>Ga0302314_10009443_pt1 | contig 17235 bp, 16 predicted proteins | sample III_Palsa_N2_3_FD_200533 | JGI IMG/M metagenome (GOLD analysis project Ga0302314, IMG submission 200533) | Peat permafrost microbial communities from Stordalen Mire near Abisko, Sweden - III_Palsa_N2_3 | ecosystem: Environmental > Terrestrial > Soil > Palsa > Peat permafrost | place: Sweden...
TCCACCGTCGGCAGCTCATCCCAGGTCACGGGCGTCGACACGGATGCGTGCGGCAGCGCCCGCGGACTGTAGGCACCGGCCATCGTGCGGTCACGGTTCGCCTGGTTGTAGTCGACGAACATCTTCTCGCCGCGCTCTTCCTTCCACCACGCCGTCGTCACCGTTTTCGGCATCCGGCGCTCGAGTTCTCGCGCTGCCGCGATGACCGCGTGTCGCACATCCAGGAACTCGTGCGTCGCATCGATGGGCGCGAAGACATGGATGCCGCGGTTGCCTGATGTCTTGACGAAGGCGGTCAACCCGGCCTCGGCCAGTACACCGCGGAGTTCGAACGCGACCGGCACGGCATCCGCAAACGCTGTTCCCGGCTGCGGATCGAGGTCGATGCGCAGCTGGTCGGGGTTGTCGGAGTCGGATGCCAGAGACGCCCAGGGATGGAACACCACGGTGTTCATCTGCGCGGCCCAGACGGCAGCAGCCGGCTCGTCGATGACGAGCTGCGGATGCGAACGCGCGCTCGGGTAGGTGACGACGACCGACCGGATGTAGTCGGGCGCTCCCTTCGGCGGGTTCTTCGAGAAGAACCACTCGCCGTCGATGCCGTCGCCGAAGCGCTGCAGCGAGATCGGCCGGTTGCCATTCGCCGCGACGAACGCATCGCCGACCGCCACGAGATAGCTCGCCAGGTCGAACTTTGTGATGCCGACCTCCGGGTACAGCACCCGGTCGGGGCTGGAAATCCGCACTTCGCGGACACCGGATGGACCCGGAACCTCCAGAATTCGCGCTTCGCTCGCCATAACTTCACCGTAGACCCGCCCACGGTGTTGACGCCCGCCGCGAGGACGACAAAGCTCGTTGGGGTCCAATGGCTAACACGACGAGCACGGCAAACACCCCCGACACCGGGCCGGGGGCTCGAAGGCACCTGCGCGGTCTCGACGGCCTCCGCGCGATCGCCGTGGTCGCGGTCGTCGCATTCCACGTTCTTCCCGCCGGCGTTCCCGGCGGCGGGGTCGGGGTCGATGTCTTCTTCGTCATCAGCGGTTTCCTGATCACCGGCCTCCTGCTCGGCGAGCACGCGACGACGGGTCGCATTCGGCTTCGATCGTTCTGGGCTCGTCGGGTCCGCCGCCTTCTGCCCGCTCTCGGAATCGTCGTCCTCGTGTGCGCGAGCGCCGCACTGTTCATCGGCGGCGATGTGCTCGTCGGCATCGGACGCCAGGTGATCGGGGCCGCGACATTCAGTTCCAACTGGCTGGCGATCGCGAGCGGCTCGAGCTACTTCGCGACGACCACGCCAGAGCTGTTCCGCAACCTCTGGTCGCTCAGCGTCGAGGAGCAGTTCTACGTTGTCTGGCCCTTCGTAGTGCTTCTCGTATTGCTGGTGAAACGGAAGTGGGTGCGATTCGGGATTTTCGTCGCGGTCGCGGTCGGCTCGGCGCTCGCGATGGTTCTGCTCTATTCGCCGAGGGTCGATCCGACGCGGGTCTACTACGGAACGGACACCCACAGCTTCGGTCTCGCGCTCGGCGCGGCGCTCGCTGTTGCCACTGCCGGAATGGCGAGGCATCCGCTCGAGTGGCCGAAGTGGCCGCGCCGCATCCTGCCAGTCGTCGGTGCCGCCGCCGTCCTCGGGATCGTCGCGATCGCCGTGCTGGTTCCGGACGAGGCGCCCTTCAACTTCCAGGGCGGCCTCGCGCTCGCGGCTCTGCTGAGCGCGCTGGCGATCCTCGGTGCGATAGTGCCGGGTTCCGTTCTCGGTCGGTGGCTGGATGTGCCTCCCGTGCGTTGGATCGGTGCTCGCTCCTACGGAATCTATCTCTGGCACTGGCCCGTAATGGTGCTCGTCATCGCCGCTCAGCCCCGCTGGCTGGATTCGCTCACAACACGCTGGCTTGCGGGCGGCGTCACGGTGGCCATCACGCTCGTCGCGGCCCTGATCTCCTACCGCCTGCTGGAGCGGCCCATCCTCAGGTTCGGGTTCATGGCCTGGCTGCGCAGCGGCTGGGTCGGCGAGCATCGGGGATGGCGAATCGCGGGCGGCGCGCTCGGGATCCTGGTGCTCGTGACCGGTGTCGGTGGCACGGCAGGGGCCATCGTCCGGGCACCCACGATCGGAAGCGCCCAGTCCGACATCGACGCGGGCAAGCTGGTGCTGGCCAAGGCCAGGTTCCTGCCGCCACCATCCCCCGCGACACCCGGCAGCAACATCGACGCGGTCGGCGATTCCGTGATGCTGGCATCCGCTCCGTCGCTGCTCAACGTCTACCCGGCCATGCATATCGACGCGGTCGTGTCGAGGCAGATGAGCGCGCTTCCCGGGATCGTTCAAGGGCTTCTTGACTCCGGCCAACTTCGACCGATCCTGGTCGTCGGCCTCGGGACGAATGGGCCGATCGCGGCGGCGACCCTCGATCAGGTTCTCGCGATGATCGGACCGGATCGCCAGCTCATTGTGGTCAACGTCGAGGAGCCGCGAAGCTGGGAAGGCGAGGTGAACACCACGCTTGCCCAGTTCGCGCAGGGCCACGACAACGTCGCTCTCTCGGACTGGTACGACGCCATCGAGCCCCACATCTCGATCCTGGCGCGCGACCAGATCCACCCGGGCGGTGCAGGCGGTCGCATCTACACTGCGGCACTCGGGGTCGCTCTCGGCAAGCTGCAGCCCCCTGCGCCCTATCCGGATGTCAGCGACTTCTTCTCGACGACGCCCCTCGGCGGGCCGGACAAATAGCCCTCTCGCGCATCGCCGATATTCTTAGACGATGGCACGGCGCAGGCTCTCGACGGACGTGACCGTCACCCGCGTCGCTGCGGACGACACCTACGTGCGCGTCAACTCGGTCGGCACGGAGGGCAAGCGCCCGTTCATCCTCGTTCCCGGCATCGGCGTCTCCTCGACCTATTTCGAGAAGCTCGCGCCGCACCTCAACGAGTTCGGTCCCGTGCACGCGCTCGACCTGCCCGGTTTCGGCGGCGTGCCGCACCCGGCCAAGACGCTGACGATCGAGGGATATGCGGCACTCGTCGGCAAAGTGATCGACGAGCTGGAGCTCGAGGATCCCATCGTGGTCGGGCACTCGATGGGCAGCCAGGTCGTCAGCGACCTGCTGTCCCGGCGTCCCGAACTCACCACGGCGGTGCTGATCGGTCCGGTCGTTCATCCTTCCGAACGCCGCATCCTGACGCAGGCGATTCGGTTCCTGCAGGCCGCCTGGCACGAACCGCTCACGGTCAAGGTCCTCGCGATCAGCTCCTACGTGCTGTGCGGACCGAAGTGGTTCTCCCGCATCCTGCCGCGGATGATGGACTTTCCGATCGAGGATCGCCTGCCCCTGGTGAAAGCGCACACGCTCGTCATCCGCGGTGAATTCGATTCGGTTGCTCCCCGCGACTGGGTGCGCAAGGTGGGCGAGCTCCTGTCGTCGTCGCGGCTCTGGGAGATCCCCGGCGCCGCGCACTCGGTGATGTACGCGCACGCGGAAGAGGTTGCGCGACTCTGCGTGGAGCACGCTCGCGAGACGGTGGCCGTCGGCGACGACGACATCCTCCACGTTATGCACGACGCGGACGATCCGGATGACGACGCGACGCCCTCACTGCCTGATGCCGCCAAGGCGCTGGCGGGGCGCGTCACGGAAACCGTCGGCGTCCTGACCGATGACGACGAGAAGATCGCCAAGGGCAAGTCGACAACCGCCGAAGCAATCGCGCACTCGCAGGACGACTGAACCACCTCTACAATCGCCGCATGACTGTGCAATGGGAACAGGTGGTCGTCCATTCGACCGATCCGGTGGGGCTTGCGAACTGGTGGGCCGAAGCTCTCGGCTGGGTCGTCACATACTCATCGAACGATGAGGTCGAGATTCGTCGATCTTCCGACGTCCTGCCCGGGCTGGACTTCGTGCGTCTCGACGAGCCGAAACAGGGCAAGAGCCGATTGCATCTCGACTTCCGGCCGGATGACCGCGACACCGAAGTCGCACGGTTGGTGGCACTCGGCGCGCAGCACGTCGACATCGGCCAGGGTGAGCAGTCGTGGGTGGTGCTGGCGGATCCGGAAGGCAACGAGTTCTGTGTCCTGAGCTCCCGGCGCGAGTAGCCGACCTAGGCTGGCGGGATGGCAGACAAGATCCTGGTGGTCGACAGCGATAGCGCCGCCCGCCTGCGGTTGATCGCGGTATTGATGCCGGCCGGCTATCAGGTGTCGATAGCGGAGGATCCGATCGCGGCCGCCACTGTGGCTGCGGAAGAGTTGCCCGAGCTCGTTCTGCTCGGTGACTCCATGACGCATGCCTCGGGGCTGAGCCTCGTCGGCAGGCTGTTCTCATCCCCGGAAACGGCCCGCATTCCTGTGCTCGTCATCGCGAACACGGTCGAGAACGCGACCGCAGCGGATCAGTCAGGAGCCCGCGCGGTGATCCCCGGCCCGGTTGCTGCCGCCGATCTTCTGCGCGCGATCGAAGCCAACATCCACTCACCGGGCGCGCTGGTGCAGGCGCCCGCGTCGCTCCTGAATGACGCCGATCGCCTGGCCGCGGTTGCGGCACTTCGTTCGGATCTGTCGGGAAACTCGAACCTCGACCAGTTCACCGAGCTCGCTTCCAAAGCCCTGCAGGTTCCCATCTCGACCATCACCCTGATCGAGCGGGACGAGCAGGTTTTCGCCAGCCAGGTCGGAATCTCCGAGCCGTGGGCATCGCGAGGGGCGACACCGCTGGAGTACTCGTACTGCCAGTACGCGGTGACGTCGCGCGCGCCGCTGCGAATCGACGATGCCAGCGCTCATCCACTCGTCGAGAACAGCCCCGCCATCGGCGAGATGGATGTCGCGTCCTATCTGGGAATTCCGCTGATCACTGCCGACAACCAGGCGGTCGGCACGCTCTGCGCCATCGACTCGCAGCCGCGCCACTGGACCGACAGCGAGGTCAGCAAGTTGAACGATCTCGCGGAGATCTTGACGACACAGCTCAACGAGATCACGCACAGCTCGGGGCGGCACAGCGCCACCTGACTTCGTCGGCCCCGACATCCTGTCGCGTCAGCGATCCCGCGACCGAACCCTCCGCCCCTCCGATCCTCGACCCGTGGTGGCGGGAGAAACTGGCATGTGGCGGGAGAAACAACTCCCTCCGCGCCGCCACTTCTCCCTCCGCACCGTGCAGTTTCTCCCGCCACCGCGGTTTCTCCCGCCACCGCGACTTCTCCCGCCACCGCGACGAACTGTGCGACGTGCCGAGATCGCAGCCTACGTATAGTCGAAGGTGTGAACGAAAAAGATCTGCTCGCCCTCTGGTCGAAAGCTCGGCTGCACATCATCGTGTCGCAGCTGGCACCCACTTTTCTGCTCACCATCTCAGTTGTGATTCTCGCGATCACGGGAGACCTCGGCCCCTCGGCGGCGGTCAGGATCGCGGCGGCAGGAGTTCTGCTCGCGTCGGGCATCCTCGGTTTCATTGCGCAATTCACCTCAGCGAGCGAAGCCCAGGCGGTGGCCGTCGACCTGCAGAAGATCGAGAATCGCTCGGCCGTCAGCGATCGGATCATCGCGACCGCTCGCTGGACGGTCATCGTGAAGTTCGTCACGCCCGCGATCTTCGTCGTGATCTACCTGGCGATTCTGTGGGCACTATTCATCTCGCCGCTGATCCACTGAGCGCGCCGAGTCACTGAGCACGTCGAGTCACTGAGCACGCCCATTCACTGAGCACGCCGAGTCACTGAGCAGCTCCAGCGGCGGCAAACGCTCGGCCGCGAAGCGCAAGATGGAGAGATGGCAATCTCCTCATTCACCGACGCCGTCGTCATCGTCACCGGTGCCTCATCGGGCATGGGCGAGGCGACCGCGCGAGCGCTGCACAAGGCGGGCGCGCGTCCGGTGCTCGCCGCCCGACGAGCCGATCGCCTCGAGCGGCTCTCGAAAGAACTCGGCGACGCTCCGACCTTCACCACGGATGTGACCGAAGCCGACGACATCGCCCGCCTGGTGCAGGGCACGGTCGAGCGATACGGCCGGATCGACGGCCTGGTGAACAACGCCGGAGCCAGCCTGGCCGGCAACGTCGCCGAGGTGGATGTTGACGAGTTCCGTCGCAACCTCGAGCTCAACGTCATCGCCCCGGTTGCCGTTCTCCAGGCCGTAGTACCGGTCATGCGAAAGACCGGCGGCGGCACGATCGTGAACGTCAGTTCAGGAACAACGCGTCGCGTCGCCGTCGGCCTTTCGCCCTACGCCTCATCCAAAGCGGCACTCAACATGCTGAGTCTCGCTTCGCGGGCCGAGCTGGAGGACGACGGGATCGACGTGTCGCTGATCGTCCCGTTCATCACTGCCACGGAATTCGGCGGCGGGATGTTCTCGGGGCCGGACGCGGGCATCGGCGGGCACAAGCCGCACAGCGCCGAGTTCGTGGCCGCGGTCATCCTGCGACTTCTTCGAGACGGTGATGAGCGCGTCGACCTGATGCCGGGCCCGGAAGACTGGTCGCTCGCTTAGAGCAGCTGGGAACCGGTGCTCGCACCCAGCTCCGGAGTCCGAGGGGGCGCCGTCCGCAGGTGCGTCGCGCTCTCGTAGGCCCACGCCATTTGCAGCAGCAAACTGTCGCTGTAGGCAGGCCCGGCGAACGTTAGACCGACGGGCATCCGGATGTCCGCCATCAGCCCCATGGGCACGGTGACGGTGGGGATGCCGAGGTGCCGCGGAACAAGGTTTCCGTTCGCGACCCAGGTGCCGTTGCGCCAGGCGAGATCGGCGGAGGCGGGATTCACGTCGGAGTCTGCCGGGCCGACGTCGGCGACGGCCGGGAACACGATCGCATCCAGCCTCAACCCCGCCAGCCAGTCTTCGAAGTCGATCCGTCTGGTTTTCTCCAACCCTTCGAGGCCTTCGCGGATCAGCGGGATGCCCTCGAGCGGCGTGATCCCGTCAGTGCGCGCCTTGGAGACGTAGTCGGCGAGATCGAAGTCGTAGTCGCCGTAGCGGTCGGGTAGTGCATCAATCGGCTGCGGGAAAATCATCGGCCCGTCGACATCGGCAAGCGCGTGCAGCGCCGGATCGTTGTTCGCCTCGAGAAAGTCGTGCCAGGCCAGCATCGACAGTTCCCAGATCTCGCGGTCCGCGAATCCCTCCGGAACGATTCCGCGCTCGACCATCGTCTGCGCACCGGGGCGATCCTTCTCGTAGTTCGAAACGACCGGAAGGTCTACCTCGATCACCTCGGCACCCTGTGACTCGAGGGCGCGGCGTGCCGCTTCCCACAGCTGGATGACCGAAGCACGGGTCTCGATCGGAGTCGCCGCTTCGCTGTCCCGGTTGATATACATGCGGGGAATGCCGAGCCGACGGCCGCGAAGCGCATCCGGATCCCGAAGCGCCCAATAGTCCGCGGGACGCACCTCGGATGCGCGCGGCACGGCCACCCAGGGCTGCACCCGCCAGAAGTCCCCGCGGGTTTCGGTGTCATCCGCGACGATGACCTCGAGCACGGCGAACAGGTCGTCCATCGTGCGGGTGTGGGGTACGACGACATCCATCGTGGGGACCAGCGGCCAGTTTCCGCGCACGGAAATCACTCCGCGAGACGGCGTGTAGGCGACCAGCGCATTGTTCGACGCGGGCGCGCGCCCCGACGACCAGGTCTCCTCCGCCAGTCCGAAGGCAGCGAAACTCGCGGCCGTGGCGGTTCCGGACCCGTTCGATGAGCCCGAGCCGAATGCTGCCGTGAGGTAGTCGGCGTTGTACGGACTCTCTGCTCGCCCGTAGACACCGCGCTGCATCCCGCCGTTCGCCATCGGCGGCATGTTCGTGAGGCCGATGAGGACCGCGCCGGCAGCCCGAAGTCGCGCGATGGCGGAGGCGTCATCCGTGGCGACGAGGTGCTCGAATGCGGGTGAGCCGGCCGCGACGGTCATCCCGCGCACCTTGTAGCTGTCCTTCGCGGTGTACGGGATGCCGTCGAGTGAGCTCAGTGGTGCTCCCGCCGCGCGACGCGCATCGGACGCCTGCGCCTCGACAATCGCGTCGGGGTTGAGCACAGGAACCGCGTTGAGCCGGATTCCGTCGTGGTCGTAGAACGCGATGCGCTCGAGATACCGGGAGACCAGCTCGACGCTCGTGACCGTCCCCGACTCCAGCGCCGCGACGAGCTCGGCGATGGTGGTCTCGACGACCTCGAACGCGCGCTCCCCCATCCTCAGGCCTCGACCGCGGGCTGCTGCTGGGTGATGCAGTGGATGCCGCCGCCGCGGGCCAGGATCTCGCGAGCGTCTACCGTGACGACGCGACGTCCCGGGTACGCGGAAGAGAGGATGTCGCGCGCGACGGCATCCGCTTTCTCCTCGCCGTAGCCGCAGGCGATCACGCCGTCGTTGACCACGAGGTGGTTCACGTAGTTCCAGTCGACGAAGCCCTCCTCGTCGCGCAGGGTTTCGGGGGCGGGAAGGTCGATGATGTTCCACTCCCGGCCGGCGGCATCGTGCGTCGTCTCGAGGAACGCGCGCAGGTTACGGGAGACCTCGAAGTCGGGATGCGCAGGGTCGTCTTGCCGGTGCAGCAGGATGACGCCGGGCTCCGGTATCGCGGCAACCATGTCGACATGACCGCGGGTGCCGAACTGCTGGTAGTCACGGGTGAGTCCGCGCGGCAGCCAGATGACGTGGGTGGCTCCGATGGTGCGCGCGAGTTCGGCTTCGACGCGCTGCTTGTCGGTGTACGGGTTGCGGCCGGGGTCGAGCTGCACCGTCTCGGTGACGAGGACCGTGCCCTCTCCATCGACATGGATTGCTCCACCCTCGTTGACCAGGGTCGACGAGATTAGCTCTGCGCCGACCCGCTCCGTCACAAACCGGGCGATCTCCCTGTCGCGCTCCCAGGTCGCCCATTCGGGCGCGCCCCAGGCGTTGAACGTCCAGTCGACCGCGCCGAGCGCGCCATCCTGGTCGATCACGAAGGTGGGACCGAAGTCGCGCATCCAGAAGTCGTCGAGCGGGGCGACCTCGATCGCGATCTCGGACGAGAGCATCCGTCGCGCGCGAGACTGCTCGGTCGGGTCGACGACCATGGTCACGGGCTCGAACTCCGCCACGGTGTTGGCAACCGCCGTCCACGCCGCGTATCCCGCTTCTTCTTCGCCCTGTGTCGATCCGAGCGAGAGTCCGGTGCGCGGAAACGCCATCCAGATCCGTTCGTGTCGTGCCGTCTCGGCGGGCATCATCCAGCTCATGCCGGAATCCTAGGCGAGGCCAGTCGCCTGCCGGCACGGGTCATTGCGACATAGATCACGCCGGCAACGATCGGGCCGACGATCACGGAGAGATCTGCGCCATCCAGCGCGTTGGACAACGGCCCGATGAACAGCGTCGTGTCGAGGAACAGCGAGGCGGCGGCCGTGCCCAACACCAGCGCAACCATGCCCGCGAGATTGAATCCGCCGCGGTACCAGAATCGGCTGCGGCGGCTCTGGTCTTCCAGCTCCAGCCCCACGTAGGCGTTGCGACGCAGCACGATGTCCACGGCGTAGATGGTGAGCGCCGGGCCCAGAAGCGCCACCGTGAGTTCGAGGATGCTGTTGAGCGAGTCGAAGAAGTTCGAGATGAACAGGGCGTAACCGGTGATGGCCACCGCAACAACAGCATCGAAGATGACGGTGATGGAGCGACGCCACGGGATGCCGACGGCCAGGAGCGCGAGCCCGGTCGAGTAGGCGGTCAGCACATTGTTCGTGATCGAGCCGAGGATGATCACCACTAGGAAGACGGGGTAGAACCAGGCGGGAAGAAGCGCGCTCAGCGAGGACTGCGGGTCGCTCATGTCGACGACGGTCCCGGCGAGCGCGCCGATCACTCCCAGGATAACCGCGGGCGCGAAGCCACCCAGCGCTGTCCACCACATCACGGCCTTCTTCGACACGGCGGTCGGCAGGTAGCGGGCGTAGTCGGCGCCGGTGCCCCACGACAGTGGTGCTGAGGCGATGATGCTGACGCCGATTGCCGCGACGGCCCAGAGCGCGGCTCCGTGCACGGCGTATTTTGCGGGAGTGACGTAACCGAAGTCGGCGTGGAGGATCACGAACACCGCGAGCACGACGATGCAGGCAAGCAGGATCCAGGTGAACCATCCGCTGAGTTTCACGATCGTCGCGTGTCCGTAGACGCTGATGACGAACGTGATGATGGCGGTGATGATCACAATGGCGATCTTGACCGCGAGGCTAGTACGCCCGGCGAACCGGTCCACCAGCGCGAAGCCGGCGAGTGCGCCGACCGACAGGTTGATCGCCTCATAGGCGACTCCGACTATCCATCCGATGATCAGGTTGGTGATCCGGTTGCCGCGGATGCCGTACATCGCGCGGGTCACGACCTCGCTCGGAGTTCCGGAGACGGGACCGCTGATGGAGAGGAATCCGACCGCGATCCAGAACAGGTTGCCGACGAGGATCACGGCAATCGACTGCCAGAGATTCAGGCCGAGCAGGATGAGCGTTCCGCCGAGGACGAGATAGAGATAGGTCAGGTTCGATGCCGCCCACACCGCGACGAGGGACCGGGCGCGGCCGTGACGCTCCTGCTCCGGGATGTAGTCGGTGCCGTGGGTTTCGATTCGACCCGCACGATCCTGCACCGGTTCGAGGTCGGATGGGCGGGCGGTTTTCTCTGGAGCGGTGGTCATGGGGGTCCACACAATCGTTATTGGTGCGTGCACTAATAGCTTATTGGTGCAAGAGTCAATACCATGGCAAATGTGAAGTCAATAGCCGAGCCGAAAACGCGTCGAAAAGATCCGACCGAGCGGCGAGCAGAGATCGTGTCCGCGGCCAGCCACATCGCGGTGGCGGAGGGTCTCGAGCGGGTCACTGCCAAGCGGGTTGCCGAGGAACTCGGTGTCGTACCCGGCCTCGTAAACCACTATTTCTCATCCGTCGACGACCTCGTCGCCGTTGCTTTCGGATTCGCTGCCCAGCGTGAACGCGCCGAGATCTACGCTCTCGCGGCGCACGCGGGGTCGCCGGTCGCGCAGGTGAAGCACTTACTGGGCGAGCTGCTCGATCTCGAACGCGACGCGGTCAGCCTGCTCTGGCTCGACGCGTGGCAGGCTTCGCGAAGACGTCCGGCACTACTGGCAGAAGTCCTGGTCCAGATGGATGCCGACGCTTCGCATTTGGCACGACTCATCGACGCCGGGGTCGCGGCCGGCGAATTCGCGGTGGACGACGCGGCATCGGTCGCGGTTCGAATCATGGCCCTGGTCGATGGACACAGCGTGCAGGCCGCGGCTCGCTCGCGAGAGGATTCCCGCATCGTCTCCGCTTTCGCCATCCGCGCATCCGAAACGGAGCTCGGTCTGCCGTTCGGGGCACTGGCGCGCTGAGGCGCGGCGATCAGGTCGACGCGCTCCAGCCCAGCGCGGGCGCGATCTGGGTAGCGACCGCCTCGAGAGTTCGGAAGTGGGCCTCGATACCTCCGGGGGCTGGCAGCGTGAGCGTCAGTTCGGTGATCTCGCGGAGAGCCTCGTCAGCGAGCAACTCGTCGACGATTGCCGCTGGCTCACCGGCGTGCACGGCGTCGAACACCATCGGAATGGCGGAATCGTGGGGACGGCCGTCCGGCCGCATCCGTTTGTTGTAGCCCGAGATGAACCCGTCGTAGGCGTCGGCATCCCGCGGGTCCGTCAGGGGAAGGATGATGCGGCCGGCGGCCAACCTCGGCTCCCGTCGAGCGGCAGCGGGCGACGCCGCGAAAGCTGCTTTGTAGGCTCGCAGCTGCGCCGCCTGGCCCGCCGAGAAACTCACGCCGGTGTCCTCCGAGTTGAGTGTGGACACGTGGATGTCGAGGCCCTGCTCACCGGTGCGGGCGGCGCTCGACAGGCTCCCGGGACCCCACCACACCCGGTCCGCCAGCCCTGCCGAAGCCGGCGTCACCGTGAGATCGACGTCGGCCGGAATGCTCATGAAGCCGCCACCGCTGTGCGCGACGTGTGCACCGGCCAGCGCTTCCCGCAGCCGTTCCAACCGCACCTGCGCCTCTGCGCCGAAGGCGAGATCGCTGGTACCGAAAACGGGGTCGAGAATCGAAGCGAACTGCGGGATGCCGGTGCCGAGCCCCAGCTCCAGTCGACCGCCGCTCAGCAGATCCACTGTCGCAGCATCCTCGGCCAGGCGGATCGGGTCTTCGTACCGCATCGGGATCACGCCGGTCGCGAGGCGGATTCTCTTCGTGCGCTGGGCGATGGCGGCCAGCAGCGTGAGGGGGCTCGACGGGAATTCCTCGAAGTGGCGCACCCGGATCCAGCCGATGTCGAACCCGAGCTGCTCGGCACGCTCGAACAGACGGATGCCGTCTTCCAGGGCTTTCGCTTCGCCACCCGCGCCGTAAGGATCGGAATGAACGAGAGAAATCCGAGCTGGAGTCGATGCGACGGCATGCCTCGACGTTACCGCCGACAAGGCGTCCGCATCGGTGTCGTGCCGGCCTCTAGCTGCCAGACTTCGTTCATGGGCAAGCTCGTGTACTCGGCCATCACCTCGCTCGACGGATACACCGCGGACGCGAACGGCAACTTCGACTGGAGCGCTCCGGACGCGGAGGTGCACGCCTTCGTCAACGACCTCGAGCGACCCATCGGCACCTACCTCTACGGGCGCCGGCTCTACGAGACGATGTCGGTCTGGGAGACCTGGGATACGACTGTTGAACCCCGCGAGGTGCAGGACTTTGCGACCATCTGGCGCCGTGCGACCAAGATCGTCTACTCGCGCGGGCTTCATGCCGTGGGTACCCGGCTCACTACGATCGAGCGCGAGTTCGTGCCGGACGACATCCGTGCTCTCAAGGAGTCATCGCCGGACGACCTTGAAATCGGCGGTGCGACTCTTGCGGCGGCTGCCCTGCGTGCCGGCCTGATCGATGAGATCGCACTATTCCTGTCGCCCCTCGTCGTGGGCGGTGGCCTGCGAGCATTGCCCCAGGATGCCCGCATCGATCTCGAACTGCTCGAGCAGAAGCGATTCACCAGCGGTGTCGTCTACGTTCGCTACCGGGTGAGTTCGTAACCTCCTGAACTCCGGAGTCGTTACAGGCTGTTGGGATCCAGGTTCAGCGTCGTCCCTGCGTAGAGATATTGCTGGTCGCCGAACACCTGGAGATTGGCGTTCAGCCAGATGAGATCTTGGACCGAGATTCCGAACCGCGCGGCGACAACAGCCGTGAGGTCACCATCGGCAATCAGATATCTCTTCGGGGCGCCGGTCGCGGTCTTCGCTGTGACAGTGCCGGAGGCGAAGTCTCGGGTGCCGCCGTCAGCCGGATGCACATTGGTCTGCCGCAACGGAATCGCCCAGCGCACGGTGTTCACCGCGAGCACCTTGTTGGGCCCGAGCTCGACCGGAACACCACTTGCCGATGCCACCGACGAGTACGTCACGAGGGCGGGAAGGTACGAGGGCGGCCCCACGGAATTCAGTGGGGCCGACGACGATGCGGCAGCGGCCGTGGTCGGACCTCCGAGCTGGTGATCCCCGACCCCGTGATAGGTGAGACCGTCGCCGACGTGGGGCGCGATGGGGAGCAGCGTCACGGAGATCGGGACGGGGACGGTCGACGTGAACCCCGAATACACAGCGGAGAACGTGTTGTCACCGTTCGAGACCATCGCGTAGTGAAAGTGGATGCTGCCCTTCGGCGATGCGACGTCGCCGGACGCCACGACGGTGCCACGAGGCACGGGCGTCAGCGTCGGGATCGGAAAGGCCGCGTTCGTCGGGCCCGGAGTCGCCGCATAGGAGATCGCCGGGTTCGGGGTTTCGGTGGGAGTCGGCGTCGCCGTGTGGTGCACGGCGTGCGGGTGGGAGCTGTGCGTCGCATGCGCAGCGGCGTGCTTCGCGATGGGGAGACATCCGGCGAGCGCGACTGGCACGATCAGGGCGACGACGACGGCCAGGATTCTCCGGGTCAACGCCGACCCGCGTCTCGCACCAACGCTGCCGGCGAACTTTTTCTTTCGCACGTGTCCCTCCCGTCCCATTCTCGCTTGATGAGTGCGACGGGCGCCATTCGTCCACAGCACGCGTCGAGATCGCACTTGACGGGCTTCGGGGTCGGTTTGGGGTCGACAAGTGCGATCTCGCGAAAGCCGGCGTTAGGCGTTAGGCGAACTGGACGGTCTGCTCCTCGCCCAGTCGGGGAAGTCGCGGTCGGTAGGAGTCCTCGGTGGGATGTCCGATGTTGATCACCAGGAACGTTCCCCACTGCCCGTCCGGGAAGAACTCGGCGTCGATGGCATCCGCGTTGAATCCCTGCATCGGACCCGCCGCGAGACCGAGCGCGCGGATGGCGAGGATGAAGTAGCCAGCCTGCAGCCAGGAGTTGCTCTTCGCGGCCAGAAGGCGAGGATCGTCGTTGTCGGCGAAGTACTGGGTCATGTGCGCGAGGTGCGGGGTGGTCGTCGCGATGTTCTCGTGCCAGGCGCGATCGAATGCGAGCACGGCAACCGCGGGGGCCGCCACCGTCTTGTCCCGATTCGGTTCGTTCATCTGTTCGCCGAGCTTCGCCCGACCCTCAGGCGACTGCACGAACAGCACTCGCATCGGCTGGAAGTTCGCCGCGGTCGGAGGCCACTTCGCGAGCTCCCAGATCGACCGGAGTTCGTCATCCGTCACAGGGCTCGCGGCGAAACGGTTTGCTGTCGCCGCGCGCGTGAACAGCGTGTCGAGCGCCTCGCCGGAGAGCGGCCTGGGGGCGTCGAGCGGTGTCATGGAGAGAACGTCGGTCATAAACTTGCCTTTCTGGTGTTACTTCTAAAAAACTAGCAGCATCGACGATGCTAGCACCGTTAGAATGAGCGAGTGACCAGCCTTGCGAACCCCACCGGTCTGCCGACAGCGCACTCGGCACCGGTGTGCGACAAGGCGCTGGTGCACGCGTTCGGGTTCCTGGGCAAGCGATGGAACGGGGTCATCCTCGGCACGCTCATGGAGGGGTCAGCGTCGTTTTCCGAGCTGCGTCGTTCCGTTGAGGGAATCAGCGACTCCGTGCTGTCGGAACGCCTCACCGAGCTCGGCTCGGCCGGCTTGGTGAGTCGCACGGTCGACGAGGGCCCGCCCCTTGCGGTGGCGTACGCCCTCACCGACTCCGGTCGCGCGCTGCTTCCCGCGCTCAAGGAGCTCACCACCTGGGCGCGCGAAAACCTCAGCCTGGCGGATGTTCTGGCCGGCGCGAATGGCGCTGGCAACGCCGATGCCTGAGCGCCGCTACAGCTACTTCACATTGCGGATCGGCAGCATGAGAACCGCGCCGACCAGACCCGCAATCGCGCCAGTGAGAAACAGCGCCGAGTAGTTCTGCGGGTTTCCAGCACTCGCACCGATAACGAGCAGCGCGGGGGCAATCGCGGGAACGACGGACTGCGGAAGCGTGGTCGCGAGCCCCATGATGCTCATGCCCTGGCCCGGGTTCGAGCTGTCCGGAACGAGCTGGCTCACCAGGGCCAGGTCGACCGCGAAGTACACGCCCTGGCCGAGTCCCACGATGCCGATGGCGACCAGGAACGTCCCGTAGGTGGATGCCGTCGCAGCGACTGCGAGTCCGGCGCCGAAGATCACCGCTGCGATGATCACGAACGGCTTCCGGCGCTTCACGAGGTCGGAGATCTTCGCGGCGATCGCAGCGAACACCAGAGCGAAGACAGTCAGGATGAGCGTCGAGAGAAAGATGTCCTGGGCGACCGTCGCGTCGTTACCGACCTTGAGCTTGTCCTGCAGGAAATAGACCTGGTACGCCTGGATCGCCGCGACGCCGAAGAAGATCAGGAAGCGACTGAACCACGCCCACGCGAAGCTCGGGTTCTTCGCCGGGTTCACCCAGAAGCTCGAGAAGAACTGCACCGCGTTGAACGTCGGTCGCGGCGCATCCACAACCTGGGGGTCTTTGACGACGAAGGCGAACACGAGTGTGCCGATCACGGCGACGGCTGCGGGGATCAGGATCTGGAGGGTGAGTGAGAACGAGACCGCGTTCGCGATTCCCAGCCCGATGACCGCTCCGACGGGAAGGCTGACGCCGATGATCGCCGACGCGGGACCGCGACGGAGCGGCTCGAACTGGTCGGGGATGATCGCCGTCACGGCAACCGTGACCGCTGCGGTACCCGCGAACGTGAAGATCGCACCGAACACCAGCACGGGAACAGTGCTCGAAAATGCGAGCAGTAATCCGCCGATCACGAACAGGATCGCGCCCAGGAAGAGGAGCGGGCGTCGACGCCCGAGCCGGCCACGGATTCGATCGCTGAAACGCCCATAGAGCGGAGTCGCGACGAGAGAGACGAGTGCCGAGATGGCGATCGTCAGCGACAGCGTGCCGGTCGAGTCCGCCTTGCCGACGATGGCGGTCGACTTCAGGGCGATGGTCAGCACGGCCGGGGCCAGTTGCCCCATCCCTGCTCCGATGGCGGCGAATCCCACGAAGAAGAGAAACCCCTTTTTCGGGTTGGTCCAGGCTTTCGGCGACCCATTGCCGGCGGTGGCGCCGGCTGCCGCGGTCGTGTCGGGCGTGAGGGATGAAGTCATTGTGCGGGCACCTTTGCATCGCGACCAGCTGGGCTGGCGGTTCTTCTTCTTCGGATTCCAGCGACTTTTCTTATGTGAAAGTCACTTTCATTCAAAGATACCGCATGACAGGGCCTGAATTCGAGTGGTGATCCGTAAGAACTGCGTATGAACTACCGCAGGCGTTTCCCAAGGAATTCACCGATCTGTTCGAGCACCGCCGCCACGATCGGCGCCGGCGCATCCACGGCGAATCCGTGGTCCACCGCCCGGTAACTGCTGAACTCGACGTCGACCCCGGCGTCGAGAAGTCGGGATGCCAGCTCATCACCCTCGGGCCGAAGCGTGTCGTGCTCGGCCGTGAGGATGAGGGTGTCCGGCATCTTCGACGCCAATTGCGCATCGAGCCGCGGCGACGCCAGCGGCTCGCGACGACGAGTCACATCGGCGAAGTAGCTTCGCTCCACCATCCGCTGGACGAACGGCGAGATCGCTGGCTTCGGTATCGACGACGTGCGATCGGCGCGGGTGACGTCCGTGACGGGAACGATGAGTGCGGCCGCGCGCGGGGCCGGGAGTTTCGCGTCGAACAGTTGCTGGCACACCCCGATGGCCAGCTTGGCCCCGGAACTCGCACCGGACACGGCGAAGCGCTCCGCATCCCACCCCAGCTCATCCCCGG
>Ga0302314_10009445_pt1 | contig 17234 bp, 18 predicted proteins | sample III_Palsa_N2_3_FD_200533 | JGI IMG/M metagenome (GOLD analysis project Ga0302314, IMG submission 200533) | Peat permafrost microbial communities from Stordalen Mire near Abisko, Sweden - III_Palsa_N2_3 | ecosystem: Environmental > Terrestrial > Soil > Palsa > Peat permafrost | place: Sweden...
CGCCCGTGCTCCTCGACGCTGGTGGCGACGGCGTCGGCGAGCAGGGTGGTGCCCCGGACGATACCGACGCCGGTCTCGTCGCAGGAGGTCTCGATGCCGAGGACCAGCGGTTCGTCAGCCATCGTGGGTCATGCTCCTCAGGTCGGCAGGGTCTGCGCTGTTCGCCAGGTGTGGGAGCCGCATCACGAGGGCGTCGACACCGGACGGCTGGTAGTAGTTGCGGCGGATGCCGACCGGCTGGAAGCCGAAGCGCTCGTAGAGGCGCTGGGCGCGCGGGTTGTCGACCCTGACCTCCAGCAGCAGGCCTTCGCAGCCCGCGTCGGCGGCCTGCCGGACCAGCTGCGTGAGCAGCCTGGCGCCCAGTCCGGTGCCCCAGTGGTCCTGCGCCACGGCGATGGTCTGCACATCGCCCTCGGCTCCCACGGCGGCCATCAGCCCGGCGTAGCCGACGATGCGGCCGTCCTCCGAGTCCTCGGCGACGGTGTACCAGCGGGTGGCGCGGGGATGCCGGGAGTCGGCGAGTTCGGACCAGAACATGCCGGCCGACCAGGAGTCCTCGGGGAAGAGCGCGGTCTCGAGCTCCAGCACCGGAGCGATGTCCCACCAGCGCATCTCACGCAGCACGATCATGCCGGCAGGACCGTCTTGTAGTTCTTCGGCACCTCGGCGTCGGGCCTGCGCAGATACAGCGGCACCGGCTCCAGCAGCGGGCGGCCCGCGGCCAGCTCCCCGGCGGCGTAGGCGGCCAGGGCGGCGGCGGACTGGTACTCGGGCATCCCGGCCGCCGGCTCGGCGAAGACCTCGGGGTAGAGCACCGCGCCCGCGCCGACCGCGGCCAGTCCCGCCACCCGCTCGGCGATCTCGGCCGGACGGTCCACGCACGGCCCCTCGGTGCGCCGGCCCTCGGCGTCGTAGGCGGCCCAGTAGACCTCCTTGCGGCGCGCGTCCGTGGCCGCCACGAAGGGCACCCCGGCCAGGCCCGCGGTGCGGGCGGCGTGGGCGATGCCGTCCAGCGTGCAGACCCCGTGCACCGGGATCCCGAGGGCGTGCCCGAGCGCCGCGGCGGTGGCCAGGCCGACGCGCAGACCCGTGTAGGGGCCGGGCCCGGTGCCGACGACGATCGCGCCGATCCGCTCCTTGGGCACCTCGGCGGCGCGCAGCACCGCGTCGATGGCGGGCAGCAGCAGCTCGCCGTGGCGCCGCGCGTCGATCTGGTCGCGGGTGGCCAGGACAGCGGGGCCTTCGGTGTCGTAGAGGGCGGCGGTGACGGCGGGGGTGGCGGTGTCGAACGCGAGGAGCAGCACCCATCCAGGTTAGAGCGTCCCGCCGATCCGGCCGCCCGGGTCATCCGCACGGGAGCGAACTGGCAGGATGGGCACTGTTGATTCATACGTTCGCTCGGCGCAGGAGGACTTGTGGCGAAGATCGGTTCGAGTGCAGTCGTCATCGGACTGACGGCATGCGCACTCGCCGTCGTCACCACGCTGGCGCTGCAGGCGAAGAGTTCCGCGACGGCGGCGACCGCGTCCGGCCCCAGGCCGGGCGTCACCTCCAGCGCCCCGGCGTCCCACGGCAAGGGCGGCACCGCGGACAAGCCGATCCCCGTCCCCGCCGACTCGGGCACGGGCAAGCGGGTGGTGTACTCGCTGAGCCAGAAGCGCGTGTGGCTGGTGGACCCGGGCGCCGCCACCACGACCTTCACGGTGCAGCCGAGCACCGTGGGCCCGCTGGCGGGGACCGACAAGGTCTACGACAAGAGGCAGGGCCCCTACATAGGGTCGGACGGGGTCAACATCGAGAACGGCGTGCTCTTCGTCCTGCACGGCGGCGTGCCGATCGGCTTCAGCGCGGCGGTGGACGGCAGCACGCCCGTCCCCGACCCGAACAAGCACACCGGCGGGATCCGCGAGACCGTCGCGGACGGCAAGGCCATGTACGACTTCACGGACATCGGCACCAAGGTCGTCGTCGTCCCCTGAGGCCGCACGGAGGCCGCGGCGGCTATGCGGCCTCCGCCGTCGGGCAGGGCTCCTCGTCCTCGATCCCGACGGGCAGCTGCTGATGCTCCGCCTCGACCGGATCCGGCGGGGGCGGGGTGCTGACGGCCCGCGCCGCGCCCGACGCGGCCAGCAGGACAGCCATGCTCACGGGGGTGGTGCCGGACATGTCGCCTCCCGTAGATGTCGAGATGTCACGTGGGCCTCTTACATTCTCCCACCATCTTCCCGACAGAGCGTCGGAATAACAACTGCGAGGGTCAGACTCTGTCCGCCCCCAGCACATCCCAGTCGGTGCCGGTCCAGCGCTCGCCCAGGCCGGTGAGGGTGACCGTGCGCGGATCCTCGTCATCCAGCGCGGCCTCGGCCCCGCCGAGCGCGCGTTCGATCCTGACCTCCAGCCGGGACTCCGAGAGCTGTTCGACCTTGCCCTCGCCCCACTCCACCACCACCACCGACTCCGGCAGGGAGACGTCCAGGTCCAGGTCCTCCATCTGGTCCAGGCCGCCGCCGAGGCGGTAGGCGTCCACATGGACCAGCGCGGGACCGCCGACCAGCGAGGGGTGCACCCGGGCGATCACGAACGTCGGCGAGGTCACCGCGCCGCGCACGCCCAGGCCCTCGCCGAGGCCGCGGGTGAGCGTCGTCTTGCCCGCGCCCAGCTCGCCGGAGAGCAGCACCAGGTCGCCGGGGCGCAACAGACCGGCCAGGCCTCGGCCGAGGTCGGCCATGGCCGCCGGATCGGGAACGGTGAGCCTCATCAGGTTCCTTTCAGCGCTTCGGACTGCTCGGCGAGTTCGAGGACGGTCTGCGGCAGCGGTGCGCCGCTGGCCTGTGCGGCCCGCTCCAGCAGCACCGCGAGCCGGCCGTTGACCAGCTCCGGGCATTCGAGCATGACCAGGTGCCCGGCGCCTTCGACGACGAGCAGCTCCGCATCCGGCAGCTCGGCGGCGATCGCCTCGCTGTGCACGGGCGGGGTGAGCAGGTCGCGGGTGCCGGCGAGGACCAGCACCGGCATCTGCCGGAAGGCCGCGAGCGCCGCGACCTTCTCGTGCAGGTCGAAGGCGGGGAAGAACTCGGCGACCACATCGATCGGCGTGGCCTCCAGCATCCGCTGGGCGAAGCGCTCGACGGCCGGGTCGACCTGCTCCATGCCGAAGGAGTACTTGCGGTAGATCGCGGAGGTCAGGTCGCTGCCGAGGCGCCGGGTGCGTTCGACCAGCTCGGCCTGCCGGCCGAGGGCCTTGAGGACGCTGGGTGCGACCCGGTGCAGCATCTTGGCGCTGTAGGCGGGCAGGCCCAGGCTGATGCCGCTCCAGTTGCCGGAGGTGGTGCCGAGGAGGGCGACACCGGCCACGCGCTCGCTGATCAGCTCGGGATACTGGTCGGCGAGGGCCATCACCGTCATCCCGCCCATGGAGTGCCCGATCAGCACCAGCGGCCCGGTCGGGGCGACGGCGTCGATGACGGCCCTGAGGTCACCGCCGAGCTGGTCGATGCTCGCGGGCTCGCCGGCGAGGTGGCTGCGGCTGCGCTCGGAGCGGCCGTGACTGCGCTGGTCCCAGAAGACCAGGCGCAGACCGTCCTGGAAGGCGGCGCGCTGGAAGTGCCAGCTGTCCTGGTTCAGGCAGTAGCCGTGGCAGAAGACCACGGTCAGCGGCGGCGTGGGGGCCCGGCCCAGCCAGCTGCCGACGGCGCCGGAGAGCACCCCGCCCAGCCAGCCGCGGCGCGGGGCGTCGGCCTCCGCGTCGGCCTCGCCGGCGCCGGTGACGGCGCCCGTCCGTCCGGCGAACGGCGTCCCGGACCAGCCGGTGCCGTCCAGTTCCACATACAGCTCGGTGCCGTCGGGGGCGGCGACGGTGTGCGGCACACCGCGCAGCGAACCGAACGGGGCCGCGGCGTCGACCTCGGCACGGGCCCGGCGCCGCATGTCCCGGCCCACGGTGAGCCGCTCCACGGCGACACCGGCCGCCGCGCCCGCGGCGACGACACCCAGCGAGAGCCCGATCACCCCGGCGCGGCGCCAGCGGCCCTCGGCCGCCTCACTGACCACCGATCCGGCAGCGGACATGACCTGGTGGACCGCCTCGGCGGCGGCCGACCTGCTCTCGTCCGTGCTGCTCATCCTCCGCTGCTCCCGTCGGCAGCCCCCACATACCTCCGGGGGACCCGGGCCCCGATCCGCGTGATGATCTCGTAGGAGATGGTCCCCGCGGCGCGGGCCCAGTCCTCGGCCGTGGGCTCACCGTTGTCACCGGGGCCGAACAGCACCACGTTGTCACCGACCTCGGCGTGGTCGCCACCCAGGTCGACCACGAACTGGTCCATGGCGACGCGACCCGAGACCGTGCGCCACTTGCCGCCGAGCCACACCGGACCGGTGCTGCTGGCATGGCGGGGGATGCCGTCGGCGTAGCCCACGGGGACCAGCGCGAGGGTCGTCCCGCCGGGAGTGACATAGGTGTGGCCGTAGCTGACGCCGTGCCCGCCGGGGACCTCCTTGACGCTCGCGATCTGCGCCTGCAGGGTCATCACCGGCCGCAGGCCGAAGTCGGCCGGGCCGCCGACCTCGGGGACCGGCGACAGGCCGTACTGCGCCAGTCCGGTGCGCACCAGGTCGAAGTGGGTCTGCGGCAGCAGCAGCGTGGCCGGGGAGTTGGCCAGGTGCCGAACCTCGGGGCGCAGCCCGGCGGCCTCGGCCACGGCCAGGGCCTCGCGGAAGCAGACGAGCTGGGCCTCGACGGAGGGGTGCCCGGGTTCGTCGGCGCAGGCGAAGTGCGACCAGACTCCGGCGACCGAGACCAGCCCCTCCGCCTCGGCGGCCCGGGCGGCCGCGACCAGGGCGGGCCAGTCGTGCGGCTGCGCGCCGTTGCGGCCGAGGCCGGTGTCGGCCTTGAGGTGGACGCGGGCGGTGCACCCGGTGGCGCGGACGGCGTCCAGGACGCGGCGCAGCGCCCACTCGCCGCTGACGGAGATGTCGATCCCGGCCAGGACGGTCTGCTCCCAGGGGGCGTCCGGCGTCCACAGCCAGCACAGCACCCGCGCCTGCTCCGCAGTGATCCCGGCCGACCGCAGCGCCAGGGCCTCCTCCGGGGTGGCCGTGCCGAGCCAGGTCACACCGGCCTCCAGGGCCGCGCGGGCGCAGGGGAGCAGTCCGTGGCCGTAGGCGTCGGCCTTGACCACGGACATGACGGCGGCCGTCCCGGTACGGGCGCGCAGGGCACGGATGTTCCCCCGCAGCGCCGCCAGGTCGACCACAGCTTCGGCACGCATCGCAGATTCCATTGCCGAGCAGTCTCCCAGAACACGCCGCCGGTAGGACAATGCCCTGCTCAGTGTGGTCCCGGCCACATCCGGGGTCAGGTTCCCGGCTTGCGTCCGAAGATCTTCACCGGGTCGCCCTTCCTGATGATCCCCCACAGGGTGCGGGCGTCCCAGGTGTTCATGTTGACGCAGCCGTGCGACCCGGGCGGGGTGTCCATGGACTCCCCGTTGAGCCCGTGGAAGGCCTCTCCGCCGGAGAAGAACTGGCTGTAGGGCATGGCCACGTCGTAGAGCGACGACCGGTGGTCCTCGTCCCGCCAGTAGATGTGCCACAGCCCGGTCCTGGTGACGTGCCCGGCCCGGCCGGTGCGGACATGCACCGGACCGAAGATCACCCTGCTGCCGACCTGGACCCACATGATCTGGTCGGTGAGGTTCACACAGGCGATCCTGCCCAAGGTCGTCGGGCAGTTCTCCGCCGCGTCGGGATCGGCCGGCGAGGCCTGCTCGGGAGCATTGGTCGGCGTCGGCGTCGGCGTCGGGGCGGCGGCCGGGGCCGTGCTCGCGCCCCCGGGCCTGGTGTGCGCCGACGCCTGCGCGCAGCCTGTGGCGAGCACCGCTGCCGCGGCCACCACCCCTACCGCGCCCCGCAGCGAGTTCCGCCTCACGTCATTCCTCGTCTCAGGTGCCGACCGGATGGGACAAAACGTTCCGCTGATCCACTGTCACATCCCGCCATGCCGCGGGCAACGCGGCGGCCACCTCCGATGCGGTGATCGGTGCGCCCGCTCCGCTACCCGATGCGATCCTTCCCGCCAGGCCGTGCAGATAAGCCGCGACCGAGGCCGCGTCCAGCGGGGCGAGCCCGCCTGCGAGCAGCGAACCGGCCAGGCCGGAGAGGACGTCGCCGCTGCCCGCCGTGGCCAGCCAGGACGTCCCGGTCGGGTTGACCCGTGCGGGCACGGCCGGGTCGGGGCCGGCGATCACGGTGGTGGAGCCCTTGAGCAGCACCGTGCAGCCGTACAGCTCGGCGATCCAGCGCGCATACCGCAGCCGCGAGGCCTCGACCTGGTCGCGGGTCGCCGTCACCCCGGCCCCGGCGAGCAGCGCCACCGCCTCGCCCGCGTGCGGGGTGAGCAGCAGCATCCGGCTGGAGGGGGAAGGCGTCCCGATCTTCTGGACACCCTCCGACCGGGCCAGCAGCCGCAGACCGTCGGCGTCGACCAGCGTCGGCACACCCGCGGCCAGCGCCTGCTCCAGCGTGCGCTCGGCCTGCTGCCCGTCCGAGAGCCCGGGGCCCACCACCCAGGCCTGCACCCGGCCTGCCGCCTTCGGCCCGCCGTCCGTCACCAGCACCTCCGGATGCGCCCTGACCACCTCCGCCGCCGCCGAGCCGGCGTAGCGCACCGCACCGGCGCCGCCGTGCAGCGCGGCGGACACGGCGAGCACCGCCGCGCCGGGGTAGCGATCCGAACCCGCCGCGATGCCCACCACCCCGCGCCGGTACTTGTCGCTCAGCGCCGAGGGCCGCGGCAGCAGCGGGGCGACGTCGGCGTGCTGCAGCGACTCCAGCGCCGGGGCGCCCGGCCCGATGCCGATCTCCACCAGCCGGACCACCCCGGCGTACCCCGCGCCGGGGTCGACCAGCAGCCCCGGCTTGTGCGTGCCGAAGGTCACCGTCACCGCCGCGCGCACGGCCTCGCCCGCCACCTCGCCGGTGTCGGCGTCCACCCCGCTGGGCACGTCCACCGCGACCACGACCGCCCCCCGCACCCGAGCCGCCCGCTCCACCGCCCGCGCGACCGGCAGGGCCCCGGCCCGCAGTCCGCCCCGGCCGCCGATGCCGGTGATCCCGTCCACGACCAGATCGGCCCGGCCGATCTCGGCGACTCCCTGCTCCTGGCTGTCCGTCAGGACGCCCCCCGCCCCGCGCAGTGCGGCCAGACCCGGGCCGTGCACCCGTTCGGGTACGAGCGCCACCGCGTACACCCGGGCGCCCCGTGCCGCCAGCCGGGCGCCGGCGAACAGGGCGTCACCCCCGTTGTCCCCGCTGCCGGCCAGCACCACCACCCGGCTGCCGTAGACGCTCCCGAGCAGTTCGACGCAGGTGGCGGCCAGACCCGCCGCCGCCCGCTGCATCAGCGCCCCCTCGGGCAGCCGCCGCATCAGCTCCGCCTCCGCCACCCGCACCTGCTCGACCGTGTGCGCATACCTCATGGGCTGCTCCCTACCCTTCGGCGATCACCACCGCCGACGCTACGCCCGCGTCATGGCTCAGCGAGAGATGCCACGAGACAACGCCCAACTCGGCCGCGCGCGCCGCGACCGTACCGCGCACCTCCAGCACCGGGCGCCCCGAGCCCTCCGTCCGCACCTCCGCGTCCGTCCAGGCCAGACCGCCCGGCGCGCCCAGCGCCTTGGCCAGGGCCTCCTTGGCCGCGAACCGCGCCGCGAGCGAGGCCGTGCCGCGCCGCTCCCCGCTCGGCAGCCGCAACTCCCGCTCGGTGAAGAGCCGTTCCGCCATACTCGGGGTCCGCCGCAGCGAGGCCTCGAAACGGTCGATCGACGCCACGTCGATCCCGACCCCGATGATCATCAACAGTCTCCCTCGTCCTCCGACGCCAACGGCTCCCATATCGTGCACCAGCTTCGCGGCATTGCCTGGACAATGGAGGGCGTGCTCATACGACTGCTCGGCCCCCTCAGCGTCACCGGTGCCGACGGCAGGACCGTCGACCTCGGCGGTGCCCGGCTGCGCGTCCTGCTCACCGCCCTCGCCCTGGAGGCCGGCCGTCCGGTCTCCGCCGCCCGGCTGATCGACACGCTCTGGCCGGACGAGCAGCCCGCCAACCCCGGCAACGCGCTCCAGGCCCTGGTCTCCCGACCGCCCCCGCGCCCTGCTGATGCGTGCCCTGCACCAGGCAGGGCGCACCGCCGAGGCCCTCACCGCCTACGAGGAGGGCCGCTCGCTGCTCGCGGACGCCCTCGGCACGGACCCCTCCCCGCTGCTGCTCCGGGCCCACCTGGAGATCCTCACCGCGGCCCGCCCACCGCCCCGCCCAGCTCCCCGCAGGCCGCCCCGCACCCGGCGGCCGGGCACCGGCTGCCCGCACCGCTCACCAGCTTCCTCGGCCGCGAGGCCGAGCTCGCCGCCCTGCACGCCGAGCTCGCAAGCACCCGGCTGGCGCTCGAAGCGGCGGCGGGCAGCGGCGCGCGCCAGGTGGAGCTGGTGGAGCTGGCACCGGCCAGCAGCCCGGCCGAGGTCCCCGCCACCGTCCTCACCGCCCGGCTGCTCGCCGACTGCCCGGGGCTGCGGGTGCTGGCCACCAGCCGGGAGCCGCTCGGCATCACCGGCGAACAGCTCCACCCCGTGCCCCCGCTCGCCCTTCCCCTCGAACAGTCGGACGGGGAACGTCGGCTGACCCCGGATCAGGCCCTGGAGTTCTCCGCGGTGCGGCTCTTCGCCGACCGCGCCGCCGCCGTCCGCCCCGGCTACACCCCGGACGCCGAAGGACTGCCCGCGGTGCTGCGGATCTGCCGGGCGCTCGACGGGCAGCCGCTGGCGATCGAACTGGCCGCCGCCCGGATGCGCAGCCTCTCCCCCGAGCAGATCGACCAGCGGCTCACCCGCCGCTTCCACCTGCTCACCGGCGGCAGCCGGACGGTACTGCCCCGGCACCGCACCCTGCGCGCCGTCGTCGACTGGAGCTGGGAACTGCTGGAGAAGCCCGAGCGCACACTGCTCGCCCGGATGTCGGTGTTCGCGGGCGGCGCGGTCCTCGACGTGCTGTCGTCGCTGGTGGACAAGTCAGCAGGTTCTCGGCGCCGGTCAGCATCTCGTCCACGGCCGCGTACTGGCCGGTGAGACCGATCCGCGCGCGGACGGCGCCCGCCTGCCGGACCACGTCGAGCCCGCCGACCAGGGCGCGCCCTGCGTCCGGCTTCAGCAGCGTCGCCAGGATCCGCACCACCGTGGTCTTGCCCGCACCGTTCGGCCCGAGCACCCCCAGCACCGTCCCGGTCCGGGCCACCAGGTCCACCCCGGCCAGTGCCTTGGTCTCCATGAATGTCTTCACCAGGCCTTCGGCCTGAATCGCATGGTCCATCTCGGGCTCCCCGGTTCGTCTCCGCCGTCCGTCGAGAGCGACTCTCCTCCCACCCACTGACAGATCGCTGAGACGAATATCTCGCCACTGACAGGCCGCTGACACACCCGCGAACTCCGGGTGCCCCGACAATGGACGGGTGCCGACCACGCTCGAAGCCCAACGCCGCGCTGACGCGTCCCCCTTTGTCGACCTCGACCGAGCGGACTGGAGCGCGCTGCACGACCGCACGCCCCTCCCGCTGACCGCCGAGGAGGTGGAACGCCTCCGGGGCCTGGGCGACGTCATCGACCTCCAGGAGGTCAAGGACGTCTACCTGCCGCTGTCGCGCCTGCTCAACCTGTATGTCACCGCGACCGGACGGCTGCGCGGCGCGCTGAACGACTTCCTCGACGACAACGAGCACACCCACACCCAGGCAGGGACCCCGTTCGTCATCGGCGTCGCCGGCAGCGTGGCCGTCGGCAAGTCCACGACCGCCCGTGTGCTGCAGGCGATGCTCGCGCGCTGGCCGGAGCACCCCCGGGTGGAGCTGGTCACCACCGACGGCTTCCTGCTGCCCAACGCCGAGCTGCGCCGCCGGGGCCTGATGTCCCGCAAGGGCTTCCCCGAGTCCTACGACCGCCGCGCCCTGACCCGCTTCGTCGCCGATGTGAAGTCCGGCAAGGACGAGGTCAGCGCGCCGGTCTACTCGCACCTGGTCTACGACATCGTGAAGGACGAGCGGCTGGTGGTCCGCAGCCCCGACATCCTGATCGTCGAGGGCCTCAATGTGCTCCAGCCCGCGCTGCCCGGCCTGGACGGCCGCACCAGGGTGGCGGTCGCCGACTTCTTCGACTTCTCGATCTACGTGGACGCCCGCGCGGACGACATCGAGCGCTGGTACCTCACCCGCTTCCGCAAGCTCCGCGAGACCGCGTTCCAGGACCCCACCTCGTACTTCCGCCGCTACGCGGAGGTCCCCGAGGACGAGGCGATGGACTACGCCCGACAGCTCTGGCGCACCATCAACCGCCCCAACCTGGTCGAGAACGTGGCCCCCACGAGGGGCCGCGCCAGCCTCATCCTCCGCAAGGGTTCCGACCACAAGGTCCAGCGGGTCCGCCTGCGCAAGCTCTAGCCTCCCGGGGTGGGGGGTGCGGTCGGCGGGGGCTCTACCAAGCGGTGGGTTCCTCGCGCAGTTCCCCGCGCCCCTTCGGGGGCGCGGGGAACTGCGCGACAAGCCAGGCAGACGGTAAGAGCGAACCCCCACCCCGGGGGGCTACCCCAGCTGCTGCTTCACAACGTCGGCCAACCGCTCCGCGATGGCGTGCACCTGCACAAGATCTGCTGCCTCGACCATCACCCGAACCAGCGGCTCCGTCCCCGAGGGCCGCAGCAGCACCCGCCCGGTGGTCCCCAGCTCGACGCCCGCCGCCTCGACGGCAGCCGTCAGCACCTCGTCCGTCGCGGCCCGTGCCTTGTCCACGCCCTTGACGTTGATCAGCACCTGCGGCAGCCGCGTCATCACCCCGGCCAGCTCCGCCACCGACTGCTTGGTCGCGGCGACCCTCGCCGCCAGCATCAGCCCGGTGAGCGTGCCGTCGCCCGTGGTCGCGTGGTCCATGAAGATCACGTGCCCGGACTGCTCGCCGCCCAGGTTGTACCCGTGCTCCTTCATCGACTCCAGGACATAGCGGTCGCCGACCGCGGTCTGCACCAGGTCGATGCCCTCGCGCTCCATGGCCAGCTTGAAGCCCAGGTTGGACATCACCGTCCCGACGACGGTGTTCCTGCCCAGCGTCCCGGCCTCGCGCATGGCGATCGCCAGCACCGCCAGGATCTGGTCGCCGTCGATCTCATTGCCCCGGGCGTCCACGGCGAGGCAGCGGTCGGCGTCGCCGTCGTGGGCGATGCCCAGGTCCGCGCCGTGCTCGACCACCGCGGCCTGCAGCGGACCGAGGTGGGTGGAGCCGATGCCGTCGTTGATGTTCAGTCCGTCGGGGGCGTCCCCGATGGTGTGGACGACCTCGGCCCCGGCCCGCCGGAACACCTCGGGCGACACCTCGGAGGCCGCGCCGTGCGCGCCGTCGATGACGACCTTCAGGCCGTCGAGGCGGTTGGGCAGCACCGACAGCAGGTGCGCCACATACTGCTCATGGCCCTCGTTGTGGTCCCTGACCCGGCCGACCGCCGCGCCGGTGGGCCGCGTCCAGTCATGGCCGCCGAAGCGCTCGAAGTACGCCTCGATGGCGTCCTCGATCTCGTCGTCGAGCTTGTGGCCGCCGCGCGCCAGGAACTTGATGCCGTTGTCGGGCATGGGGTTGTGGCTGGCCGACAGCATCACGCCGAAGTCGGCCTCCAGCAGCGCGGTCAGATAGGCCACGGCCGGTGTCGGCAGCACGCCGACCCGCAGCACGTCGACACCGGAGCTGGCCAGCCCGGCGATCACGGCCGCCTCCAGGAACTCACCCGAGGCGCGTGGGTCGCGACCGACCACGGCGACCGGACGGTGTCCCTCGAAGGCCCCGGCATCACCCAGGACGTGCGCCGCCGCGACCGACAGGCCCAGCGCCAGCTCGGCCGTGAGATCGGCGTTCGCAAGCCCGCGCACACCGTCCGTGCCAAAGAGTCGTCCCACTGAATCCATCCTCCGCGGCTCACATCATCACAAGGGGGGTACCACGCAACACGCCCCGGGAGCAGGGCTCCCGGGGCGTGAAGTCCAGCCTCGGCCGCGAAAAGTGAACGGCCAGAAGCAGGGAGGCTTAGCGCTTGCTGTACTGCGGCGCCTTGCGAGCCTTCTTCAGACCGGCCTTCTTGCGCTCGACGGCGCGCGGGTCACGGGTGAGGAAGCCGGCCTTCTTCAGGGCCGGGCGGTTGGCGTCGACGTCGACCTCGTTCAGGGCGCGCGCGACACCGAGGCGCAGGGCGTAGGCCTGGCCGGAGATGCCGCCACCGTTGATACGGGCGATGACGTCGTAGCGGCCGTCAAGCTCGAGGAGCTTGAAGGGCTCGTTGACGATCTGCTGGTGCACCTTGTTGGGGAGGTACTCCTCCAGGGTGCGACCGTTGATCTTCCACACGCCGGTGCCGGGGACGATGCGCACGCGGGCGATCGCCTCCTTGCGACGGCCGAGGCCGGCGGCCGGGATGGCCTCGGCGAAACGGCCCACAAGGGACTCGGTGGTGTACTCGGTGGGCTCCTCGGCCTCGATCTCGAAGGTCTCGTCGACCTCGAGCGGGGTCTCGGCAGTGGTCTCGGCCACGGTTCTCCTCAGCTGCTTCTACTGGTTTCGGGGGGTGGCCGGAATTACTGCGCGACCTGGGTGATCTCGAACGGCACCGGACGCTGGGCAGCGTGCGGGTGCTGGTCGCCCGAGTAGACCTTCAGCTTCGAGATCATCTGACGGCCCAGGGAGTTCTTCGGGATCATGCCCTTGATGGCCTTCTCGACGGCCTTCTCGGGGTTCTTGTCCAGAAGGTCCTCGTAGCGCACCGAGCGGAGGCCGCCCGGGTAGCCGGAGTGGCGGTATGCCAGCTTCTGGGTCTTCTTGTTCCCGGAGAGGTGCACCTTGTCCGCATTGATGATGATGACAAAGTCACCCATGTCCATATGCGGCGCGTACACCGGCTTGTGCTTGCCCCGGAGGAGGTTCGCGGCCTGGGAGGCCAGGCGGCCGAGGACGACGTCTTGGGCGTCGATGATGAGCCACTGACGCTGGACGTCGCCGGGCTTGGGGCTGTACGTACGCACGGTCGTAGCCTTCGCTTTTCAGTGAGTGTGTCCTGACAGGACCACCCGGACGATCGGAAGCAGCCGAGACGCACTTCCCCGGACGCAATCGGATGGGCGCGTCGCTGCTTATCGGCCCGGTGGACCGGCGTACCGACCTCTCACGTGAGATGGAGCGAGCCAATACGCACAACGAACTGGCAGGATACCGGGACGGAGCCGTACGGGTCAAAATGCCCGAACGGAACCGCGGCACCCTGCTGTTTCGTAGCCATCGTACCCGCTATCGGTCCCTTACCACGCGCGTCTCGTCCCAGACCGGCTCCGGGGCCTCGTACACACGGCCGTCCGAACCGAAGACCACGAAGCGGTCGAAGGACTTCGCGAACCACCGGTCGTGGGTCACCGAGAGCACCGTCCCCTCGAAGCTCTCCAGGCCCTCCTGCAGCGCTTCCGCGCTCTCCAGGTCCAGGTTGTCGGTGGGTTCGTCGAGCAGCAGCGCGGTCGCTCCCGACAGCTCCAGGCGCAGGATCATCAGCCGGGCCTGCTGGCCCCCGGAGAGGTCCTGGAACCGCCGCTCCTCCTGGTGATGCAACTCATACCGGCGCAGCACGCTCATCGCCGCCTTGCGGTCCATCGCGTGCTCGGACTCCAGGATCTCCCTGGTGGTCCGGCCGAACAGCTCCGGGTGCGCATGGGTCTGCGCGAAGTGGCCCACGACGACCCGGGCGCCGAGCTTGAACTGCCCGGTGTGAGCGACCGGCTCGCCGGCCAGCATCCGCAGGAAGTGGGACTTGCCGGAGCCGTTGGAGCCCAGCACCGCCACCCGCTCGCCGTAGTAGACCTCCAGGTCGAAGGGCTGCATCAGGCCGGTGAGCTCGAGCTTCTCGCAGGTCAGCGCGCGCACCCCGGTCCGGCCGCCGCGCAGCCGCATGGTGATGCTCTGCTTGCGCGGCGGCTCCGGCGGCGGGCCGATCTCCTCGAACTTCCGCAGCCTGGTGGTCGCCGCCGCATAGCGCGAGGCCATGTCGTGGCTGCGGGCCGCGTAGTCGCGCATGTCCAGGACCAGCTTCTTCAGCTGGGCGTGCTTCTCGTCCCAGCGGCGGCGCAGCTCGTCGTAGCGGGCGAAACGCTCCTCCCTGGCCGCGTGGAAGGTCGCGAAGCCGCCGCCGTGCACCCAGACCTCGTTGCCGGACGCACCGGGCTCGACACTGACGATCTTGTCGGCGCTGTTGGCCAGCAGCTCGCGGTCGTGCGAGATGTAGAGCACGGTCTTGGCGGTGCCGCGGATCTGCTCCTCCAGCCAGCGCTTGCCGGGGACGTCCAGGTAGTTGTCCGGCTCGTCCAGCAGCAGCACCTCGTCCGGGCCGCGGAACAGCGCCTCCAGGACGAGACGCTTCTGCTCGCCCCCGGAGAGGGTGTTCAGACCGCGCCACTGGGCCCGGTCGTAGGGCATGCCCAGGGCGGCCATGGTGCAGACGTCCCAGACGGTCTCGTACTCGTAGCCGCCGACGTCGGCCCAGTCCACCAGCGCCTGGGCGTAGGCCATCTGGGCCTTCTCGTCGTCCTGGGCCATCATCGCCAGCTCGGCGGCGTCCACCGCGCGGGCACCGGTGCGGATGCGCGGGGGCGCGACGGACACCAGCAGGTCGCGCACGGAGGCGTCGTGCGCCAGCGCGTACGCGCTCTCCTCGGCCTCGCCCGCCTGCTCGCCGCCGCGTCCGGTCGTGCCGACGAACTGCCGCATGACGCCCAGGCCGCCGCTGATGGTGACCGTGCCGCCGTGCGGCTGCAGATCCCCGGCAACCATCCTCAGCAGCGTGGTCTTCCCCGCGCCGTTGGCCCCGACCAGCGCCACGGACGCGCCCTCGCCCACGCGGAAGGACGCGTCGTCGAACAGCACCCGTCCATCGGGCAGGTAGTACTCAAGGTGTGAAATCTCGACGTGTCCCATGGTCGGCAATTCTCCGCTGACCAGCGCCTCAACCCAAACCTGTTTTCCCGGACTATGCTCCCGGCCCATGAGCAACGGCCCAGCGTCGGACCAGAGCACGGACGACAGCCGCTTCCGCATCCGTCCGGGCGCACCGAACCTGCCCATCCCCGAGCCTCAGCGGGTCACCCCGAAGCCGGGCGAGGCCCCGGGCGCCACCTACGCCATACGTCCCGGCGCACCCGAGGACTCCGACCATGCGGTGTTCCTCGCCATGGCCGAGGACAAGGAACGCGCGGACCGGCGTCGGCGCCGACTGCGGTGGGGAGCGGGCAGCGCGCTGCTCGCCCTGTGCGCGGTGGCGGCCGTCTTCCTCGCCCTGCCCGGCGGCCCCGCCGCCGGGCCGAGGCCGAAGCCGGTGGCCCTGACCGCCCTGCCCACGGCGCCGACCCCGACACCCAGCACCCGGCCGACCGCCGGGACGCCGTCACCCGGCGCCACCCCCGTCTCCCTGGTGTCGCTGCTGTCCTCCGCCGCGACCGACAGTGCGCCGCTCTCCGCCGCGGGCCTCTTCCCCGGCAGCACGGTCTCCGTCAACGGCCGTTCCTACACCCGGGCGCTGACGGCCGCCTCGGCCTGCCCTCCGGCCGCCACGGCGCCCCTGGCCTCCGTCCTGGCGAAGAACGGCTGCCGGCAGCTGTTCCGCGCCACCTATGCCACCGGGACCACGGCGGTGACCGTCGGCGTCGCGGTCTTCGACAGCGCGGCCCAGGCGGGCGCGGTCAAGCAGCAGGCGACGGCGGGCAACCTCGACTCCCTGTTCGGGGGCACGGTGCCGGCCTTCTGCCGCGGCGTCACCTGCCGACTGTCCGTCAATGCCGTCGGCCGCTATGCCTGGTTCACCGTGGCCGGCTACACCACCGGCAAGCCGGTGCCGGCCACGGACACGGTCGCCCTCGCGGCCGGCACCGACATGGACGCCGTGGTGTTCACCAACCTGCAGGCCCGCGCCCGCTCGGAGGCGACGGCGGGCTAACGCGGTGTCAGCACCCTCAGGTTCCGCGCGGCGAGGTTGCGGGCAGCGAGCTGCTCGTCGGCGGGATAGCCGACCTCCTCCAGGGTCAGCCCGTGCGGCCGGACGACGCTCACGGCCGAGTTGCGCACTCCCCCGGACAGCACCTCGGCCGGGAAGGACACCGGCCGCTGCCCCCCGCCGACCAGCAGCATCGCACCGACCAGTGCCCGCACCATGTTGTGGCAGAAGGCGTCCGCCCGTACCGTCCCCACGACCAGCCCCGGCAGGGCCGGGCCCAGCAGGGCGTCCCCGGGCAGCCGCTGCCAGCCGAAGTCCAGCAGCTCCCTGATCGTCGTCGCGCCCTCGCGCTTCTTGCAGTACGCCGCGAAGTCGTGCTCGCCCACCAGCATCCTGGCGGCCTCGTTCATCAGCTCCACGTCCAGGGCGCGGTCGTGCCACAGCACATGGCCGCGCCGCAGGGGGTCCGCGCCGACCGGTGAGTCGCACACCCGGTAGGCGTAGCGCCGCCAGACCGCGGAGAAGCGCGCGTCGAAGCCGGCCGGGGCCTCGGCCACCTGCCACACCCGGACGTCCCCGGGCAGCCGCCCGGCCAGCCGCCGCCGCAGCCGGTCGCCCTCGGCCGCCCAGATCTCCTCCGGCAGGTCGACGTGGGCGACCTGCCCGCGCGCGTGCACCCCGGCGTCGGTCCGCCCGGCGACGGTCAGCGGGAACACCTCGGGCTGCCGCAGCACGATCCGGATCGCGTCCTCCAGCTCGCCCTGGACGGTCCGCCGACCGCCCTTCTGCTTGGCCCAGCCGGAGAAGTCGGTCCCGTCGTAGGACAGGTCGAGCCGCACCCGCACCGAGCCGTCGGCCGCACCGTCCTTCCGGGGGGCCCGCTCCTCCACGCACTCCGTCACCGCTGACTCCTCACACAGAACGACACGAGAACGGGCCCGCCCTCCCCGAGGGGAGAACGGGCCCGCAGCTGAGGCGATCAGGCCTCGGTGCTCTCCTCGACCGGAGCGGCGTCCTCGACGACCTCGGCGGCCGGAGCGGCGGCCTCGGTCTCCTTGACGGAACGCTTGGTCGCAGCCTCGGCCTCGCCGACGGCGGTCTGGGCCACGGTCAGGGCCTCGACCAGCTCGATGACGGCCATCGGGGCGTTGTCGCCACGACGGGGGCCGATCTTGGTGATGCGGGT
>Ga0302314_10009447_pt1 | contig 17233 bp, 13 predicted proteins | sample III_Palsa_N2_3_FD_200533 | JGI IMG/M metagenome (GOLD analysis project Ga0302314, IMG submission 200533) | Peat permafrost microbial communities from Stordalen Mire near Abisko, Sweden - III_Palsa_N2_3 | ecosystem: Environmental > Terrestrial > Soil > Palsa > Peat permafrost | place: Sweden...
AGCATCCAGCTGACCGGCCGTCGGCAAGGCGAGACACCGCTTGAGCATGTGATCATCAAGCTGACCAACGCCATCGTCTCCACCTACAAAATCGGCGGCGGCCTGGATGATATTTCCTCGGATGACTACAAAGGCCAAGATGACGCGCCCTTCGCCGAGACGGAGTTGGTCAAGTTCAACTTCGAGGAATACAGCTTCAAATACACTCAGCAGACGGACAAAGGCTCGGCTGGCTCTAACGTCATGCAGGGTTGGAACATGCGCACCAACAAGAAGGTTTAGGCGTGATCGCCTGAGGGGAGGCGATCGTGGCCGACGCAGACGAACTCTTCCGCGCCGGCGACTTGGAGAGCGCCCGCTTGGCCTTGAACGAGGCGGCGAAGAAGGCGCCCTCCGACCAGAGCGTGCGGATGTTCCTGTTCCAGCTCCTCTGTCTAATGGGGCAGTGGGACAAGGCTAAGCTGCAACTACGCGCGCTGGCCGGGCTGTCGCCGGAAGCACAGATGTTGGCGGTGACGTACAACTTGGCGATCGACGCCGAGATCGTGCGCATGAAGGTGTTCGCCGGCGAGGAGCCGCCGGTCCTGCTCTCTGCCGGTTCGACCTGGGCTGGCGATCTGGCCGCCGCGTTGGGCGCTCAGGCCCAGGGCCGGCTAGCAGAAGCCGAGGAACGGCGGAGCAAGGCCTTCGACGCGGCGCCCGACACGCCCGGCGAGCTGGACGGAGAGGCGTTCGATTGGATCGCCGACGGCGACGCCCGCTTCGGCCCTTCGTTCGAGGCGATTATCCAGGGTCGCTGGGGGATCGTGCCCTTTGACGCCGTGGAGCGGATCGAGTCCGAAGGTCCGCGCGACCTGCGTGATCTCGTCTGGCTGCCGGCCGAGGTGGCCTTTAGGACCGGCCAGTCCGTCAACGCATTGCTGCCGGTGCGCTATCCTGGCAGCGAGTCCCTGGAGGACGCGGCGCTGCGCACGGCGCGTCGGACCGACTGGCGCGAAGAATCATGGGGGGCGGCAGGGTTGGGCCAGCATGAGTGGTCGCTCGGTGGCGGGGCCGACGCGGGCCTGCTTTCGCTGCGGCGCCTCACGCTACGCGCGACATGACTCCGTCCAAGATCAACCCCACACTATTCGACAAGCTGGTCGCGGACCTCGAGATCGAGGGGCTTAGGGAGTCCGACGGCAGGCGCTCGGCCGTCGAGGCCAGCCGTTCGACGATGCGCTTCTATGTTGTTCCCCGTATCGAGCGCTTCAACGAGCGCGCCCTGCGTTCGACGGTGATGCGCGAGTTGAACTGGATTCTCAACACGACCAATCTGGAGTCTGTGACCGACCTTGAACCCTACCCGCAGGTGCGGACGTCGGTGCTGAATTACGGGGTGCGTGACCTGGCGGGCAAGGCTCTCACCCGCGGGGTGGTCCAGGCCCGCGCGCGGCAGATCCGCGACGCGATCCGGACCTTCGAGCCGAGAATGGAGCCCACCCAACTGGAGGTGGACAGCGTCGCCTCGCCGGAGCGGGAGAATGCGATCACCTATGTGATCCGCGGCGACGTCACCAGCGCTGTCCAGGCCATGCCGGTGGAGTTCAAAACTGACGTCGAACTCGACACCGCCGCCGTAACCCTGAGGGAGTAGGGGCGTGGATCCGCGGCTCCTGCGCGCCTACAACGAGGAGCTTACCTATCTGCGCGAGACCGCGCGTGAGTTCGGCGAGGAGAACGAAGTCGTCGCCGGCCGACTAGGCCTCAAGACGCCGAACGATCCGGACCCCTATGTTGAGCGCCTGCTCGAAGGCGTGGCGTTCCTGGCGGCGCGGGTCAAACTGAAGCTCCAGGATCAGTTCCCGGACTTCACCCAGCACCTGCTACACGCCATTCAGCCGCACTACGTCGCGCCGACACCCTCGATGTGCGTCGTGGCCTTTGAGCCCCAGGAAGGCGACGAGGCCCTTGTCGGGGGGTACAAGATACCGCGCCTCAGCGAACTCACCGCCACGGCCAAGGACCACGGCGGCGCGGCCGTCACCTTCCGCACCGGTCACGAGGTCACGCTCTGGCCGCTGAGTATCGTGGAGACCGAATACCTTCCGTCGAGGGCCGCCGTGGCGGCGTTCGCGGACGCGGCCGGCGTGCGGGCCGAAGCGGGACTGCGTGTACGCTTCACGGGCGCTGGCGGCGCCAAGCTATCCGCGATCGCGCCGCCCCTGTTGCGGGTCTTCATCTCCGGATCCGAGACGCTGCCTGGGGAGCTCTATCGCCAGCTGCTCGGCGAGACGCTTGCCGTGGTCGGCCGCTCAGCCGACTCGGCGGCGGGCCAGGCTGGCTGGGTCCGCCTCCCAGCGCCTGAAGACCACGGTTTCGACGACGACAGCGCCATGCTTCCGGCTGAAGGCCGGTCCTTCTCGGGCTACCGCCTGCTCTCCGAATACTTCGCTTGTCCAGAGCGGTTCCTGTTCTTCACATTGCGCGATCTTGGGGCGGCGTTTTCCGTGAGTCCGGACGCCTGCGATGTGGTGTTCCTGTTCTCGCGATCGGCCCCGGCGCTCTCGGGGGCCGTGAGGCCAGCCAACCTGAGACTGTTCGCAACCCCGGCGGTCAATCTGTTCGAGAAGCAGCTCGGGCGGGTCCAGATCAAGCCCTACGACCACGAATTCCAGCTTGTTCCCGACCGTACACGCCCGCTCGATTTCGAGGTCTGGGGGATCACCGAGGTGGTCGCCTACAGCCAGTCGAACACCAATCCCCGACCCGTCGCGCCACTCTACGCCTTCGGCGCCCTGCTGTACGATTGGCGGGAGGCGCTGTTCTACGTGCCGCGCCTCTCGCGGCGGCGGCTGTCGACCAAGGAGCAGCGCCTGCGTCGCCGGACAGACTATCTGGGCACGGAAACCTGGATCAGCCTGACAGCGCCCGGCGACGCCTCACGCCTTGACGACGTGCGGGAGTTGGCCGTCCGAGCGCTGGTGACCAACCGCGAGCTGCCCGAGTTGCTTCGTTTCGGGGGTGCGAGCGATCTCAGCTATACGGGCGGCCCCGTGCGGGCGGTGACCGTGCTACGCGCGCCCACCAAGCCGCAGCCGCCGCTTGGCCTTCACGACAGCGCCTGGCGCGTCATCGGTCACCTCACGCCCAATTACGCCACCTTGGCGGCGGAGGATCACGAAGATCCTTCGCTATTGCGCGACCACCTTGCCCTTTACGGTCGTACTGATGATCCGGTCATGCGCCGGCAGATCGACGGGATCCTGTCGGTGCGGTCCGAGCCGGTCACCCGCAGGGTCCCGGGCCAGGACCGCCTAGCCTTCGCCCGCGGCCTACGGGTACGAATCAAGCTCGACGACGCCTCGTTCGACAACGCCAGGATGTACCTGTTCGCCGCCGTCATCGAGCGGTTTCTGGCCGAGTTCGCCACCGTCAATTCCTTCACCGAATGCGTGTTCGAGAGCCCACAGGAGGGCGTGTTCGCTCAATGGCCGCCGAGAATGGGGCAGCGCCGCAACATCTGAGCTTCCTAGCCCAGGTGGCAGAGGCCGCGGTCCGCTACGGGATTTTCCCTGCGCTCCGTGGGGCGGAGGCGCGCGCGCCTCACCTGCCGCGCATCGGCCTCTCGCGCACGCCGGGCCAGGACATCGCGGACCTGCGCCAGACGCCGACGCTCGCCTTTCCGGGATCCACGCTCGATACCGTGCAGGTCGACGCGCGGCGCGCGATCATCAACGGATATTGGTTCGGGCTGACCGGACCCATGGGGCCGCTGCCCCTGCACCTCACCGAGTTTGCACTCCACGAACGCCGCTACGCCTCGAAGTGGCCGTTCGGTCGCTTCCTCGACCTGCTCGCAGGCCGAATGCTGCAGTTTTTCTATCGTGCGTGGGCCGACTCCCATCCGCCGGCCCAGGCCGACCGGCCCGACGACGATCGCTTCGCCGGCTATCTCTCGGCGCTGTCCGGCGCCGCGGAAGGCGCGTTGTCCACCTCGCCCCTGCCGGCTCGCGCGCGCCTGCGCTATGCGGGCGTGTTCGCATCAAAGCGCAGCCCGGCGGCGATTCAAGACGCTCTGAGCGATTTGTTGCTGACGAAGGTCAAGCTTCTCGAGTTCCAGCCGAGGTGGCGGCAGATTGAGCTGGGTGACCGCACCAAGCTCGGCGGTCCGTTCAACGCGCTCGGCCTCGACACCGTGATCGGCGCCAAGGTGCGCGGCGTGACCGATGCGTTCCGCGTGGTGGTGCGGGCGCGCTCGATGCGCGAATACGAGGAGTTCCTGCCCACCGGTCGGCGCTTCCAGATCGCGGCGGAGGCCCTCGACGCCCTCCGCCCTTCGCACCTTGAGTGGGACATCGCCCTAGAACTCGACCAAGCCGAGGCGCGCGCTGTCCGACTCGACAGCCGCGGCCGGCTCGGGTGGACCAGCTGGATGGTTCCCGACAGCCAGGGCGGCGTTCGCTCCGACACCCATTTGGGCCGCGGTTCGCGGCGTCTCGCCCATCGCCAAAAGGTGACAGCATGACTGAAATCAGCCGCTCCGCTCTGTTCGGTCGTCTCGACTCGACGGCCCTGAAGGCCATCGAGACCGCCACCGGATTTTGCAAGATGCGGGGCAATCCCTACGTCGAGCTGGTCCATTGGCTCCACATTCTGCTCCAGGACGCCACCAACGACGTCGGCGCGATCCGGACCGCTTTTCAGATCGACGATGCGCGCCTGGCCAAGGACGTCATCGCCGCTCTGGACGCCATGCCGCGCGGGGCGACGTCGATCTCCGACTTCTCGCCCCAGATCGAGGAAGCGATCGAGAAGGGTTGGCTCTATGCGTCGCTGATGTTCTCCGCCGGCCGCGTGCGCACGGGTCATCTGATCTATGGCATGCTGAAGACGCCCACCCTGAAGAACGCCCTGCAGTCCATCTCTCTGGAATGGCGCAAGATCCAGGTCGACAAGCTGGGCGACGACTTCGCCAAGATCTGCGCCGCCTCCGCGGAGACCGGGGCGGCCGAACCGGGCTTGTCCGCCGATGCGCCAGATGGCGGTGGTATGCCGGCCGGAGGCGGCGACGCGCTGGCGCAGTTCTCCATCGACCTCACGGAGAAGGCCCGCAAGGGCGAGATCGACAAGATCGTCGGTCGCGACGCCGAGATCCGCCAGGTCATCGACATTCTGCTGCGCCGTCGGCAGAACAATCCGATCCTCACCGGCGAGGCGGGGGTCGGCAAGACCGCGGTGGTGGAGGGTTTCGCGCGGCGGATCGTCGACGGAGAAGTGCCGCCCGTTTTGCGAGACGTGACCCTGCGGGCGCTCGACATAGGTCTGCTCCAGGCCGGCGCCTCGGTGAAGGGCGAGTTCGAAAAGCGCCTGCGCTCGGTGATCGACGAGGTCGAGTCCTCGGCCAAGCCGATCATCCTGTTCATCGACGAAGCCCACACCCTGATCGGCGCCGGCGGCTCGGCCGGGACCGGCGATGCGGCCAACCTTCTCAAGCCGGCCCTGGCGCGCGGACGGTTGCGGACAATCGCGGCCACAACCTGGGCGGAATACCGGCAGTACTTCGAGAAGGACCCGGCGCTCACCCGGCGCTTCCAGACGGTCAACGTCGGCGAGCCCGAGACCGACAACGCCATCAACATGATCCGCTCGGTGGCGCCGATGATGGAAAGGCACCACCAGGTGGTGGTGCTCGACGAGGCCCTGGAGGCGGCGGTCAAACTGTCGCAGCGTTATATTCCCGCCCGCCAACTGCCCGACAAGGCGGTGAGCCTTCTGGACACCGCCTGCGCTCGGGTCGCGGTTTCCCAGCACGCCACACCCGCTCAGGTCGAGGATCGCCGGCGGCGGCTGGAGCTGCTGGAGGTCGAATTTGAGATCGCCCGCCGCGAGGAGGCGGGCCTCTACAGCGGCCTCGGACGCTCCGCCAAGCTCGAGGAACAGATCGTGGAGGCCAAGGCCCAGGTCGATGAAATCGTCGCCAAGTGGGAAGCCGAGAAGAGCGCCCTGGAGGCCGTGATCGCCGCCCGCGCCGCCCTCGTCGAAGCTAGGACAGCCGCGAGTGAGAAATCGTCGGCCGAGGCGTTGGACGAAGCGCCCTTGAAGGCTGCGCTCGCCAAGTCCGCAGCCGACATGTCGGCCAGCCAGGGTGATCAGCCCATGGTGTTCGGGGTGGTCGACGCCGACGCCGTGGCCGCGGTGGTCGGCGATTGGACGGGCATTCCGATCGGGCGAATGGTCAAGGACGAGATCGCTTCCATCCTCGCCATCGAAACCCAGCTCAAAACGCGCGTGATCGGCCAGGATCACGCGATGGACGAGATCGCCAAACGCATCAAGACAAGCCGCGCTAAGCTCGATAATCCGAACAAACCAGTCGGCGTGTTCATGCTGTGCGGCCCGTCGGGTGTCGGCAAGACCGAGACCGGCCACGTCCTGGCCGAACTGCTCTACTCGGGTGACGATTCCATGATCGTCATCAACATGAGCGAATTTCAGGAGGCGCACACGGTCTCGACACTGAAGGGCGCGCCGGCCGGCTACGTCGGCTATGGCCAGGGCGGCGTGCTTACCGAGGCGGTGCGCCGACGGCCCTATTCCGTGGTGCTGCTCGACGAGATGGAGAAGGCCCACCCCGACGTCCACGAGATGTTCTTCCAGGTGTTCGACAAGGGCTACATGGATGACGCCGAGGGGCGTTTCATCGACTTCAAGAACACCCTCATCCTGGTCACCTCGAACGTCGGCACCGACCTGATCACCAGTCTCTCCGAGGATCCCGACACCGCACCCGACCCGGAGGCTCTGGCGCAGGCGCTGCGTCCGGAGTTGCTCAAGGTGTTTCCGCCCGCCTTTCTCGGCCGCCTGATCGTGCTTCCCTACTATCCCCTAAGCCCGGCGATGCTCGCCGGGATTGTGCGCCTGCAGCTCGGCCGCATCAGGAAGCGCATCGCGGAGAACCATGGGATCGAGATCACCTTTGGGGACGACGTCGTGGATCTCATCGTCTCGCGGTGCAACGAGGTCGCCTCGGGCGGCCGCGTCATCGACGCGATCCTCACCAACACCATGCTGCCGGAGCTATCGATCAACCTGCTCGAGCGCCAGATGTCGGGCGAGGAAGTGGTCTCGATCACCGTTGGCGTGTCTGACGGCCATTTCGCCTACGATTTCGGGAGCGCGGGATGACGGCCGCCGCCGAACGCGCGGGCGCCGCGACATCCTACGACGAGACGCCCTACCTCACCCATATCTATCCGCAGTCCCATCCAGACCGCCTGGCGACCCATGCGGCGTTGTTCGGTATTCCCTACGCGCCGGTCGAGACCTGCCGCGTACTCGAGATTGCTTGTGGCGACGCCGCCAACCTGGTCTCCCTGGCGCTCACGCACCCCGAAGCGCGGTTCGTGGGCTTCGATCTGGCGCCGACCGCGATCGAGCGCGGCCGTAGCTTCATCGACACGCTAGGACTGACCAACATCACCCTTCACCATGCCGACATCAGAGACGCTCACGGGGAGCTGGGCGAGTTCGACTATGTGATCGCGCACGGGGTCTATGCTTGGATCCCGCGCGACGCCCGAGACGCCCTGTTGGCCCTGATCCGGCGAACGCTTGCCCCCGCCGGTGTCGGCTTCGTGAGCTACAACGCCTTGCCGGGTTGCCGCGTACGCCAAGTGCTGCGCGACATGCTTCGCTTCGCCCTCAGGGATATCGAGGGAGCCGCCGCGCGAGCGAAAGCCATACGACAGGTGCTGGGCGAGATTGCCGAAGCTCTCCCCAGCGAAAGGCCGTTCTCCGTGGCTATCCGCGAGGAGGCCAGGAGCATGCTAAGACGTCCTCTCGCGCTTGTGGCGCACGATGAGCTGGGCGAGGTCTACCACCCGGTCCATCTCTTCGAATTCCTCGACCACTGCGCCCACCATGGCCTTCGCTTTCTGACAGAGGCGGAATCCAGGAACTGCGCCGACGGCTTCATTCCGACCCATGCGCTGGACGATGCGGGCTACGACGTGGCCGCCCGGGCGCAGGAGGCGGATTTCGCCATGCTTAGATGCTTTCATCAGACCTTGGTGGTGCGCGAAGATCTGGCTTTCTCGCGGCGACCGAGAGCCGAACTGCTGTTCGACCTGCACGTCGCGACGCCGGCCAAACTCAACAAGGCGGGAGAGTTCGAGGTCGGCCGGCAATCGGTGGAGATCGAGGACGAGGCGCTTTCCGCGGCCGTCGGCCGTCTGGGCGCCGCCTGGCCGGCCAGCGTGCCGGTCTCGGAACTCCTGGGCGAGGACGAGGAGCGCGCGCTCGCACTGCTCAACATGTATTGGCTCGGGGCCGTCGAGCTCCACGTCGTCCCGCTGCGCTTCATGAACGCGCCAGGGCCGCGACCCGCGGCGAGTCCCCTGGCGCGCCTCCTGGCCAAGTCCGGCGCGACCCGGCTCCTGACCCTGCGCCAATCCACGGTGGAATTTCAGGACGAGTTCAGCCTTGAGTTCATCGCCGGCCTAGACGGGAGTCGCACCGTCGAGGAACTCGTCCGCGATGTCTGCGTGCGACTCGACGCGCCGGTCGACAAGGTCGGGCCCGCGGTCGAGGCGAACCTGGGCTCAATGGCGCGGATAGGGCTACTGGTGCAATGAGCCCTACCTCGCGGCGCTAGCCACAGACATCCTCGGGCCCGTACATCCACGCCGGAACGACTCCGTCTCGCTTATGAGGGGCGGGCGGGGTGGGGCTAGCCTTTTCGGCGACGGCCGCGGATGTCGCGGTTCGCTAGAGGGCCGCCGAGGCGGACATCACCTGCCGACCGTCGCCGGCGAAGGCTCCAAGCTCGATGGCTTCCCCCGTCCCACGCAGCACGAGGTGCAGCGCCTCGCCAGCGATGGCCGGCGACAGACCCCGGAAGGCGAAGCGCGTCAGGGCGTTGTCGCCGAACTGGCGCTGGGCCAGATCGAGCAGCAGGGTCGCGGTCAGCGGCCCCTGCACGACCAGGCCGCGATAGCCTTCATCGCCCAGGGCGTAGGGCGCGTCGTAATGGATACGGTGACTGTTGAAGGTCAGCGCCGAGTAGCGGAACAGGAGCGCCTCGCTCGGCGTGAGGGTGCGATGCTTATCCCATCCGGCCGGATCGAAAAGCTCGCCGCCGGGCGGGGGAGGAACCGGCGGCGCGCCCGCCGGCGTGACGTCGCGATAGACGATCGATTGCGTCTCACGCACCGCCAGGGTCTCCCGGGCGAAGGTCTCGTGCTCGACCTCCACGAAGACCAGCCGGCCCGAACCTCCCTGTTTTTCGGTCACCGACGCCACCCGCGAGTGGCGCGTCACGGCGTCTCCCGGCCGTAGCGGCGCGTGGAATTCGATCTTGCTCGAGGCCCACATGCGGCGCGGCAAGGGGACCGGGGGAAGGAAGCTCGCCGGACTGTCGTCACGCAGCGGATGACCGTCCGGGCCGAGCTGCGCCGTCGGCGCGTCGGGCAGGCAGAGACACCAGTGGAAGGCTTGCGGCGCGGCGCCGTCCGCGGGCGCCGCGCGATCAAGCGTGGCCAGCCAGCGCGCGGCCAAGCCCTCGTCGATGCGATCCGTCTGGCTCTGCCGCCGGCCGACCCATGCTTGCCATTCACTCATCCGTGTTGCTCTCCGCTCAGGCCACGCCGACGACGCCGGCGTCGATCAGGCGGGCGATCTCACCCGAAGATAGCGACAGGCGGTCGGCCAGAACCTCTTCGGAATGCTCGCCGTTGCGCGGGGCGGGGCGGGGCGGCGCGCGCTCCAACTGCGGCACGGTGGCGAAGGCTCCAGCCGCCGGATAGGCGACGCCACTGGGGTTGTCCGCCTCGCCGAAGATCGGGTTATCCTTGACGAGGCCTGGGTCGCGGGCCGCGTCGAGCATGGTGCGGTACGCCGAATGCACGATGCCGCCGGCGTCGAAAGCGGCGGCGAGGTCGGCATGGTCACGCGCCGCAATCGCCGCTTCGAACAGCGGGTAGAGCACGTCGCTATGGGTGAAACGCAGGCCGTCGTCCCTGGCGAAATCGACGCCGCGCTCAGCTTGTACGCTCGCCACGGCTTCGCCGAGGTCCAGGGCCGAGACGAGATTCGACCACTGCCTGGGGGTCACGACCACAATCATGGTGCGCACGCCGTCGCGGGTCACGAAATCGCGTCCGAACAGCCCATAGACGGCGTTGCCGAGCCGCCGGCGGTTCTCGCCGGTGGTGAGCACCTCGGCGATGCCGCCGAGATTGGCCACGGTGCCGATAGCGACGTCCGACAACGGGATGCGCACCTCCGCGCCGTCTCCGGTCGTCGCGCGGCGCTGGATCGCCGCCAGGAGAGCGAAGGCGGCGTAGGCGCCGGAGAGCAGGTCCCAGGCCGGCAGCACATGGTTGACGGGGCCAGGTCCGCTGCCGGTCATCATCGGATAGCCGACGGAATTGTTGACCGTATAGTCGAGAGCCGGCGAGCCGTCGGCCCAGCCCATCACCCGCACGGTGATGAGATCCGGCCGCCCAGCGGCGAGGACATCGTGCGAGAGAAACCCCGAGGCGGGAAAATTGGTGATCAGCTGTCCGGTCGCCCGCACCAGCCGCTGCAATAGTTCGCGCCCCTCGAGCCGGCCGAGGTCGAGCGCCACGGATTTCTTGGCGCGGTTGAGGTTCTCCCAGTAGAGGGAATCGTTGTTGGCGGTCACCGGCCAGCGGCGGAAGTCCGGGCCGCCGTCGATCTGGTCGACACGGATCACCTGCGCGCCCATCTGCGCGCAATAGAGTCCGGCGGTGGGTGAGGCGACGAACGACGACGCCTCGATCACCGTGAGGCCGCGGAGCAGATCATACATTGGGTAAGGTGACCCCCGTCCTTCGTTCAGCAGCTACGAGGGTCCGGCGCCGATCTGAGCCGCCTTGCGCCCGGGTGGCAAGAGTCACGCTGCGGCGGCCTTCTCGGTTCTTGTCAGAGGACATCGGGACCTCCCCGGAATGGACCCGGATGGAAGCTGATCATTTGGCGACAGCTGTGAAGTTGGGTGGCCGCTTCTCGAGGAGCGAGGCCAAGCCTTCCTTGACCTCCGGGCCGCCGAATCCCAGCATCTCCAGCGCCAGCGAGGCGTCGAACGCGGGTCCCGCGGAGCGGAGCCAGTTGTTGAGGGCGTGTTTCGTCCAGCGGATCGCCGTCGGCGCGCCGTTGGCGAGCTTGGTGGCGATGTCGAGGCTGGTCTGCTGGAGCTTGTCGTCGTCGACCGCCAGAGAGACGAGCCCAATGCGTTCGGCTTCCTCGCCGCTGATCGGCTCGCATAGCAGCAGGTGATATTTGGCCTTGGCCATGCTGCAGAGCAGCGGCCACAGGATGACGGCGTGGTCGCCAGCCGCCACGCCCAGGCGCGTATGCCCGTCCGAGATGCGGGCCGTCTTGGCGGCGATCGAGATGTCGGCCAGCAGGGCGGCGACCAGTCCGGCGCCGACCGCCGGCCCGTTGATGGCTGAAACGATCGGCTTGGCGCAGTCGAGGATGTTGTGCACCAGATCCCGAGCCTCGTGCCAGGTCCGCACGCGCGCATCGAAGTCGGAGATCAATTCCTCGAGCAGCGCGAAATCGCCGCCGGCCGAGAACGCCCGCCCGGCGCCGCACAAAAGCACGGACCTGACCTCGGGGTCGGCGTGGACGTCCCTCCAGACCTCGGCGAGTTCGCGATGCCCGTCCCGGTCGAGGGCGTTCAGGCGCTCGGGACGGTTAAACGTCAGCCGTAACACGCCGTCGGCCGGCCAGTCGCTCGCGAACGCGGTGTATTTCGCATAACGGTCGGTCACGGCGCTTCCTCACCTTCTGTGTCGACCTAGTCGTAGGCGCTTCGAGTCACAAAGGTCCAATCACCCTCAAGGATGATCGGCATCAGGTTCCAATCCTTGACGCCAGCCGCGCCGATCCACCGGACATGAGTCTGACCCGGAACGACGATTGTCGTCCGCCAACGGGTGGAACCCCACTGAGGCCAGTTCACACGCACTGTTCGGATGGGCTTATATTGCGACAGTCCAGAGGTATGATTGCCCATGTCCGATCAGCTAACCCTTCCGGGCTTCGAACGTCAGCCGCCGTCCCAACCGACGGATCGATTGTTCCTCGGAGTTTTCCTTCACCCGGATGCGGCTGCAGAGGGCGTTGACCTTGCTTGGCGCTTGCGGAAGGAACTCAACTTGAGAGGCATGCCGCTCCCGCCGGAGCGTCTGCATATCACCCTGCATCACATCGGTGACTACACCGGTCTGCCGCCGCAGGTCGTCACCGCCATCAGCGACGTGGCGGCCAAGGTCCGGACGGATCCTTTCGAGGTCGAATTCGACCGGGTGGCGAGTTTCTCTGGCAAGCGGGGCAATCTGCCGCTCGTCCTGCGCGGCGGCGAGGGTCTCGCCGAACTGATGAAATTTCAGCGTGGTCTCGGCACGGCGATCACCCGGGCCCGAGTTGGCCGCCCAGTCGCATCGCAGTTCACGCCGCATGTGACCTTGCTCTACGACGGTATCCAGGTCGAGGAGCGGGCGGTAGAGCCGATCCGTTGGACCGTGAGCGAATTCATCCTGGTGCACAGCCTGCTCGGCCAAACGCGCCATATCCCGCTGGCGCGGTGGTCACTCAGCGGCTGACGGTTGGATGATGGGCCGTCGACGTCGAATTTCGAGCGCGTTGCGTCCGCGAGATTGAGCGGTCAGGAAACGCTGAACGCTGCTGTTCGCTAGCCCGTCCATTGCGCCGTGGACAGGCGAAGTCCTGACTATCGCCGGAGCGGTTCAAGGGAGGGGTCCCTTTCCCCTCAATGGGGGAGGTGGCCCCGCTTGTCCCGGGTGATCATTGTTTCTCAAAGCTGAGCGAACACGGACGGCCCTCAAGCCGGGCTCCCGCGCCCGTGCGTTGATCGAAATGCGCCGATATGTCGTAGCCGTAGCTTGTGCCTCGCGGCGTATCGCGCCCTGGGACAAATTCCTTCGAGCCCGTGTGGCCCGTCGCGTAAAGTCGAGCCTGACCGTCGGAACCTAGGTCTCCCTCGATATGAAGCGAGCTGGGTTTGCCGTTGACGCCCTGAGTTCCCGAGAGGCGGCCGTCCTTCACTTCGCTGATGAATCGGAACGAGTAGCCCAACGCGTCCCTGGCATCGGGGCACGAGACAGTCGTCAGCCAGTGACCGTCGAAGCTGTTGTTGGTCTGGGCCGAAGCGGGTGAATAACCAAACAAGACTGTCGTCGGGAGGATCCAGAGTCGACTTCGCATTGCGGCGCCCCCTCGCGTGGCTCCGTCAGGCGCGGGCCGCGAGCGTTCGCCGGCGACGCAGGGCGGCTCCGGCGCCGCCGACGCCGACCAGCATCATTGTCCAGGCGGCCGGTTCGGGAACCCCGTTCCCGATGCCGGGGCTGAGTTCCAGGGTATAACCCGCCGGAACGGTGAACATCGGGTCGACGGATGCGGTCGCGACCCCCGGATAGTCGCCGATGGCTATCGCGGCGGTCAAGGTAACCTGGTAGGGATGGTCGGTGATGAGCGCCAAGGGCGCGTCCTGCAGGCTGAAAACACCGCTGAATGTCGACGTCGGGCCGAAATTGACCGTGACGTTCGGGGTGCTCCCGTTATAGGTCTGGCTGCAATCGTTGTCCGACAGCACGCAACTATAGCCATAGTAAGCCTGGGTGATTTCGTTGAACGTGTAGGCGATTTGAAAATCCGCGGTCACGTTCGCCGAGTTGAGCGAGCCATACGAACTTGGCGGCGAAGTCGTCGATCCCGAAATCTCTCCGAGAGCGGTCACCCCGACGGTGACCGGCGTCAACGCCCCCTGACCTTCATCCGGGATCACCTCGAAATAATAGGTCAGGCTTGAATCGGTGAGCGTGCCGCCGACCCCGGTTACGGTCGACGCCGAGGCCGTGACCTTGGGACTGCCGCTCGCAGTTGCTATCGAATACTGATCGCTCTGCGGATTGCCCGCGATCAGCTCGCCGGGCGTATTCTGTGTGGTGTAGAAGATCGTTGGATTGTCGCTTTGGTTGACGTTTGTGACTGTATAGTTCTTGCCGAACTGAGACAGCGACAAATTGCTAGCGCTCGCACCTTGGGAAAAATCGTTTTCGCAGGGCGTCGTGGTGCAGGCGGTGACCCCCGCGGATATTGTGGGGGCGGGCAGCAGTGTCGCCGCCATGACCGAAACGCCGCCAAAGGCCGAGCCTGATGCCAGAACAGCTATGGCGAGGGCGAGTTTCATCCAATTCTCCCAGACCCGTTCCAACGGTCGCATCAACCGTGGGTGTTCGAGCATCCAGCCTGTGGCGGGAGGCTGTCCTTTACGGAGGAGTTAATTGTTCTTAATTTTTCTTAGGCGAAGGCTCTGACACAGCCAATGGTCGAGCCGCGGGTTGACACCAGCATGCTGCGATGACGGGCGTGGATGTGTCGGCCGACGGGAGGAAGGCATGCCGGACTACCGCTTCAACCGGTTCGTCGTCGAACCCGAGCGGCGGCGGCTGTTGATCGACGGCGTCCAGGCCAAGATCGGCGCGCGTGCTTTCGACGTCCTGCTGGTGCTCATCGAAAAACGCTGCCGGCTGGCGAGCAAGCAAGAGCTCCTAGAGCAGGTCTGGCCAAACGTGACGGTGGAGGAAGGCAATCTGCAGGTGCAGATCCATGCCCTGCGCCGAGTGCTCGGTCCCGACGCCATCGCCACCGTGCCCGGGCGCGGCTATCGTTTCGTGGCGCCGATGGCTGGCTCGGGGTTGGGAGGGGGCGACGCGGACGCTCCCCGAGCGCTCGGCTCGACCGGACGGCCGCCGCCTGACCTGTTCGGCCGCGCCGATGACATCGCCCGGATTCTCGACCTCACCGGCGAGCATCAATTGGTCAGCATCATCGGCCCGGGCGGCATCGGCAAGACCCGTGCGGCGCTGGCGGCGCTGGAAATCTGGCGGACGGGCCGGTCGCCGGACGCCCTCGTGGTGGACCTCGCCGCCGTCGCATCTCCCTCGCTGGTCGCCCCAACCATCGCTCGAGCCCTCGGCGCGCCGACGGTGGAGGCGGCGAACGCCACGCGGCGGCTGGCCGACAGCCTGTCCACGCGGGAGATGTTGTTGGTTCTCGACAATTGCGAACACCTGCTCGGGGTCGTGCGCGTCATCGCCGTCGAGATCGCGCAGAACGCTCCGCAAGTGCGACTGCTCACCACCAGCCAAGCGCCGCTGAAGGTGCGGGGCGAGCAGATCTATCGCCTCGGCCCGCTCGAAACGCCGGTGCGGGCCGACCTCGCCTCGGCCTTGGATTTCAGCGCCGTGGCGCTGTTCGCCGCGCGCGCCAAGGCGGCGGACCGGCGCTTCGCCCTCACCCCCGACAATGTCGAGGCCGTAGCTCAGATCTGCCGCGGACTCGATGGCGTCCCGCTCGCCATCGAGCTGGCCGCGGCTCGGGTGACTGTCCTGGGCGTCAGCGGCGTCCGTGACCGCCTGGACGATCGTTTGAGGCTGGTCGCGGGCGGCCCGCTGGAGGCGTTGCCGCGCCATCGCGGTTTGGCGGCCGCTCTGGAATGGAGCTACGCGCTACTGGACGCCGACGAGCGGCGCGCACTCGACCGGTTGGGCGTCTTCGTCGGCGGGTTTTCTCTGGAGGCGGCCCGCGCGCTGCTGGTCGACGAAGGCGTCGACGGCTGGACCGCAGTGGATCGGCTCGCCAGCCTCGTCGACAAGTCCCTGGTCATCGTCGAAGATGGCGATCCCCCGCGCTACCGACTGCTCGAGTCTACCCGGGCCTTCGCCTTGGCCAAGCTGGAGGCTGCCGGCCAGATGGCCCTGGTTCAGGCGCGGCGCGCCCGCGCGCTGCTGGACGTACTCTCCTCGAGCGACTTCGAGGGCGCGCCCTACGCCCGGTCCCTGCGAATCGCCTCGGATATACCCAACCTCAGGGCGGCGATGGACTGGGCCATCGGTCCCGATGGCGATCGCGCGGTGGCGATCGAACTGGCCGCCGAATTCAACTACGCTTGGTTCGCCCTGGGGATGAGCGATGAAGCGATAGCCTATTTCAGGGTGCTGGAGCCGTTCGTCGACGAGGCCACGGCGCCGCGTCTGGCGGCGAAGTTCTGGCTGTCGCGCGCCAAGACGTTTTCTAACGCCGCCCGGCCAGCCGGGGAGGAGGCTCTGCGCGCCGCGGCGATTTTCGCGGAGTTGGGCGACCCGCTGTCGGAGTTCGACGCACTTTGCAATGCCGCCACCCAGTTTGGCTACGCCGGTCGGCGCCCCGAGGCCGAGCAGGCTCTGGCCAGGGCCGAGACTCTGCTCGACCCGGTCTGGCCGATTTGGGCGCGCTTCTTCCTGGGTCTCGGCAACGCCAATCTGGAGTTCGCGTGCGGCTCCGTGGCGCGGGCGCGGGAGCTGTTCCAGGCCTGCGTGGACCTCATCGACCACGAACCGCCGGACGCCGCCACCGAGGAATACGCCGACTTGGCGAGAGCTCCGGTCGTCGGCTGCAACGCCGTCTTGGGCGCGGCCGAGGAGGCCATCCGCGCCGCCGAACCGATCCTGCGCGGTCCGCGATCGCAAGGCCGCGCTTTCATCGTCTCGATCACGGTGGTTTACCGCATCGTCGCGCTGATCCAGCTGGGAGCGCTGGAGAAGGCGGCGGCCGACTTGCGCGCGCTACTACCGGGCCTCAAGGAGATTCCCGGCGCCGAGCGGGTGACCCTCAGCCTGGCGGCCTATCTGTGCGCTCAAGGGCGTCGGTTCGCAGACGCCGCGCGCGTGCTGGGCGCGTTCGAGGCGCTGAACTTTCCTGGGGCCAAACGTGCGTCGCCCCCTGAGGCCCGCGCCCGCGACCAAGCCGTCGCCCTGACCGCGGCCGCGCTGGGCGAAGCCGCGTTCACGGAGTTGAAGACTCTGGGGCGCGCTCTGACGCCCGACGCCGCCATGGCTCTGGCGCTTTGATCGTAACCGGCGCCGCCGGCGCCCGATCCGTTTCGCCTCATCAACTTTCCGACGAGGTCTTCCGCCTTACTCCGCCAGACGCGGGGCCTCATCATGCGTTGCAACGCTCTGACGCCACTCGAAAAATGCAGCAGTGTCGATATCACAGACTTGCGGTCGCCCCGATGATGGACTGGACTAATTCATTAATAAAATCAGATAGTTATGAAGGCGCGCGTGCATGGATTGCACACGAAGGTTCCACTTCTCTTTCGCTTTCGTTCTCACGAGGCGTTCCTGTCCTACCCTCCAGCGCTCGCTTCGGTTCGACT
>Ga0302314_10009448_pt1 | contig 17233 bp, 13 predicted proteins | sample III_Palsa_N2_3_FD_200533 | JGI IMG/M metagenome (GOLD analysis project Ga0302314, IMG submission 200533) | Peat permafrost microbial communities from Stordalen Mire near Abisko, Sweden - III_Palsa_N2_3 | ecosystem: Environmental > Terrestrial > Soil > Palsa > Peat permafrost | place: Sweden...
AGCCAGCCGGGCAATTGCACCTTGTAGGCTTCTTCATCGACGAAGGTCACCTTCACGTCAATATCCGGATGCGCTTTCTTGAAGGCATCGAAGGTCTGTTGCCAGACCGCGCGCTGGCTAGCCCCTTTGAACGCGATGTTCGCGGTCAAGGTCCCCGCCTGAGCAATGCTGGTTGTGGCTATGGCTATGGATACGGCCAGCGCCGCGCCGGTCAGTCCGTGGCGAATCAAGGTTTTCATGCGTGTCTCCTCATCGATGAGTGTTGTGTGCCTGGCTATGCTCTGTAAATCGCGACGCCCTGCGGTTCTACTTCGTCCTGCCCCACTATGAAGCTCACGGCGGCCGGAATCCTGTACGGCGTCGCGTTGTAGTTAAAGACATAGGTCAAGCCACCACGCCGGCTGATCCGGATGCCTTCGGGCAACGGTGCGGCATTTAGGCCGGCTGCTTTCGCCACGTTCAGAAAGATCTCCTGCGTGAGGGTTTCATCGAAGAGACTGGCGAGGTAGCGCACGGAACCGCTACGTACGATGGCGGGATGCCCGTCCGCGAACGATGCCTCAACCTGCACGCCATTGCTTGCTTCGATGAAGTCGCGCCAGTGACGCGCCTCACCGCGTTGGTCCACCTTTTCGGTTACGTTCGGGCGCATCGATTCAACGCGCCACACGCGGATGGGAATAAGCTTCGCGATGCCCTCGCCCGGCGGCAGCGCAGCGGGAATCGTCAGATCGACCGTCTTGGATCCCGTGCGCGGCCCGAGCACCACCTGTGCGCCGCTTGCCGCGAGCCTGCCGGCAAAATCAGCGGGCACCACCGGCAGCGGCGGCACGACGATCATCTTGTAGCCATCCAGCGGGGCATCGACCGGAATCACATCGACATCGAGCCCCAGGCTGCGCAATGCGCTGTAGTACTCGAATGCAAAACGCGGATAGTGGAAGTCAGCACCTTGGGGATGAATTTCGAATAGCCACTTTGCTTCGTAATCCCAAACAAGTGCAACTTTGGTGGATACTGTCGATTCACCGTCTGCTTCCAGCACCTGCTCGATTTCCTTCGCCACCACCGACGCTTCCACGCCGCCCATATCGAGCCGGTTATCGGGTGTGTTCAACCCCGCGTGCATCTGCTCTTGCGCGAACGGCGCTTGCCGCCAGCGGAAATACGATACGCACCCGGCGCCATGCGCGAACGCTTCCCAACTCCAGAGACGCACCATGCCCGGCAGCGGCGCGGGATTCCAATGCGCCCAGTTCACCGGCCCCGGTTGCTGCTCCATCACCCAGAACGGCAACTTCGACATGCCGCGATACACATCGTGATTAAACGATGCGAAGTCGGGATGGCCCGTGCGCAGCCACTTCGACTTGATCGACGGATCGAACCACTGCTCCTCGAGCGCGCCGAGCGGATAGCTGTCCCATGTCGCAATATCCAGGTCCGCCGCCACCTTGTAGTGATCGAACTCGGTGAAGAGTTGCATGAAGTTGTGCGCGACCGGCCGCTGCGGCGAATGCGCGCGAATGATGTCGACCTGCATGCGGTTGTAACGTACGACTTCGTCCGAGGCGAAACGCCGGTAATCGAGCCGATGCGTCGGATGCGCTTCCGTCACGGTGCCAACCGGCAGATCGATTTCGTCGAAGCTGCGGAACTCCATGCTCCAGAAGACCGTGCCCCATGCGGTGTTGAGCGCGTCGATGGTGCCATAGCGATGCTTCAGCCATTCTCTAAAACGCTGCAACGCGGCCGGTGAATAGCTGACTACGGTGTTGTGGCAGCCGAACTCATTGTCTGTTTGCCAGAACGCCACCGCGGGATGCTTGCCGTAACGCTCTGCCACGGCCGTACAAATTTTCTGCGAGGCCTCGAAGTACGAAGGCGACGAGAAATCGTAATGCCGGCGCGAACCGAACGCACGCGGACGGCCATCGGCGCCAATGGGCAAGATATCCGGATGACGATCGATCAGCCACTTCGGCGGCGTGGCGGTCGGCGTGCACATGACGACCTTCAGGTCCGCGTCGGCGAGCACGTCGATTGCGCGGTCCAGCCAAGCCCAGTTGTATTCACCTGGTGAAGGTTCGATCCGGCTCCACGCAAACTCCGCAATCCGGACGCGGTCGATACCCAGCGCTTTCATGCGCGCCGCGTCGTCTTTCCACATCGATTCGGGCCAGTGTTCCGGGTAATAGCAGACTCCAAGACGCATATGGTGCGCTCCTACGCAAATTGTTTAATGGCATCCGATGTGACGGCAAAGCCGTCCTCGGTGAAGAGATGACACGACGCGGGCGGCACGTTGAACACCACGCGCTCGCCCTGCCGTGGCGTCTTGTCGCCGGGTGCCTTGGCGATCAGCACCGCGCCGCCCGGTTGATCGAGATGCAGATAGCTGTGCTCGCCGAGTTGTTCGACCAGCGACACCGTGCGGCTGATCTGTTGAGTCGAGCCTTCGCTGGCGGCCGGTTCGAGATGCTCGGGACGAATGCCTAGCGTGACGGCCTGATCCGGCCGCAAGGCCTCACCGCTGGCGTGAACCTGCAGTCGCTCGTTCGTTTCATCGAGGACAATCGACACGCTTTCCGCGCTGCCCGATACCACTCGCGCTGGCAGGAAGTTCATTCGCGGCGAACCAATAAACCCGGCAACAAAGCGGCTTCTCGGCCGGTGATACAACTCGAGTGGCGCACCCACTTGGGCAATGCTGCCGTACTTCGCCGTGTCCGCGCCTGCATGCAGCAGGACGATCTTGTCGGCGAGCGTCATGGCTTCTATCTGATCGTGAGTGACGTAGACAACGCTGGCGGTATTGAACTGCTTGTGCAGGCGTGCGATCTCGACCCGCGTTTGGCCGCGCAATGTTGCGTCGAGATTGGAGAGCGGTTCATCGAAGAGAAATACGCTCGGACTCCGAACGATAGCCCGGCCGATCGCCACACGTTGCCGTTGCCCGCCGGACAGCTCCTTCGGCCTGCGTTCAAGCAACGCTTCGAGTTGCAGCACGCGCGCGGCTTCCTTCACTTTCTGGTCGATCACGTCCTTCGGTGTCTTCGCGAGCGTCAGGCCGAACGCCATGTTCTGGTAGACGGTCATGTGCGGAAAGAGCGCGTAGCTCTGGAACACCATCGCGACGCCACGCTGTGCTGCAGGCACTTCGTTGACGAGTTTGCCGTCGATATACAGGTCGCCGTCCGTGATGTCTTCCAGACCCGCGATCATGCGCAGCAAGGTGGATTTGCCACATCCTGAAGGGCCGAGGAATACGCAGAATTCGTGCTCGCCGATCTCCAGATCGACATCGCGAATCACGAGTGCGTGATCGCCGTACGCTTTTTGAACTGATCGTAACGAGATGCTCGCCATGCCGACGTCTCCGTGTTTTACCGGGGAGACAACGGAAGGTTAAGCGCTTAACCTCCTGCCTGAGAAAAAACGATCCGTGTTTGGGATCGCTTTGACCGGCTGTCTCCGTCCTATGTTTTTAACTACCTTGGTCTCAAATTTAGCGGCGTCGGCGGTTTTATACAAATGCCGGGAAGCCATCCCAAAATGTGGACAATGAAAGGGGTATTTGGACGAAGCGGCCAAACCGGCGACAGTTCATCGACATTGGCCGATGTTGTGCCGCGTTAACCCTTGTCTTGAGATTCGATGACTACTTTGGCCGAAGTCGCTGTACGCGCCGGCGTCACGCCGGCAACCGTCTCCAATGTGCTGCGCAAGCGCGGCAAGGTGGGCGCCGCGACGCGTCAGCGCGTGCTCGATGCGGTGGAGGCGCTGGGCTACCGCCCGCACCTGACCGCGCGGGCGCTGGCTGAAGGGAGCGCGCCTACTCTCGCGTTGATGGTGACCAGTATTGCGAACCCGTTTTATCCGGAGTTCGCGTTGGCGGCAGAGCGGGCAGCGCGCAAGAATGGGCGTTTTCTGATCGTATGTAATACGAACGAAGATCCGGTGATCAGCCGCGCGTATCTGGACCAGATTGCGGGGACCTTGTCGGAAGGCGTGCTGGTGATGAACTCCCGAATCGCGTTCGACGATCTTCATACCACGCGCGCACGCGGCACACCGGTCGTGCTGTGCATGTGGGAACGCCCGGAGGTATCGCCTGGACTGCCTTGTATCGCCGTCGATTTTTTCGCTGCCGGCGCGCTGGCCGCGCAGCATCTGCTGGACCTCGGGCACACGCGGATTGGAGCGATCATCGGGAGTCAGCCGGATGGTGTTCAGGCGGCACGATACGCCGGCTTTTGTCACACCCTGAAGGTTGCGGGCGTGCCGCATCCTGAGCAGGAAGCGCGTTTTACTCGCGACGCTGTCCAGGGCGGCTACGAAGCTGCGTGTGAATTGCTGACGGAGCACCACGACTTGACCGCAATCTTCGCGACCAACGACTTGCCTGCGCTGGGCGCGATGCACGCCGCCGCGGATCGCGGCATGCGCATTCCCGATGACCTGTCAGTGATCGGGATTACCGATATTCAACTGGCGCGTGAATCACGGCCGGGGTTATCGACCGTTGCCGTTCCTACCGATGCCGCCGCTGCGATGGCCGTGGAGTTGCTGGAAGCGTTGATCGAAAGCGGTGGCCACTGCGAGACACCCATGCGTGTAGCACCCCCGCCCGTGCTCGTTCAAAGAGCATCGACGGGACGGGTGCGTAGCTGAAGCATGAGTATTGAGGCCCTTTTTGAGGCTTTATTACGCGCTCTCAGGGATCTTCGCGAACAGCATGTTCAAGCCTTCCGCGATGGTCGGATGCGAGAGGATCGCGTCACGAACGGCGGTGTACGGAAGATTGCCGAGCATGGCCATCTGCACCGTCGCGACCACTTCTCCCGCGTTCGAACCGAGCATCGTGAAGCCGAGGATGCGATCCGATTGCGTATCCACGATCGCTTTCATGAAGCCGTGCGTGTCACCGGTCGTACGGGCGCGGGGAATAGACGCCATCGGGAGTTTCGCCACACGCACGGCGATGCCTTGCCGTTGCGCGTCACTTTCGTTGATACCCACACGTGCAAGCTCCGGTTCGATGAACATTGCGTACGGAATGACGCGATCACGCGTGGTCAGATTGCCGCCGGCGAGTTGCGATTTGAGCACGCGATAGTCATCGAATGAAGCATGCGTGAACATGGGTGTTCCCGCTACCTCACCAATTGCCCATGTGTTCGGTGCAGACGTCGCCAGACGCTCATCGACTTTGATAAATCCGCGTTCATCGAGCGCCACGCCAGCCAGGTCCAGTCCGATGCCTGCCGTGCGCGGCACCCTGCCCGTCGCCACGAGCAAATGCGTGCCCGTTATGTGGCTGCCGTCGTTGAGCTCGACAGTCACGGATTGTCCCGAGCGGCCGCTGACCTGCGAGGGCTTGACCGACACCCTCACGTCGATTCCTTCGTTGGCAAGGACCGACTCAATCGCATCCGTGACGTCGGTGTCCTCGCGCATGGCAACACGCGGCGCCTCTTGCACGACGGTTACGTTGCTGCCCAGGCGCCGGAACGCCTGCGCCATTTCCAGGCCGATATACCCACCGCCAATCACGATCAGATGTTCCGGCAGCGACTCGAGTTCGAGTGCTTCAACATGCGTCATCGGTGCGGCGTCGCGCAGGCCGGGAATATCGGGAATCGCGGCGTACGTCCCTGTGTTGATGAACACATGCTCACCCTCGACCACGCGTTCCCGCCCGTCGTTCATCGTGACCTGAATCCGGCGCGGGCCCACGAAATGTCCGGTGCCAAGGATCAGGTCGAACCCCGATGCCTCGAACGCCTTTGCGTTGATATCGACCATACCGTCCACGACTTCACGCACGCGCCGGTGAACCTGCGTCATATCGACCTTGGCTTCGTGAGCCTTGCCCTTCAATATGTCTGCGGATTGCACGGCGTGCATGATGCGCGCAGTTTGAATCAGCGCCTTGCTTGGAATACACGCCACGTTGATACACGAGCCGCCGATCATTCCCTCTTCGACAACCGCCACGCGCTTGCCTGATTTGGCGAGTTCCATCGCCAGCGTCTTGCCGCCCTTTCCGCCGCCCAGAAACACATATTCGAATTGCTCGATCGTCGACATTTTCAGCTCCCTTTCAAAGGTTTGCGCATGGCTGAACCGAGCCGGTATGGGAGGATTCGCACTACGCCGAGAGAGCGGGTTATTTTCTATACAACCCTGCCCCCGCCATGACGTAAATGTAGACTTCGGAGCGCTGAATCTCCATGCCGGACCGGCTCGAATGGATGCTCGTTCGTCTCATTGCCCGAGTTTCATTGCAGACGAATTACGTGAGGTTGGCGGCGTTCGCGCAGGTTGCGCCCGATAATCGCGGGTTTTGTTCTCCGGTAAGATCGCTAAGCCGCCGTTAATGCCTTGCTACTTGCGCCTCTGCGCTCAACCATGGACGCACTCGACCGACTGATCCAGTTATCCCGCCTGCAAGGCGCGCTCGACCTGCGCTGCCTTCTGAGCGGGCAGTGGGAACTGGATCATCCGCCCGCTCCGCCGAGCGAAGCGGTCTATCACGTGGTGCTCGCGGGAAGCTGTTTCCTCAAATTCCGCGGAAAAGCGGACGTGCGGCTGGAAACCGGCGATATTGTGATGTTGCCGCGCGGCGATGCCCACGTGCTGCAGGGACTGGAATCGGCTAACGACAGCGAACACGGTGGGATGGAGAGCCGCTATAACGGCGTGGTGACGGTGCGCTCGAATGGCGGGCCGAATGCCGCGAGCCTTGATCTGTTATGCGGTCGCTTCAACTACGCGGCGAATGCATTACTCATCGACGTGCTGCCGGATATCGTGAAAATGTCCTTTGCCCGCGCCGATGTCCCCGACCTCACGCGCCTGGTTGGGATGATGCGCAAGGAGGCGAGCGACGCAGCGCCCGGCGCGTACTCCATTGTGTCGGCGCTCTCCACTGCGCTTTTTACCCTGTTGCTGCGGGCGCACCTTGAACAGCAACCATCCACCACCGATGTCCTCGCACTGCTCGCGCATCCGCGGCTTGGAACGTCGGTGATTGCCATGCTGGAAAGGCCGGCTGAACGATGGACGATCGACATGCTGGCGCGCCAATCTGCGATGTCACGCGCCACCTACATGCGCACGTTCAGCGCACTCACCGAAGACTCGCCGATGACCCTGCTCACGCGCATTCGCATGCAGCTCGCGGGAACCTTGCTGACGCGGACATCGAAGAGCATTGCCGAGATTGCGGACAATGTTGGTTATCAGTCGGAATCGGCGTTCAGCAAGAAGTTTAAAGACACATATGGGGTCGGGCCGGGTGGATTCAGGCACGCGCGGGGTTCTTGAGACGGGAGGAGCGGCTTACGCTTTAGTCACGCGCTTTAGTCACGCCATGAAGTTGTCGAGCACCAGCTCGTGCGAGTGGCCGATCCACACCGCCGCGTCGCGATGGTCTCGCAACGGATCGCCGGTATTGGGATGGAGGAAAACGTCCAGCGCACCGTGGTTCAGCGTCAGCCACTCGACGATATCGGCAAACTGCGCACGCTCGAATGCGAGCTGGTACGACCATTTCGGATGCGGGCCGACAGGCTTCTCGTGAAACCGGCCGAGTTGCAGCGTATCGCCGAAGCGGGTCGCGATTTGCTCGCGGAATTGCCAGGCGACATCGCGGGTGGCAGCGTCGAAGTAGATGTGGGCATGCCAGGTTTGAATGGGCGAGGTGTCGGGATGGGTCATGGAGGGTTGGGTTTGCTCGCGCCGGTGAGGGGTGGGAATCTGCCGCCGGGCGCATTGGTCGGCCTGGTTCGGACATTCTATTACCTCGATGCGTATCCTGCTCGCGTTAGCTTTCAATGCCGTACCTACGTACTTCGCTTCTTCTGCGTGATGCCCACTAGAGGCCTGCTACCGGTCGATATCCTCACGCGTTGTGAGCCTGGCTTGTCCGTCAGGCGTGAAATACGTGCCGTAGCGCACCAGTCCCCCTTGTTGCAGCTCACACGTCATCGTGAAACTGAGCAGCATGCCGTCTTCCGGATCGGCGGAAGCTATATCGATCTTTTTCAAACGCGGCTCGTACTTGAGCAACGTGCCTTCAATCTCGCGCCGCAGCGTATGTGCCGAGGCCGGCATGTGCCGATAAATCTTCGACAGATCACCCAGACCGTAGTCAGGCAGGTGTAAAAAGCTATTGCGACGGCTGTTCAGAATCCGCTGGATATTGTCCCGCACCGACAGGAACGTTTGAGTGTTCCTGTCGTGCAAGCCAATAGGATCGCCATTCGCAAAATGGCCCGTCACAACTTCAAAGAGCCCAGGACCGCCGCGCGTCATGCGGTGGTTCCAGTGGCGCTCGCGGTGGCTTCGTCGAAATCGACCTCGATTCCGGTTTCGTCCGAATAAGACAACCTGAGCGCATGGAGGGCCTGCGCTTGCGCAACGCGCACCAGCAACTCCCGCGAAAGCACCGGAAGAATCTGCTGGTCGAGCAGGCTATCAATATTGCGCGCCCCCGAATCCGGTAACTGGCACGCACGCACCAGTTCGCTGATCAATGCGTCGTCGCAGATCAGCGGCACGTTGAACTTGCGCTCGATACGCTGCGCCACCTTCGCGAGCTTCATGCGCACGATCGTAATCATGGCGTCTGAAGAAAGCGGCCGGTACACAACCGTCTGAAAGCGGGCGAGCAGCGCGGGTTGGAAGTGTTCGATCAGCGTCGGCCTGATCGCCTCCATCAGCATGCCTGTGGTGACGTCACCGCCGGCTTCGACCACTGCTTCCTGCGCGGCCATGATCTGGTCGCTGCCCAGATTCGATGTCATCACGATCACCGTATTGCGAAAGTCGATCACGCGTCCTTCACCGTCTCGCATGAAACCTCGATCGAATACTTGATAGAAGACGTTCAAGACATCGCGGTGCGCTTTCTCCACTTCATCGAGCAGGATCACGCTGTAGGGACGCCTGCGCACGGCTTCGGTCAGCACGCCACCTTGTCCATAACCTACGTAGCCCGGGGGTGAACCCTTCAACTGAGACACCGTGTGGGCCTCCTGATACTCTGAAAGATTGATCGTCAGAAGTGCCCGCTCACCGCCGAACATCAGGTCGGCAAGCGCTCGCGCTGTTTCCGTTTTGCCCACGCCTGATGGTCCGACGAGCAGGAATACACCAAGCGGCGCCTCGTCAGACTTGAGCCCCGCTTTGGCCGCACGGAGGCTCTTGCCGAGTGCCTGCAACGCATCGTCCTGACCGACCACCACCTGTCCCAGCCGCGTTTCCAGTTCCAGCAGCGTCGCGAGCTCGTCGGAAAGCAAACTGCCAACAGGCACGCCCGTCCAGTCGGCAATCACGCGTGCAATCGCGGCTTCATCGACTTCTGCGTAGATCAACGCGTCATTGCCATGTTGGGCAAGTTGATCGTGCGCCTGTTTGATCGACGGCTGCAAGTCGCGACGTTGGGTTTCGTCGGTTGTGGCATGCCACCGGGCGCGTAACGCGAACAACGTCTCGATCGCGTCCTTTTGTTGCGCGAATTCAACTTGCTGTTGCACGAGTTCGCGCGTGAGCGTTTCCAGCCGCGTATCGATGGAAGCAAGACGCTCCGCATATTCCACCGACGTCGCGCCTTCATCGTGCCGCAAGGCCGCGCGTTCTACTTCGAGTGCTGCGTGTTCTGCACGCCGAGTGGAGATGGCGATGGGGGTTGCGTCGAGACTCATGCGCACGCGCGCTGCCGCGGTGTCCAGCAGATCGACGGCCTTGTCCGGCAACTGACGACCAGTGAGGTAACGACGAGATAAACGAACCGCCGCGCTCACAGCGGCATCAGTGATATGCACGCCATGATGTTGCGCGTAGCGCTCCTTCAGGCCACGCAGCATCAGGCACGCATTTTCGTCGTCCGGTTCATCGACTTTGACCATCTGGAAACGCCGTTCGAGCGCGGCGTCACGTTCGAAGTATTGTTTGTATTCAGACCAGGTGGTGGCAGCAATCGTACGCAACTCGCCTCGGGCAAGTGCTGGTTTCAGCAAGTTTGCGGCGTCCGCGCCACCGGCCGTGTTGCCTGCGCCAATCAACGTATGTGCTTCATCGATGAACAATAAAATAGGCGAGGATGATTGTTGAACGGCTTCGATCACGTTCTTCAGCCGCTGCTCGAACTCGCCTTTCACACCCGCGCCTGCTTGCAAAAGACCAAGATCAAGCGTCAGCACGCTGACATTTCGGATGGCCGCCGGCACATCGCCTTCGATAATTTTCAGCGCCAGTCCCTCTACCAGCGCGGTCTTGCCTACCCCCGGCTCACCCACGAGGATCGGATTATTCTTGCGGCGTCGCGCAAGGATATCGACCATTTGGCGGATTTCGACTTCGCGACCAAACACCGGATCGATCTTGCCGTCGCGTGCCTTTTGCGTGATGTCGATGGTGAAGCGCTGCAGCGCGTCGGAGCCTGCGTGGTTGGGTACGGCCGACGGCTGTTCGGCGTTCGCGGGCTCGACGTCGGAGGCCGTCGCGTTGTCCGTTGCCGCGTCTGTCTGTCCTTCAATTGAAACCTGATTCAACTCCGGCATCAACCGTTCGATCTGGACAGCCGACACGCTCAACAATTGCCACGCGTCCGGTGCACGCAATAGATGTGGGGAGTCAGCGAGCACCGCCAGCAAGTGAGCAGAGCGAATAGCAGGCCGATTGCCTTCAAACGAAGCACGCAACCAAGCGGCTTCCAATATCTGCCCAAGCCGATGCGACAACCCCGGCTTGCCCCGCAATTCACGCGGCAACCGGTCGATGCTTTTTAGCAAGCCGTTCCATATGCCGTCCATATCCAACTCATAGCGCCGCGCGATCGCCACCAGATCGCCGTCGCCGAGTTCTAATAATTTGACCAACCAGTGCTCGATTTCGATCTCCCTATGCGCGCGGGTTTCGCACAGGCTCGCTGCATCGGCAAGTGCGCGAGCGCAGTGGTCGTTCAGGCGGCGCAGAAATGGAGAGAGGTCGCGAGTGGTCATTGAAAGGTCATCGAAGATAAGATCAAACGCACGAACCTGCGAGAGAGGCTCGTGCGAACGAAACGGTTCAGGACGACAATGGCTGCCGTCCGTCACCGGCTAACGAAACACGCTTACGAGCGTTCGTTCCAGCTATCGGCGTGGATGATGTTGCCGTCCTTGTACGCCCACGTGATCTTTTCGTAGCGAAGCTCAACGTTTTCCAGATGGTTATGCTTCTCGTACGATGGGTCCTTGATGTCGTGCATCTTGGGCTTCACGCTCACCACTTTCACGTTATCGAGCTTCGTGTTGAAGTACTCTTTTTCCTTACCGGCGTCATCGATCTTGTACCACTTGATCTCGATCGACTTGAGCGTCTGACCGCTCGTCACAGCTTTGTAAAGGTACGGCGTCGACGCGTCCGTTTCCTTCGTGAACGTGACGGCGCTGTGCACACGCGTGCCGGTCAGCTTGCCGGTGTTGCCATCGGTCGGAATGTGGATACCGTGATCGAACGCAACCACTTCAACGCTGCCTTCACGGCCAGTAACGGTAACGGAACCCTTGACGTCCGCGCCGCCATCGTCTTTGATCCACATGTATGACGGAATTGCCATTTTCTTGTTTCCTCTTCTAATTAAATGAGCAGGCCACATTGCCTTCATGGCCCTCGGGAGATGTCCCGTTCTTACGATCGTCACGACAGTCCGGAACGAGCGTAATTTCGACGCGACGGTTCGCAGCGCGCCCCGCCTCTGTTTCGTTGCTGGCTTTAGGGCGGGTGTCGCCATAGCCTTGGATAGCGAATCGTGTGGGTGAGATACCGGATGCGTCGGCGAGCCAGTCACGCACCGAGCCAGCTCGCGCTTCGGAGAGGGACCGGTTGCTTCGCGGGTCGCCCACGGAGTCCGTATGACCGGCAATCAATACGCGCTTCGCCGGATGCGCTTTGATCAATTCGAGCGCGCCGACCAGCGCGCGGTTCGAGCCGGGATTGAGCACGGCGCTGCCGCTTTTGAAGAGAGACAGGCTGTTGAGTTCGATCATCGATGCCGGTGACTCTGGCGGCTGATAACCGGCAATCAACGTATTGGCTACAGGCAGCAACGGTGCCGCACGATAGAAGCCCAGGCCGAGCCTTGGAGGAACGCCATTGCTTGCATACGTGCTCAATTGCTCGCGATCTCGCTTGACGAGGTTGAGCGCATCGACACGCGCGGCGTCCATCGACGGTGCGATCGCCCGATACCGTTCCATGTCGTTGCTCACGCGCTCGACCAGGTTCTGGTTCTGCCACGCAGAAGCCGCAGCAGCCGCGCAAAACAGCGCGACGAGCGCAACAAATCCGTGGGCGAGTGCGCGGGGCAACGCGCGATGCGCTTGCTGGGTCGCAATGCCCCGGATAAGCGGTTCGGGCAGCGGGTGACCGGCGCTCGCGTCGGCTCTCCCGTTCGCGATCCCGTTCGCGATCCCGTTCGCGATCCCGTTCGCGATCCCGTTCGTATTGGCAGGCAACGCGAGCCCGGTTCGATCGAAGCCGTATTGTGCGAGGAGCGAATCTGCAGCCGGTTGACCGTCGACTGCGATCACCCCAAACGCGTGAACCTGCACAGCACGCGTTGATCGTTGATCGTCAGAAAGCGCGGGCAAAATGGCCGCCACGGCCCAACACGTCACGATATCCAGCCGGGCAGCCCGATGAGCGCGAGCTTCGCGCTCATCGGGAATCGCCATGCCTGCGTAGTGAGCAAGGCGTGTCGCGATCAGGTCCGGCAGCGCCATTGCCTCAACGCTACTTGTGCCTGACATTCCGAACCACGGACACTCGTCGGCGGTAGGACGCAGTTCATTCGCATACACCGCGACGCAAACCGGCAACGGATAACCGACCGCGCGGCCGGCTTCATCGATTGCAGAGCGCCAGCGCCGAAGGCCGCCAATCAACGTGGCCTGATCATTTGCAGCGTCTGCATCGACCAGATACGCAACCGCATCAGGTCCCTGACCGTCGCGCCAGCGTTTGAGCGAATCAGCAAAGTGCGCGAGGCGGCTCGGATCACCCACGCGTACCCAGATCGCCGTCCCGGTGACGCGGATGGCTTCCTGACCTGACTCCCTATCGAAGGCGCTGGCGACAAGCGTGCTGGTTGTCCCGACCACCAGCACAAGCGGCGTATTGCGCTTGATATCCGCGGGCAGACCACTTAGCGCACCGTCGATCTTGCGCAAAACTTGCTGCGTTGCACCCACGCGTGCAATCACGCGCCGCGTCGCGACGACGATCGCTGCCGTGGCACTCAGCACAACGAGTACGCCCGCGAATACATTCCAGCCGATCGACCATGGCGAACACAGCACCAGCCACACGAGGGCGAGCGTCGCTACCCATGCAAAGATTGATCGATACGGATATCCGGTAGGCGAATGGATCACCGAATGGGTCACGGGATGCGTCACGGGATGCGTCACGGGATGCGTCACGATAGGTCCCGTCAAACCGGAATACGCGCAATCGACGCGGTGAGCCACGCCCCAAGCGCCAGATACACCAGTCCCGCGACGATAAGCGCGCCCATCACCCAGCCAACCGGCGACACGTTCACGTTCCAGCGGCGGGAAAATTTCTGCGTGAGCAGCACCGTACCCGACGTATCCACGCCAACCGATTGACCGATGCGCTGGTCGAGCGCGCGCATGAGTTCCAGGCGCACATCCGCGCCGCTCATGGCGAACTTGCCCTTGAAGCCGAGTGCTAGCACGGTATTAAACATGTGCAACAGCGCAAGCTTAGGTCGTGGTTCCGCAAGCCGCTGCTGGATCTTGTCGATGAGTTCGTAACCAGCGTCGTTGCTTTTGAATTCCTGTACTTGAAGCGGTTCGCGTTCCCATTGGTCGCGCTCAGCTCCCTTCAAATGGGCAAGCGCCGTTTCGTCCAGCAACGCGCATTGAGCGTAGGTTGCATCTCGCACCACATCGGGAAGATGACCTGCTGCTCTGAGTTCGCGTGCCAATGCGTCGACCTGCGCGACGCACTGTTCGCGAAACGACACGAAGGCAATTGGTGTCGCGTCATCAGCCAGGTTCGCGACGGAAAAAGCCGTATCGCGAAAGGCGTTGGGTAACAACGCGGTGTACTTCGCGGGAGAAGCGCTTGTGTCGGTCACGGTGTTCATGTCGGCAGGACCGCGTAGAGTTCAAGGACGACATCGGGGATAGACGACGGCACATAGAACTGGCACGCATGGGCCGCGATCATCCGCTTGAACGCGGGGTGAGCGCTGTCGAGCGCAAAATACTGGCTTTCGATACGAACCGGAATCGCGGCCGGCAAGCGCGACATCGTGCGCAACGGGATGCCAGGCATCGCGGAGTTAACGATCTGCTCGACCTCATCGGGCGCACCCGCCTTGCACAATCGCGGCAACTGTTCGAGCAACGCGTGCGCCGGCAGCGACGACTGGACGGACAGGTAATAGTCTGCGCCAACGGTCAAGCGTTCGTCGTTGATCTTGCCCGCCCACATCGTGTGTTTCGGACGTTCCAGCGTGATGGGCACGACACGGGACGGAATGACGGTATCGAGCAGCACGCGGATGAGCGATTCCAGTTCCGCGAACATCGGTTCGGGCGCAAGGTGATCGTAGGCTGGAATGGCTTGCAGTGTCTCGGTGGTGGAGAACGTCAGCAGAGAGCCTGCGAGACGCGCCAGCACACCATAGAGCCGCTCTGGATGCTGTTGCGGTGCGGCGCACAGCCTCGCGAGGTCCGGCCAGGTGCTGTTCACGCTGTGAAGCAGCCAGAAAAGCGAGACGTCGGACACCGCATAGTCGGCGATCTGATCCGAACGTTCTCGACGGCGCACCGCGAGACTCGCGCTTTTCGCGCTGAGGATCTCGGACAAACGCTTCATGCGCTCCATTAACCGCTCGTTCGCCGACAGAAACAAACACGGCGGCACGAAGGCTGGATCAAACTCAAACACTCCCTGCGTGTTGCGCAGCAGACGCCCGATCGGGCACGTGACATAACTGTCCGGCGCTTCGAAGTCAAAGAGCAATGCGAGTGCGTGTCGCTCCACGCTCAGTTCTTCATGACCTTCGCCGTTGATATCGGCGACGTTCAAATACTCGCGCACGAATCGGCGCGGCCGCGCGTGACGCTCGCCTTCCTCGATGCAATTGCCGCCTTGTGCATCGATCAGGGGTAGCGCGATCGACACGACGAAGCCGTCGACCGTGGTCGATATATCGCCCAGTTGTCGCGGAACCGGCAAGCGATCCGCCGTCTCCGAATCGATAAACGTACCATCCGGTAACCGCACATCGATTGCGTTGAGTTGCAGCCGGTTGACGCCCAGCGCCTGCTGGTCGAATACGACGCGGCTTAAGCCCCATGGATCGGCGCTGATCATTCTCGCCGTGCGTTCGTCGGCGAATTGATTCCACATCGCCTGTTGCTGGAAATGCTGGGGCGTCATGAACACACCCTTGGCCCACAGCGGTCTGGTTATTTTCATTCGTTCTTTTTGTGCGCGCAGAAATACGCTGCACGACGATTGCCGTGCAGCGTGACTTACTTTGATGATGGTGTTGTTTTCTTTCTAAACCGTGAGCAAACGCTCAACAATTCAGCTTTTCGCCTTGGGCATCTGCGAGACCAGCGACAGATTCAGATCCATGCCTTCAATCTGGAAGTGCGGAACGATGAAGAGCTTCACGCGGAAGAAACCCGGATTGTCTTCAATGTCCTCGACCGTCACCTTCGCCTCGCGCAGCGGATGCGACGCTTGCAGCGAATCGCCTGGATCGGTCATTTCGGTGACGAGCGTCTTGATCCAGGTATTCAGTTCGAGTTCGAGCACGCGCCGGTCTTTGGTCGTGCCAATGTTCTCGCGCTGGATCAGCTTCAGGTAGTGCGCAATGCGCGAGAGCAGGAAAATGTACGGCAGGCGTGCATTCACGCGGCTATTCGCGGTCGCATCCTTCGTGTCATAGATCGCCGGCTTTTGTGCCGAGTGCGCCGAGAAGAAACACGCGTGATCGTGGTTCTTGTAATACGACAGCGGAATAAAACCGAGATTGGCGAACTCGAATTCGCGCGTTTCCGGAATCAACACTTCTGTCGGGATCTTCGCCTGATTGCCCGTTCCGAGGTCATACAAGTGAATCGGTAAATCAGCAACCAGACCACCTGCTTGCGGACCGCGAATCTGGACGCACCAGCCGTTCTTGATGAAGCTATCCACCATGTTTGCGGCGAACGCGAACGAAGCGTTCGCCCAAAGATAACGGTTGTGGTCTGGTCCCTTGACCGCTTCCGTGTAATTGAATGCGCGCACCGGCACCGTGTGCGGACCGTAGGGCAACCGCACGAGGAAACGCGGCAATGTCAGGCCGATATAGCGGGCGTCATCCGATTCCCGGAAGCTCTTCCACTTCAGATATTCAGCGCGATCAAAGTAATTGCCGATGTCACGAATGCTTGCGACTTCTTCCATCGACTCCTTGCCGAAGAACTTCGGCGCGACCGAGCCGATAAAAGGCATGTGAGCTGCAGCCGAGACCTTTGAAATGTTACGGAGCAATGCGATGTCCTGCGGGCTACGGTCGAACTCATAGTTCGAAATCACGGAGCCGATTGGCTCGCCACCCGGGGTGTCGTATTCCTGGATGTAAGTGTGAAGATACAGGCCGCTTTGGATGATTTCCGGCGTGTCTTCGAAGTCCTCACGCAACGCGTCTTTCGATACATCCAGCACTTCGATCTTGACGTTCTTACGGAAGTCCGTGCCATCGACGAGGAACTTGAGACCACGCCATGCCGACTCGATCTGCTGGAACGTCTCGTTGTGCATGATCGCGTCGAGCTGTTTGCTGATCTTGTGATCAATGCTCGCCATGTGCTGGTCGATCAGACTCTTGTCCAGACGGTCCACGTGTTGGGACGATTCGGCGATCATGTCGAGGAACACGCGCAGCGCTTGCGTCACGCGTTCGTCAGCCGACGATTCGGAAAGGGAATCGGGGTTGTGAAAGGAGCCAACCGAGCGTGCTGACGCAACCGTATTCAGATTGATCTTGTTAAAGAGCTTCGCGTAGACGTTCTCTTCAACGACTGCCGTAGTGGCAGCGGGTTTATCCAGGACGAGCGTTTCCGCCGCAGCCTCGTGGATGCGGGATTCGTTTTTTGCCATGATGTGTCTTCTCGATAAAACGGGTTATTGGACTGACGACGCAGCG
>Ga0302314_10009449_pt1 | contig 17232 bp, 7 predicted proteins | sample III_Palsa_N2_3_FD_200533 | JGI IMG/M metagenome (GOLD analysis project Ga0302314, IMG submission 200533) | Peat permafrost microbial communities from Stordalen Mire near Abisko, Sweden - III_Palsa_N2_3 | ecosystem: Environmental > Terrestrial > Soil > Palsa > Peat permafrost | place: Sweden...
TTCGAGCTGTTGGTGATATTGATACACGCGACAAGTTGAACCATGCTGGCACTCGAGGGGGACTACGAGTCCGGCACGTCGTAGTCGGGGTCGATGCCGTAAAGAGCGCCATCGCCACCGCTGCTTCCGTCGAGGAAGAAGGCGATTGGGTGCGGTCCGGTGCCCTAGGCCGCCGTAATCGAACCCTGTGTTGATGTTGAGCACGATCAACATACCCGCCTCACCACAGCATTCCCCTACGTCCGCGAATAAGAATGGCAAACAGGGGACGCGCCGTCCATAAGGCTCCCCCAGCGCGTGGGCCGTCGCGGGCGGACGTCGAGGCTGGTCCCGCGATCGAGGTCCGGACCTCCGAAAAGTACAAACGCCCCTTCGTGCGATTCGCCATGTGAGAACCTACCTGAGGTGGGAGCGCGGATGCCACGAGGTGGGAGGCTATGTCAGCGTTGGTCTACGAAGTCCTGGGTCCGCTCTTCGGCGGGGCGGTCGTCGCGGTGATCAGCTTCTTGACGGGTCGCGCACGGACTCGCGCCGAGGTCAGGAAGCTCGACGCGGAAGCCGAGCACATTCGCGCGGAGACGACCCAGCTACTGCTGGAACGCCGCACGCAGGGCCCGCTCAAGGGCGATGAGGTGCTGCCGAAAGGGTGGCAGCTGACCGGATCGAATACGGAGGACTACGAATACGGCCTCGATCAAACCGTGTTCGATCGAGGCCACGCGAGCGCGTTCATACAGTCACTTCCCGAAGCCAAGGGCTTCACCTCCCTCGCGCAATGGATCAAAGCCGGCGCATTCGCGGGGCGGCGCGTCAGACTGACCGGCGTACTCAAGGTGAGGGGGGTGGAGGACTGGGCAGGCACCTGGCTCAGGGTGGACGACGCGGCCGGGCAGACGCTGGCGTTCGACAACACGCAGGCGCCGAACCGCAGGCTTGCGGGAACCGGCAGTTGGCAGCGGGTGGACATCGTCTACGACGTCCCCGCCGACGGGGACGTCCTCTGCTTCGGCGTCATTCTGAGCGGCCGAGGGCGCGTCTGGGTGGACAGGATGAAGCTGGAGATAGTCGGCGACGACGTTCCGAGCACCATCGGCGCGGAATCGGGAGAATTGCCGGATTTTCCGATCAACCTCGATTTCGAAGAGGGCACGGGCTAGACCGTGGCAAGCGAGGTAGCCTGATACGGCATTTGACCGTGTTCGCGGTTCGGATGCTGCAGCGTGGGACGAACCTAAGCTGATGCAGCACTGAGTCTGACCGGCTGGGACAAAGACGCTCGCCTCACCGCTCGTCACCAGGCGTTGAGACCGCCCTCGAGGAACAGCCGTCGGCTCGACTTCCGCTGCACCTTGCCGCTGGTCGTCCGGGGGATGGCGCCGGGCTTCAGGAGGACGAGGTCTGCGATGCCGACCTGGTGCCCGTCGGAGACGGCCTTGCGCACCGCGCGCTCGACCTCGGCGCGGTCGACGGCGCCGCGTGGCGGGGGAGTGGTCTGGGCGGCGGCAACTTTGCCGCTAGACAGTACCGCGTCGGTGATCCGCACTCCCAGCGCCGTTTCCACGAGCACTGCGACGAGGACGTGCCCGTCCTTCTCGTATCCGAAGACCGCGGCCTGCGCCCCGGCCAACGCCGGGTGGCTGTCGGTCACGCTGAACTCCAGGTCGCGGGGGTGGTGGTTGCGGCCGTCCACGATGACCAGGTCGTCGCGGCGTCCTGCGATGAAGACTTGGCCGTCCCGGACGAAGCCGAGGTCGCCGGTGCGCAGGAACGGTCCGGCCGCCACTCCGGGCAGCCGTCCGCCGAACTTCTCCGCGCTGACCTCGGGCTTGCGCCAGTAGCCGTCCGCGATGCAGGGGCCTGCGATCCAGATTTCGCCGATCCGGTCCCGCGCGCACTGCGCACCGGACTCGGGGTCGACGATCCGCACGTCCAGGTTCCTCGCCACCCGGCCGTTGGACACCAAGCGGCGGGTGCGGGCGTCGGCGGCGGGTGCTCGCACCTGGCCGTGCTCGGCGGCGTCCGCGTCCACGTCGAGGTACGTGGGGTCGTCCGGCTCGCGTTCTCCCGAGACGTAGAGCGTGCACTCGGCGAGGCCGTATGCGGGTTCGAAGGTGTCTGGGCGCAGGCCGGCGGCTGCGAAGCGGGCGGTGAATCGCTCGGCTGTTTCGAAGCGCACGGGTTCGGAGCCGCAGGTGACGTGGCGGAGCGCGGACAGGTTGAGCGCGTCTCGTTGCTCGGGCTTGACACGGTCCGCGCAGAGTTCGAAGGCGAAGTTGGGCGCGCTGCAGAGTTGGGCGCCGTAGCGGCTGAGCGCTTCGAGCCAGACGAACGGCTTGAGCAGGAAAGCCGTCTGCGGCATCAGTACGCTGGTTCCGCCGTTGCCCAGCGCGAGGACTAGCTGCATCAGGCCCATGTCGTGGTAGAGCGGCAGCCAGCTTACGAGGGTCAGGTTGCGGCCGTAGCCACCGAGCGCGAAGCCGTCCGTGACGGCCCAGATGTTCGCACCGAGCGCACGTCGGCTGATGACCGCACCCTTGGGATCGCCGGTCGAGCCGGAGGTGTATTGGAGGAAGGCTGGGGCGGCGGAGGGGACGCGGGGATCGATCCAATTGTCTTCGGAGCCGGACCACAGCGCCGAGACTGCGACCTCTTCGGGTCCGTCGGTATCGTCGTCGGAGGTGAGCACCACCGCGGGTTCCGCGTCGGCGATGATGGCATCGAGTCGTCCTCGGTGCCTGGGTCCGCTGGACATCCGGTCCGGCTTGGGCACCGGCACGGCGATGATGCCGGCGTAGAGGCAGCCGAGGAGTCCGACCACGAATTCCGGGCCGGTCTCGCACATCAGCAGCGCGCGGTCGCCCGGCGCGGCCCGGCGGCCGAGTTCGGCGGCGGTGCTCCGGGCACGCCGGTCGAGCTCGCCGTAGGTCAGGGCGGCGTACTGCTGACCCTTCACGTCCAGGCACACGCACGCGAGGCGCTCGGGGGCGGACGCGGCGTGCATCCGGACCGCCGCGTCCACGGACTGATAGACCTCGAGGTCGGTCTCCATGTCCATCAGATCTCTGCCATCCTCATCAGGTCGATCACGCGGTGGCCGTGGCCGAGCGGCGCGAAATGGCCGCCGGGCACCGGGAACAGCTCGAAAGAGCCGGTCGTGACCGCGCGCCACTTGTCGACGAACTCCTGCGGCACGGCGTCGTCCTCGCCCACGAAGGCGGTCACCGGACAGGACAGGGCCGGCAGCTCGGGCGGCCGGTACCGCTGCACCGCCTCCAGATCGCGCCGCATGACCGGGGTGAACTCCGCGAGCAGCTGCGGCGAGTCGAGCAGCACGGCCGGGATCCCCTGGAACCGGCGGGCCAGCAGTTCGACCAGCTCGCTATCGGACAGCCGGTCGATCGGCGGCAGCAGGGTCCCGGCGTGACGCGGGGAAGCGCTGGCGGCGACGATCAGCCGCGAAGGCGCGCGCTGCGCTCCGTTTTCCAGCTGGCGGGCCAGCTCGAAGGCGAGCACCGCGCCCACGCTGTTGCCGAAGATCGCGTAGGGCACGTCGAGCTCGGGCAGCAGGGCCTCGGCGAGGTCGGGGATCAGTCCCGCGATCTCGCCGTAGTGCGCGTCCGCGCGTCGGGTCTCGCGGCCCGGCGGCTGGATCGGGCGCACCTCGACCTCGGCGGTACCCATCCGGACCCACTGCCGGAAGGCGCTCGCCCCGGCGCCGGCGTGCGGCAGGCAGAACAGCCGCGCGCCGACGCTTCGTCCCTCCCGTCGCGGGTAGGGCAGCCAGGGGCTGCGCGTCATCGCCATCAGTGCGCCGGCTGTTCGGTGTCGGCGAGCAGCCCGGTCAGGTGCGCGCTCAGCGCCGCGAGGTCGACGATGTCCCACAGCAGGGTCGGCTCGATGCCGATGCCGAGTTCGTCCTCGATGTCGCCGCACAGCGCGATCGCGTACACCGAGTCGAGGCCGAATTCGGTCAGCGGTACGCCGAGTTCAACCTCCTCGACGGGAATGTCCAGGTAGAACGAGACACGGTCGATCAGATATGACTGTATATCCATGGAATGCCTTCCATTAGCCCGGGATACGCCGGGCGGTCGTAGCGAATAGTCGTCGGTCGTGGTACCTGGCTGCTGCGGTGTCGAACAGTTGCCGATCCACGTCGTCGCGTTCCGCGGAGGTGAGCACCGGCGCGTCGCCGAGGCGGCGGGCCAGCCGGTCTCGGACCGCGAGCAGTTCGGGTTCGGCCAGTCTGGCTGTGAGTTCGGGGCGCAGCAGTTCCCTGATCTGTGGCCGGGCCCGCGGATCCTGTCGGGGCCGCACTGAGATCACGGCTGCGACGTCGCGGGCCATCTTCTGGAAGATCGCCGTAGGCCCGCTACGTAGCAGGGCGCGCGCGCCGAGTACCTCGCGGATGCTGCTGAGCGCCTCGACTACCATCCGGTACGCCAGCCGCTCGGCTCCCGGAGCCTTGGGCGCCAGAACATCTATCGCGAGCAGATCGGCGTACGCACGGGCAATCGTGGCGCGGACGAAGGGGATGTCGGCGACGGTAGCCCCGTAGAGCCGGCGATCGAAGGAGTTCGCCAGACCGGTGCGCAGCGCTGTATCCAACGGGCCGACGAGCAGGCTCGGCAGGAAAACGGTGTGGAGCGCGGGTTCTGATTCACTGATCTCCAGGCCGCGTAGGCCGCTCAGGTGCCGACCGGTGCCGCCGTCCCGGGACCCCGAGTGCCCATAGGCGATTCCCAAGCGCGGATCGCGCCGCCAGACGGTCCGCAGGATCGCGGTCAGCTCGTCCATGTCGACGAAGCGGCCACCGTGTTCCGCGGGGACGAACTCGGCGCCGAGGTCGTAGTCCGCCAGCAGTCGTCCGGCGGCGGCCGGGAGCTCGCCCCGCTCATCCGCTTCGAGCAGGGCCGCGTAGCCGACGGGATTCGCGTCGTCCCAGGGGTCGCCGAAAATCTCGTCCAGCTTGTCCGCTGTCATAGCGCCGTCCCGAAAGGTGTAACAGGACCAGAATCCGCAGCCGCCGTGAGGATCGCCGTCGAGAGCCGACCGAGGATCCGCTGCTCGTCGGGCGATGGGTCCGGACGCGGCTCACCAAGCAGTTCGGCGAGCGGCCCGGACAGCGCGTACAGCGCTGCTCGCACCCACAGTGCGTCCTGCCACAGCGGCTCGACGAACCGCAAATCAGCCCGCGCCGACCACAGGTGCAGACACGCGGCCCCGGCAAAGCAGAGCTCATATGCGGCAGCCAGCTCGTACGCTGCCATCGGCGGACGCGGCGCCGGACGCACCTGCGACATCAGGGAGCTGAGTCGTAGAGTGGTCGCGTGCAGTCCGGCGGCCTGCCTACTCAGGCCGGGGTCGGCGCGCACCGGATCCGACGCGGCCACGTCGGCCAGGCCTTGCAGCACCGAGCAGCCGGTCCTGGAGGCCAGGCTCAAGGCCCCACGGTCCAGCCGCCGCGGGGGCACGCCGATCGCCGCGGCCTCGGCCAGGCCATCGCCGTCGTGCTCCCCGGAGGCGAGTCGGCGCGCCAGCCTCGGGAACTGCCCGATCAGCGAGGCGCGGTTGACCGGGGTGCTGCCATCGAACACTGAGACGACGTCGTGGTCGCGGGCCAGCTTCTGGAACGCGCCTTGCCCCGGGCCGTCCATCGACCAGGCCCGGGGGCCGAGCAGTTCGGCCAGCTCGCCGATCACCCGGTCGGCCAGCGCCGGGGCTACGGACTTGACCACCGCGGAGGTCACGCTCAGCTCCCCGGTCAGGCCGTGCACGCTGCGGGCCCCGACCAGCGTCGCGGCCTCGGCGGCGGCCAGCAGCGCGGCGCACCGGGCCACGACCTCGGGGCCGCGCGGCTCGTCGAGCCGCGGTCCCGGCTCCGCGACCAGCCGCAGCGCGTGCTCGGCGGCACCGAGCGACATGGCCGCGCACATCGTCCTGGTGAGCTGGAGCGACTTGAGGGCGATCTCGATTCCGGTGCCCTCGGCGCCGAGCAGCGCCGAGGCGGGGATCTGCGCGCCGGAGAAACTGATCCCGGACAAGTCGAGCGTGCGCAAGCCGTGGGTGCGCACCTTCGGCAGCTGCCGCCAACTTCCTGGTGGCAACGCGGCCCGGTCGATCAGGAACATGCTGTGGCTACGCGCCGTGCTGGCGTCGGCGGTCCGCGTGAGCACGGTCAGGTGGGTGCTCCGGGTCCCGTTGTTGATCGGCCATTTCACGCCCTCGAGACGGAAACCGCCGTCGTGCGCGGTGGCCGTGACCGAGCCGTTGACGAGGTCGGCGCCGTGCTCGGGCTCTGATAACGCGCAGCCGACGGGAGCGCCGGAGAGCACGGCGTCGGCCACCGCGGCCGCCTGCTCGGGCCGCGCCGCGATCCAGACGGGCGCGGTGCCCAGGTAGGTCTTGCCGTGCGCGACGGTGGCTGCGAGGTCGCGGCGGGCCACGGTGCGCCACAGCCGCAGCATCACCTCGTGGTCGTCGGACGCGCCGCCCCACTCCGGCGGCGCGTAGTAGCGGTGCAGGCCGAAAGCGTCGAGCCGAGCGGAGTACTTGGAGGGGTAGTCCTCAGTCCGATCCCCGTCCGCGCTCCACCGCCACGTCTGCGCCCGGTCCCCGAGGGCGGCGTCGAGCGCCGCCTCCGGAGCGGCGCTGACGCGGTTCACGCCGACTCCACGCTCGTCGTCGCCAGCCCGCGTACCTCCGGCTCGAGTTCGGCGTGCAGCGCGGCCAGATCGCCGGCCAGGAACCGCTCGCGCATCGCGGAACGCTGGATCTTGCCGCTGGTCGTGCGTCGCACCGTGCCGCGCCGGACCAGCATCACGTTGCGCACCGGCACGCCGAACTCGGTGGTCAGTCGGCGGGCGACGGTGCTGGCCACGCCGGGCAGTTCGGCTTCGGCGGTCTGCGGGTTGACCTCGTGCACCAGGACCATGCGCTCGTCGTGCGCGCCGACGCCGAACGCGGCGCCGAGGAAGCCGTCGAGCGCCGCGTGAGCCGCGCGCGCCTGCTGCTCCACGTCCTGGGGGTAGAGGTTGCGGCCCCGGATGATCAGCAGCTCCTTGATACGCCCGGTGACGTAGATCTCGCCCTCGGACACGGCGCCGAGGTCTCCGGTGCGCAGCCACGGACCGTCGTCCTCGGCGCCCTCGACGCGCGCGCCGAAGATCTGCTCGGTCATCTCGGGCCGGTTCCAGTAGCCGAGGCCGACGTTCCCGCCGCGCAGCCAGATCTCGCCGACGCGGCCCTCCGGCAGTTCGGCGCGGGTGGCGGGATCGACGATGCGGGCCTGGATCGTCGAGGCGAACTGCCCGCAGCCCACGATCTCGCGCCCGGCGGCGCCGTCGGCGACGGGGCTCAGCCGCGGCGCCGCGCCGTCCTCGAGTCCCGCCGGGTCGACGACGAGCGTCCTCGGCATGACGGGGCCGGGGTTCGTCGACACGTACGCCACGGCCTCGGCCAGGCCGTAGCACGGCGAGACGGCCGACGGCGCGAGCCCCACCGACGCGAAGCGGGCGGAGAACGCGCGCATGGTCGGCAGGTGGATCGGCTCGGAACCGTTCATGATGAACTTGACCCGGGACAGGTCGAGACCCGCGAGCTTGTCGTCGGGGATCGCGCGCGTGCACAGGTCGAAGGCGAAGTTCGGGCCGGCGGCGCTGGTGCAGTCGAAGGTGTCGAGCATGCGGAGCCACTCCACCGGCCGCCGGACGAAGTCGCCGGGCGCCATCAGCACCGCGGGGGCGCCGAGCAGCAGCGGCGCGGTGAGCATGATGAACAGGCCCATGTCGTGGTGGAACGGGAGCCAGCTGCCGAACACCTCGCGGTCGAGGCCGAGCGTGGCCATCGCCTGGCAGTTGGCCATGATCGCGCCGTGCGTCAGCACCACGCCGCGCGGGGTGCCGGTCGATCCGGAGCTGTACTGGATGACGGCGACGCTCTCGCGCTCCGTGCGTCGTCCGTCGGCGAACGAGGCGGGCGCCGTTGTTCCGGGGCCGGCGGCCGGTTCCGCCGGCACGACCGGCACGTCCGCCATGCCGAAACCGCGCAGCTGCTCGGCGAACTCGGCGCAGCCGGAGGGATCCGTCACGATCAGCGCGGGCCGGCAGTCCTGGATGATCGCGGCGATCCGCTCGACCGCGTTCGTCCGTCCGCCGGGCGGCGGGGTCGGCACCGCGATCAGGCCGGCGAAGAGGCAGCCGAGGTAGACCTCGACGAACTCCGGGCCGTTCGGCAGCGCGATCAGCACCCGCTCGCCGGCCGTGAGCCGTTTTCCGAGCGCGTCCGCGCGCAGCCAGGCGCGTCGGGAGAGTTCGGCGTACGTGACGACGTCGTGGTCGTCGGCGGCCGAGCCGCGGTAGAAGGTCAGCGCGGCGCGATCAGGAAAGGCCTTGACGCGGTCGGCGAAGGCCTCAGCCAGGTTCTGGTGCGCGAACAGGTCAATGGTGGTCGTCAAGGGAGCGCCTCCAAGGCCGGGAGCACGGGACGACCCGGCTCCAGGATCCACTCGATACTTCCCGGACTATGACGGCGCGCCGTCAGCCCGATCAATGTTCTGACGCCGCGTTGTCCGACCGGGGCGGTGCGCCAGTCGGACGCGCCCGCCGTCGGTTGCAGAACATTGAGATCATCGCCGGTGCTGGGCGATTCTCGACCTGTGTCTGCATCCGACGCCCAGGACCTTGCCGTCCGTACCCTGATCACCGAGCTGCTGGCCGCGCGTCTCGGGCTGCCCGCCGCCGAACTCTCCGCCGACAGCGCATTCGCCGATTTCGGGCTTTCCTCCCGCGACGCGGTGACGATGATCGGCGAGCTCCAGGCGGAGCTCGACCTCGATCTCAACCCGGCCCTGATCTGGGAGCACCCGACGATCCGCGGGCTCGGCGCGCACCTGGCCGCGCTCGTCGCGGGTGAGCCGTCTCCCAGCGTGCCCGCGCTCGAGCCCTCCGAAGAGCCGGACGTCGCAGACGAGGCCGTCGCGATCATCGGCATGGGCTGCCGCTTCCCGGGCGCGGACACGCCGGACGCGTTCTGGGAACTCGCGCGCATCGGCGTCGCGGGCGACCCGGCCTTGGACCGGATCGACCTGTTCGACGCCGAGTTCTTCTCCGTCGCGGCCCGCGAGGCCGTCCACCTCGATCCTCAGCAGCGGCTGCTGCTCGAGGTGACGTGGGAGGCTCTGGAGAACGGCGGGATGGTGCCGGCGAGCCTGGCCGGCACTCGGACCGGCGTCTTCGTCGGGATCAGCGGCAGCGACTACGGACGGTTGTCCGCGCGCACGGCCGGCTCGCTGAACCTGTACGGCGTGACCGGTCAAGCCGCCAGCATCGCCGCGAACCGCCTCTCCTACTTCTACGACTTCCGCGGACCGAGCATCTCCATCGACACCGCCTGCTCGTCCTCGCTGGTCGCGATCCACCTGGCCAGCGCCGCCCTACGGTCGGGGGAGTGCGCGGTCGCGCTGGCGGGCGGTGTCAATCTCGTGCTTTCCGAGGACATCACCGACGCCTTCCACGACGCAGGGATGATGGCCGCCGACGGCCGCTGCAAGACTTTCGACGCCGCCGCGGACGGCTACGTCCGTTCTCAGGGCTGCGGCGTCATCGTGCTCAAGCGGCTGCGGGACGCGGTCCGGGACGGCGACAGGGTTCTCGCGGTGGTGCGCGGTTCCGCCGTGAACCAGGACGGCCGCAGCAATGGCCTGACCGCGCCGAACGGCGCCGCGCAACAGGACGTCATCCGGGACGCGCTGCGCGCCGCGGGTCTCGCGCCCGCGGACGTCGGCTACGTCGAGGCGCACGGCACCGGCACCCCGCTCGGCGATCCGATCGAGATGCGCGCCCTGGCCGCCGTGCTCGCCGGTCCCGACCGGGCCGGCGAACCGCTGCGGGTCGGCTCGGTCAAGACGGTCATCGGGCACGCCGAGGCCGCCGCCGGAGTCGCCGGGGTCATCAAGGCCGTGCAGATGCTCCGGCACCGCACGGTGCCCGCGCACCCCCGATACGACGGTCCGAACCCGGACCTGCCGCAGAACCCGAATATCGAGTTCCCCGCGTCGGAGCGGGCCTGGACCCCCGCCGCGGGCACCGTGCTCACCGCCGGGGTCAGCTCGTTCGGCTTCGGCGGCACGAACGCGCACCTGATCCTCTCCGAACCCGCCGGGATCCCGGCCGCACCGCAGCCCGCCGACGTCGCGCGGCCGGTCAGCGTGCTGACCCTGAGCGCACGCAACGACGACGCGCTCACCGAACTCGCGGCCCGCTACGGCGACGCGCTGCGTAAAGACGACGGCCCGAGCCTGGCAGAGCTCTGCTCCACCGCGAACACCCGCCGGACGCACTTCAAGCACCGCGCCGCGATCCCCGTTCGCGATCGGCGGGAGGCGCTGGCCGGGCTCGACGCGCTCGCCGCCCGCGCCGCGCACCCGTCGGTGCACACCGGGGAGGAGCACAGCGGCGGACTGGCCTTCCTGTTCAGCGGACAGGGATCGCAGTACCACGCGATGGCACGCGGGCTCTATCAGACCAGCGCCGTGTTCCGGCATGAGTTGGACGGGTGCGATGCGATACTCCGGCAGTTCTCGGACCGTTCGCTGACCTCGATCCTCTTCCCGGACAGCCATGACGCCAGCGTGCTCGACCGCACCGAGCACACCCAGCCCGCCCTGTTCGCCCTCGAATACGCGATGTCGCAACTGTGGCGCAGTTGGGGGATCGAGCCGGATTACCTGCTCGGGCACAGCGTCGGCGAGCTGGCCGCCGCGTGCGTGGCCGGCGTATTCGACCTCGAAGACGGGCTGCGGCTGGCCGCCGAGCGCGGCCGACTCGTGCGGGACCTCGCCGCGCCCGGTGCGATGCTCGCGGTCCTCGCCACGGAGAACACCGTCCGGGACCTGCTCGCGGATCTGCCGCGGTGCGTGGTCTCCACGGTCAACTCGGCCGAGAACGTCGTCGTCGCCGGTCCACCGGAGCAGATCGCGCTGCTGCAAGAACTGCTGCCGGGCAACGGGCTACGCGGTCGCGCCCTGAAGTCCGCCTACGCGTTCCACTCGCCGATGATGCGGCAGGCTGCCGAAGCCTTTGCCGAGGTGGCCTCAGGCATCGAATACCGGGCACCGCGAATTCCGCTCGTGAGCGACCTCGACGGCAGCGTGTTCACTGCCGACCGAGTTCCCGATGCCGCGTACTGGACCGCGCACCTGACCTCGACCGTCCGCTTCGCCGACGGAATCGCCCGCCTGCATGAGGTGGGTTGCCGGTCTTATCTGGAGGTCGGTCCACGCCGTGCCCTGATTGCCGCCGGCGCCCAGGACGTCGATGGCGGCACCTGGCTGGCCAGCCTGCGCCCCGAGTCCGAGGACTGGAGCATGCTCGCCGACTCCGCGGCCCGACTGCACAGCCTCGGCCGGACCGTCGACTGGTCCGCCTTCGACGAGTCGCCGCGCCGCCCGCCCGCGACCGCGCCGACCTATCCGTTCCAGCGCAAGTCCTACTGGCTGCCGAATGCCGCCGCAGCACCGAAGGGAAACGACGTGGTCGCCGCCATCATGCCCGACGAGAGCCGCTCCCCGCTGCCGACCAGGGACAGCGTCCTCGAGGCCATCGTCGAGATCGTCCAAGCCGTGCTCGGCAGCGATTTCGAACTCGACGCCGACGCCACCTTCCTTGAGCTCGGCGCCGATTCGCTGAGCCTGATCCAGGCGCTTCAGGTGATTCAGCGGACCTTCGAGGTCTCCATCCCGGTCGGTTTGCTGTTCGAGGAGGTGAACACTCCCGCGCTGCTCGCCGGATACGTCCTGGAGAACGCCGCCGCCGACCGGCTCGCGTCGGCGGTCGGCGGCGGTCCGGCTCCGGTGCCGGTCCCCGCGCCGCTGCCCGCTGCTCCTGTTGCCACAGGACCTGAGGGTTCGGGCGACGTCGCGCAACGATTCCTCGAGATCCACGCGCAGGTGATGCGCGACGCGTACGCGCTGCTGAGCGGCGCCGCGTCGTCCGCTCCTGCCGCGCCTCCAGCCATCTCCTCAACGCCTGCGCCCTCGATCCCGGGGCCGATCCCCAGGGCGGCGGCCAACACCTTCGTCGCCTTCAAGGCCGGTCGCACGGACCTCGACAGCGCGCTGGCCGAGCGGCAGCGCGCGTTCATCGCAGACCTCGTCGAACGGCACCTCCGGCTGACCAGGGTTTCGCAGGACCAGGCGATCCTCGAGCGGCCCTACCACGCGGACGTCCGGCACGCGCCGCAGCCCTTCCCGAACCTCAAGGACATCCGCTACCCCCTGGTCGTCACGCGCTCGCTCGGCTCCCGGGTGTGGGACATCGACGGCAACGAGTTCATCGATCTGACGATGGGCTTCGGCGCCAACTTCTTCGGCCACCGCGAGCCCTTCATCGAGCGGGCGATCACCGCTCAGCTCGCCGACGGCATCCACGTCGGGCCGCACAACCAGCTCACCGCCGAGTACGCGCGGCTGTTCTGCGAGCTGAGCGGGCACCAGCGGGCCGTGCTGTGCAACACCGGCTCTGAGGCGGTGATGGTCGCGGTGCGCCTGGCCCGGGCCGTCTCCGGACGGACGAAACTCGCCCTGTTCGCAGGGTCCTACCACGGCTCGGCCGACCCGGTCCTGGCCCGGCAGGGCTTCGACGGCGAGAGTGAGAGCAGCCCCCTGTGTCCGGGCGTGCCGGACGCCGTCGGCACCGACACCGTCGTCCTGCCCTACGGCGATCCCGCCGCGCTGGAAGCGATCCGCGCCCGGCTGCCCGAGCTCGCGGCCGTGCTGGTCGAGCCGGTCCAGAGCCGGCACCCGGACCTGCAGCCCGTCGAGTTCCTGCGCGAGTTGCGCGCGATGACCGCCGAGGCCGGCGTCGCGCTGATCTTCGACGAGGTCATCACCGGCTTCCGGGTGCACCCGGCTGGAGCACAGGGGCTGTTCGGCATCCGCGGCGACCTCGCCGTCTACGGAAAGGTCGCGGGCGGCGGAATGCCGGTGGGCGTGGTGGCCGGCGACGCGAAGTACCTCGACGCCATCGACGGCGGCGCCTGGCTCTTCGGCGACCAGCCGTATCCGCGCTCGGTCCGCACGTTCTTCAGCGGCACCTTCTGCAAGCACCCGCTCATGCTGGCGGCAGGCACCGCCGTACTGCGCGAGCTCAAGGAGCGCGGGCCGCGCGTGCAGGAAGAGCTCAACGAGCGCACCAAGGACCTCGCCGACCGCCTCGACCGGCTGTTTGAGACGGCGGCCGTGCCGATCGAGGTCGCCCGCTTCGGATCGCTGTTCCGCATCAAATTCCCCCGGGAATCCGAGCACTCGGAGAAGATCGAGGCCTTCTACACCCTGCTACTGCAGCACGGCGTCTACGTCTGGGAGGGCCGCAACCTTTTCATCAGCCCCGCGCACACCGCCGAGGACGTCGAGCTCGTCTACCAGGGGTTCGCCGCTGCCCTGGACGAGTTGGTCGCGGCCGAGTTCTTCCCGGGCGCGCGGCGAGTCGCCGAAGTAGAAGCCGAGGCCGCGCAGCCGTTTCCGTTCACAGCGGCCCAACAGGAGATCTGGCTGCTGAGCCAGATCGACCCGGGCTACCACCGCGCGTATCGGGAAAGCGCGGTGGTCGAGCTCGGCGGGCCGCTAGACGTCCAGGCGCTCCGTGCCGCGCTACGCCAGGTCGCCGCCCGGCACGAGCTGCTCGGTGCGACCTTCCCGGCGGACGGTTCCGGACAGGTCGTCGCGGCCGACCCTGGCGACGTCGTCCTCGAACTCGCCGACCTGTCCGACGGCGGTGCGGGCGACGAGAGCGACACCCGGTTGCGGTCCTGGCTGACGCAGCGAGCACACATCGACTTCGACCTCGAACACGGCCCGGTGTGCGAAACCGTCCTGATCACCCTTGCGCCCGACCGTCACGCGCTGCTGGTGTCGATGCACCACCTGATCGCAGACGGCTGGTCGTTCGGGATCTTCTTCGAGGACTTGGCGCGCTGCTACACCGCGAGGCTGGCCGGCCAGGACGCCGAGCTCCCGGCGCCTGCCACCCGATACCGGGACCACGTCGAGGCCCAGGCCGAATACGAGGTCAGCGACGCTCGGCGAGTCGACGAAGAGTACTGGCGCGCCCGATTCCCCGAGGGGATCACGCCCGTCGAGCTGCCGTCGGACCGCCCGCCGGTCGCGGCGCCTACGCATCGCGGTGGTCAGGTCGACTTCGAGCTCGCCCCCGACGTCGCCGAACAGCTCGTCGCGGCCTGCCGCCGGATCGGGGTCACGCAGTTCACGATGCTGCTGGCTGCGTACGCGTATCTGCTGCACCGGATCACCGGCCGCGCGGACTCGGTGACGATCGGCGTCCCCGTGGCGATGCGCGAGGGACCCGGCAGCGATCGCATGATCGGCAACTGCAGCGCCGTGCTGCCCGTCCGGTCCGTGCTCGAACCCGGGATGACGGTCCGCGACTACGCCCGCGCGATCCAGCACACGATGCTCGACGGCTTCGCCCACCGCGCGTTCCCGGTCTCGACCCTGCGTGAATCAGTGCCCGGCGGTACGAGCGGCCCGCTGTACACGACGTTCTTCAACCTCGACCGCATGCCCGCCGCGCTCGGATTCGACGGCCTGGACGCGAAGGTCGTTCCGGCGCCGCGCCCCTATGCGAAGGCTGATTTGAACGTCGACGTCACCGTGCTCGGCGAGCGCCTGGCCGTCTCCTTCCAGTACGGCACGGACGTGCTGAGCGAAGAGGCCGTTCATTCTTACGCGGACACATATATTCGCCTGCTGCAACAGATGTCCGCCGACGCCGAGCGCCCGGTCGACGAACTCGAAGTCGTCACCGCCGAGGAGCGCCACCGGATGCTCGAACTCTGGAACGAGGGCGAGCTCGACATCCCGTCGGCCACGCTCCTCGACCTGTTCCACGAGCAGGCGGACCGGACGCCCGACGCGATCGCCGTCGTCGCCGGAGACAGCGATTCCCGCGTGACCTACGCGGAACTGGACGCTGCGGCCGACCGCATGGCGCGTTGCCTCACCGACCGCGGCGTTGGCCCGGAGTCGGTGGTCGCGGTCTCGATCCCCCGTTCCGTCCAGCTGATCGCCGCCCTGCTCGCGGTGTGGAAGGCCGGCGCCGCGTACCTGCCGATCGAGCCCGACTACCCGGCCGAGCGAATCGGATATCTGCTGCGGGACGCGTCCCCGGTGCTGCTGATGACACAGCAAGCCGAGGGGTCGTCCGCGGTGCTCGCGGAGGCGGCAGCACAAGGTGTTGACACGTTCGTCGTAGACGAGGCCGAGACGGCGCCCGCCAGCACGTCGGCCCGGCCGCGCCGCCGACGCGTCGTGCGCGGGCGGACACGCCGGTCCGCAGGGCAGCAGAACCTCGCCTACGTGATTTACACGTCCGGTTCGACCGGCCAGGCCAAGGGCGTCGGCGTGACGCACCGCGACGCCGTGAGCCTGTTCACCGGAACCCGCAAGCTCTTCGACTTCGGCGCCGACGACGCCTGGACCTGGTTCCACTCCTTCGCCTTCGACTTCTCGGTGTGGGAACTGTGGGGTCCGCTGCTGGCCGGCGGCCGGATCGTCACCGTCCCGTACGCGGTCTCCCGTTCCCCCGAGGAGTTCCTCGACCTGCTCGAGCGCGAGCAAGTCACCGTCCTGAGCCAGACGCCGTCCGCCTTCTACCAGCTCATGGGCGAGGTTGAAGGACGCGGCATCGAAGGACGCGGTTCGACGACGCTCGGATCCCTGCGCACGATCGTCTTCGGCGGCGAGGCGCTCGACCCGGCACGGCTGGCCGGCTGGTGGTCGCGCCACCCGTCCGGTGGCGGACCGCGGCTCGTCAACATGTACGGGATCACCGAGACCACGGTCCACGTGACGTATTACGAGGTGGAGCGGGAGGACCCGGACGGCGGCAGCGTGATCGGCCGGGGGCTTCCGGGCCTGAGCGTCTACGTCCTCGACGACCGGCTCCGCCCGGCGCCGGTCGGCACGGTCGGCGAGGTCTACGTGGCCGGCGGGCAGTTGGCCCGCGGCTACCTCGGCCGGTCGGCGCTCACCGCGGAGCGGTTCGTGGCGTGCCCGTTCACTGCTGCCGCCGGGAGCCGGATGTACCGGACGGGCGACTTGGCGCGCTGGACCAGCCGGGGACGGCTGGTGTTCGCAGGTCGCGCGGACGAGCAGGTGAAGATCCGCGGCTTCCGCATCGAGCCGGCCGAGATCGAGGCCGCGCTCCTCAAGCATGACGCGGTTTCGCAGGCCGCTGTGGTGGTGCGCGAGGAAGGCGACGGCGACAAGCGGTTGATCGGCTACGTCGTCTGCGCCGATGGCGAGGGTCTCGAGGCCACCCACCTGAGGTCCTTCGTGGCGCAGCGCCTGCCCGCGCACATGGTCCCGGCGGCCGTGGTGGTCCTCGACTCGCTGCCGCTCACGGTGAACGGCAAGCTCGACCGCCGAGCCCTGCCCGCCCCCGAATACGCGACCGGTGGAGGCGACGTCCCCGGACGCGGGCCCGCGACACGGGAAGAGGCGCTGCTGTGCGAAGCGTTCGCCGAGGTCCTCGGCCTGGAGAGCATCGGAGCGCTGGACGATTTCTTCGACCTCGGCGGGCACTCGCTGCTGGCCACGCGTCTGGTCAACCGCATCCGCACGGCGCTCGGCGTCGAGGTGCCGCTGCGTGCACTGTTCGAGACGCCGACGGTCGCCGGTCTGGCAGAAAGCCTGGGCCTGATGGGCGGCGCGCGTACTGCATTGGCCGCGGTGGCCGAGCGTCCGGCGCACGTGCCGCTGTCGTTCGCGCAGCAGCGGCTCTGGTTCCTGTCTCAGCTCGAGGGTCCGAGCGTGACGTACAACGCGCCGATCGTGGCGCGCCTGTCAGGATCCTTGGATGGCGAAGCCCTGGGCCTGGCGCTGCGGGATGTGCTGACCCGGCACGAGGTGCTGCGGACGGTGTTCCAGGTCGAGGACGGGGAGCCGTATCAGCGTGTGGTTCCGATCGATGAGCTTGACTGGGCTCTGATTCACGTCGACCCCGCGGCTGCAGGCGTTGATCTGGACACTGCGTTAGCCGATGCTTCGGGCTATCGGTTCGACCTGGCCGTTGAGCCTCCGGTGCGTGCGTCGTTGATCGCTTCGGGGTCGGATGACGAGCATGTGCTGGTGGTCGTCGTGCATCACATCGCGGGTGACGGTTGGTCGATGGGTCCGCTGGCTCGCGACGTGTCGACTGCGTATGCGGCGCGTCG
>Ga0302314_10009450_pt1 | contig 17231 bp, 18 predicted proteins | sample III_Palsa_N2_3_FD_200533 | JGI IMG/M metagenome (GOLD analysis project Ga0302314, IMG submission 200533) | Peat permafrost microbial communities from Stordalen Mire near Abisko, Sweden - III_Palsa_N2_3 | ecosystem: Environmental > Terrestrial > Soil > Palsa > Peat permafrost | place: Sweden...
GCCGTCGATAGCGCCGTTCAGAACCGATCCGGTCCCTAGAATGAGCGCGTTCGAGCCCGCATCGAACTGAACGGCAATCCCGCCCGTGCCGGTGATCGTCCCGTTGTTGGTGAGAGTCGCACCGGTTCCGGTGAACTCCACGCCGATCACGCCGCCGATCGTACCGGTCGATGCGTTCGACATGGTGGCGCCGGAGCCCAGAGAGGCGCCAGCAACATTATTGTCGAGGATCGTGCCGGCATTGACGATCGTGCCGCCCGAGGCGACCTGGACGCCGTACTGACCGCCCTGGATGAGACCGCCGGCAGCGTTTGTGAGCGTACCTGCGCCACTGAGGATCACGCCGGTGCCGGAGGTGCCGATGATGGTACCTGCGTTGGCGATCGAGCCGGTGCCGACGATACCGTTGGTGTCGCCGCTGACCGTGCCGGTGCTGCTGTTGGCAAAGGTGCCACTGTTCGACAGCGTACCGCCGGTCGTCGTGATCGTGCCGGTATTGGTGAGGCTGCCGGTGTTGTCCAGCGTGCCCGTGTTGCTCAGCGACCCGCTATTGGCGAGCTGACCGGCATTGGTCAGCGTGCTGCTGTTTGTAAGGCCACCTGTGTTGGCGATCGCACCACTGTTGGTCGACGCTGTTGTGACATTGACCGTACCGCCGTTCGTGAGGGTTCCGCCCGAGGCGACCGTAACAGTCCCGGTCAGTGTGCCCGCATTGGCCAGGGTACCGGTGACGCTCGGATTGCTGACCGTGGAAGCGCTGTCGACCGAGCCCGAGGGATTGGCGAACTGCACAGTGGCGAAGCCCAGGATCTGGGCGTTGGTCAGCGAGCCCGTGCCTTCGAACACCAGCGTATTGGTGCCGGCGCTGCCATCGGCCAGACCGGACAGCACGCCGCCGCTCTCGATGATGAGCGTGTTGGTCCCACCGGCGAACTTGACCGCCGTGCCCGAGCCGCCCGCAATCGTGCCGAAATTATCGACCGTGCCGCTGCTGCTGCCGGTGAACAGCACGCCGACGCCGTCGGTCCCGGTGGCCGCGATCAGGCCCTTATTCGTAATGCTGGCGACGCCATCGGTGACCGTCACGGCCGCGCCCGACGAGGCGCTGATCGTTCCGGTATTCACGAGCGTGCTGGTCGCAGAGAGCGCCACGGCACCCGCGATCGAGCCGCTGTTGGTCAGCAGGCCGGTATCGACGAACGAACCGTTGTTGGTGAGCGTGCCCGAGTTGGTCAGAGACCCGGCGTTGGTGAGGCTCACGCCCTGACCCACGACGTTGGCACCAGTGAAGTTCCAGCTGGCACCGGCATCGACCTTGACCGTATTGAAGCCGGTAAAGTTCGACGATCCGAGGCCGGTGAAGCTGCCGGTCGTGCTGCCGGCGCCGAATTCCATGATGTTCACGCCGGTGCCGCCGTTGACCGCACCAATGAAGGTGGCGCCGGGCAGCAGTTCGAGCAGATTGGTGCCATTGCTGAACGCAACCGCGACACCGGAAGAGCTTCCGATCGTGCCGCTGTTGATGAGCGTCGCGTTATAGGTCTGGCTGTCGTAAACCGAGCCGAATGCCACGGCCTGGTTGGAGCTGGATGTCCCATGCGTCATGATGGTGCCGGCATTGATCACCGTCCCATTGCCGCCGTAGATGGACACGCCGTAGTCGGCGTTGATGCTGCCGCCCGCCTGATTGTTGACGAGGCCGCCAGCGCCGAGCTGGACGCCGAGATTGCCGGTATTGGCCGAGCCGCCGCTGATATTGCCTGCGTTGGTGACGGTACCGGCTGTCCTGATGATTGAGACGCCGAAGGTGCCGCCGGCGATCGAGCCTGTCGCCGTATTCGTGAGCTGGCCGCCATTGGCCATGTAGATGCCACTGCGTTCCTTGCTGGTGATCGTGCCGCTGTTGATCACCGTACCAGCAGCACCTGCGATGGTAATGCCGCGATGGTAGCCGTTCAGCACGCCCGAGTTCGTGATCGTGCCGCCATCGGCGAGATCGATGGCGTCGCCGGCAACGAGGACACCATCGGAGAATCCCGACGCCGTGATCGTGCCAGAATTGGTGACGATGCCGGCGGCGTTTTGGACAACCACGCCGTTGAACACGCCGGAGATCACGCCCGAATTGGTGACGCTGCCGCCGCCTGCCAGCTGGATACCATCGGCATTAGCGATCGCACCGGAGACGTTGCCGGTGCCGAGTGCCGTAATCGTGCCGCTGTTGGTGACGGTGCCTGCACCCTTATAGACCGAGACGCCCGCGACCGTTCCGGAGATGAGGCCGGAGTTGGTGACCGTGCCGCCGTTCAGTAGAAGCACCGCGTCGCTGCCGTTTTGCAGGACGCCGGCATTGTTGACGACGCCGCCGGTCACGATTTCGATGCTGGACGCCTGTCCGTTGATCACGCCGGACGCGTTGTTGTTGACCGTGCCGCCCGCCTCGAACACCACGCCCGTGCTAAATCCGCCGTTGGTCGTGATCGTGCCGGAATTTGTGAGGGTCCAGGTCTGCGAGGTGTCGCCATAGACCGTCGCGCCATCGGAGTTGGCGACCTGTGAGATAATTCCGGTAATGGTGCCGCTTTGCAGCGTGAACGAGGCGCCGTTCTGCAGGGCGCCGAGACTGACACCGGTGTTGGTCGGCGTGAGTGCGACCTGCGCGTGAGCGGTAGACGGCAGGGCCATTCCCATCGGTACGGCGATTGGCAGCGCCAGCAGCGCTACCCGAGCGCAGCTAGATAGAAGACGTAACCGGCTTTGGGTTGGCAGCTGTTGAATGAAGTTTTGTGAAATCGCCGTGCTCAGGGAAATATTCATGTCGATCCAATTTTAGGTAATGTTACGAATGCTTTCGCTTTCGTAATCTGGGCTTCGCCGAATAGGTGAAAGCCCTACCGAAATCATGATCGTCTAGGTAGTGCGAAGACCAAGGTGCTAGTTGTGCGGCAGTGCACCACCGCCGTTGCGCAAACTCCTGGCAATCTAGCGAATGGCCTTTGTGTACTACGACGCGGCATTCAGCCCTGGTTCACTGTGGAAGCCTTTGGACACTGAGAACTTCGATGGGGGCCGGGCCGGTGACGGCGGATGGGGCCGCCAAGAGCAAGGCGATTGTCGAGTTTCAGGGCTGGCAGCGGTTTCGACTTTATGTAAGTGTGTTTAAAATAAACAACTAGGGAGAGAAATTGTGGCGAACGTCTACGTTGAGGCACGCCCCAAAGGGCGACAGGAAGGCAGCCCTATCACCGACTATGTCGTTGAAGATCATGCGGACAGCGTGCTTCACACCAGTGCCAACCAAAAACAAGCAATCGATTGGGCGAAGAGTATGGGGCACCACCCTCTTGTCGCGCGGGTCCGGCACCTGAATGACAAGAAGAAGCCGGATCATTGGCGGCCAGCATAGAACGGCTTGACGCTCCTGTAGGAGCGGGAATCGGGAGATTTACGCCCGTAAAACTCTCGTAAATCGAAGATGTGCCCGTATAAGTCGCATAACGGACCGCAGATCGCTGAACGGCTCGGCCAAACTTCTTTCGTTTAAGCTGAAATGCTCATGTTGGGACGGCCTGGGCTTCGCCCGGCATGAGCATCCTTTCCCACTCTTGGCCCTCGCATTCGCCGGCCCCAGCATGGGCCGCCGCAAGCCCAAGCCGCCCCTAGACGTTTCCAAAATCGAAAAATGACCGTTGGTCTCGAAGGCCCATGGCCACGATCTCGTCGGCGATCAGCCTGACACGCGCGACCGCTCTCCGATCAGAGTGATAGACAACCCAGGTTTCAGCCTGGAGCCCGAGGTTGATTTCGGCCGCAATCAAGTGGGGCGCCATCGACGTCGCGTAGACAGGCTGCAGGGACAGCCCAATACCTTCATTCATCGCGCTGAGGGCGGCGATATAGTTGGCAACGCGAAGCTTCACCGTCAGCGACGCCAGCATCGCGTACCACGGCCCCAGCGAGGGTGCCTGATGCTGAACCGTGTGGTCGATGTAGGAATGCTGACCAAGTTCGAGGATCGATTTCGGCAGTCCGTATCGGTCGGTATAGGCCCGCGTGCCGAACAGCGCGAAATGCAGGGTCGGGCCGCGCCTGGCGACCAGATAGTCGAGATTGCTGGTCGGCGCCGCATATCGGATCGAGATGTCTGTATCGGGGTTCAGCTCCGTCGCGGTATTGCTCGACTCGATGACAATGCCGATCTCAGGGTATTTCTCCGACAGCGCGGGCAGGCGCGGCACCAGCCAGTGCGACGCAAGCCCCTCGGTCATGCTGATGCGCACGGTGCCGGCGAGCCGCGAATCGTTGCCGGCTGATCCGCCGACGAAGCGACGGGCCGCCGCTTCCATCTGTTCTGCTTCTATCAACGCCGCCTTGCCATCACCGGTCAGCCGGAGACCTGTCGGGCCACGCTGCAACAGTCGAACCCCAAGACGACGTTCGAGGCCGGTTAGCCGTCGGCTCAAAGTCGTATGATCGACACCGGCCTCTTCGGCGGCAGAATTGAGAGAGCCTCGCCGGGCTGCCGCAAGGAAAAATCGGATTTCCTCCCATGACACCGGTGGGCCGACACGCGCTTGCGGCGCAGCGGGCTTCTGCGGTCTGGAGGTCATGTTGCTGGCGACCTAGAGGATCCCGCCCTCAGCGATGCCGGCGGCAATTCCGATGATGAAGTCGGTGCGGCCCGCCAGAATCGCTGCGAGAGGTGTCTCGTCGTTCAGGGCCTCAAGCGTCTGCGTCAGAAAGAGATAAATCGCCCAGGGATCGAAATTGAAATATCCGCCTATCGCCACGAGTCGCGGTAGCGGCCGGTGGTCGACTATTTGCCAGGACGGATACAAATAACCTCGCCCTCTGCAAGATAGCCCCAGGAGATGCGATTGCCGTCTCCAGCGACGAACGGTCTCGACGGAGACGCGCAGTCGATCGGCCATCTCCCTCGTCGAGAGAAAATCATCAGATCTGAAGATCTCCTCCTTTGTGGCCTCTCCCCGAAGGAGCGCAGCGAGCAAGCCGCCGTTGGGGACAAACCCGAGTTGTTTGGCCCAGTCGGATATTTGGTCAGCCACGTGCGGAGCGCGCACGGATAGCAGCCAAAAATTCAGACCGCGCCCGCTGTTTCGCCGATTTGTCTCTTTGAGTGGGGGGTGAGACAGCGCTTTGGATCAGAAGAGGATGGGGCGGGAGAGGGCACCACCACTTCGGATCATGGAAGCGATCGTTCGGCGATGAATACCAACCTTCCTCGCCGAAATTCTGTGCCACAGCTCGCGCCGAACCTTCACCGCACACGAGCACACCCAATTCCATCGGGGCAGTCTCGATCGGCGCCCACGGATTTCCCATCGCAAGCCACAGTTCGTGGGAGCGCTGAAAAACGGCCATTCTCTCAGCCCAGAACGGATAAGCCGGATCGTTCGGATCCAGATACTCAGGTAAAAGCATTAAATCTCCAGCGAGAGACTTGCGCCGAATGAACTTTGTCTCAAGCTCGGAGGCTACGTCGTTACGACATATTTAGTCAATTAAAACACAGCATATTGGATCAATATGCCGAGCGCTTGCGCCACGCCAGAATGGAGGCATGGCAAGCGAAATTGGACAGCGCGTTGGACGTCGCATCAGGGAGTTGCGAGAGGCAGCAAGCCTCAGTCAGGCTCGTTTCGGTGCTTTGGTTGGCAAGTCCACCGAGACCATATCGCGTATCGAAAACGGTGCGACACTCCCAGGCCTGACCACGCTGGAATCCTTCGCCAAGCATCTTGGCGTGGACGTTTCCGACATCCTTGCCCGTGCTCCCTTGGAAGCCAACCGCGACGCGGAAATCTCTCGCGAGCAGATGCTTGAGCTTGTCGATCTACTGAGTCAGGCGGAGCGCAAGATCGTCAGAGGGCTGATGGGCCTTCTGATATCCAATCGAGGCCGATGACGGCGGCCGGCTAATTCCGAGAGACAAAATCCAGTGAGTGCGAACGCCGCCGGTCCGTGACCGCATGCCGATGCCGCGTCTCTCAGGACGCGATCGGGTTCGCTCGATTGCCGGATTGCAGGCTGAAAAATACCCGAAAAATAGCCGTTCGAATTTTCCCGGAATTAATTTTCCAGAGAAAAATCATTTAATTTCGCCCCGAAAAATGACAGCTGTTGGGGCGAGAAAATCCGCTAACCCATTGTTGTCATTCCAAAACCCTGTGACAACCTATGGGGCCGGAATGACAAACTATGGGGCAAACTACAAGGCGATTTAAAGCCCGTGAGCGCCCATCGCCAGGAACTTCTGGCGGCGCTGCAGCTTGAGGTCAGCCGGGGTCATGTCCAGGAGCGGCTTCAAGGTTTCCTGCAGCGCGTCGCCCAGGACGGCGATCGCGGCCGCCCGTTCGCGGTGCGCGCCGCCGACCGGCTCGGGCACGATCCGGTCGATCACGCCCAGCTTCAACAGGTCTTGGGCGGTCAGGCGCAGCGCCTCGGCGGCGACGGCAGCCTGGTCGCCGCTGCGCCACAGAATGGACGCGCAGCCTTCCGGCGAGATCACCGAATAGATCGAATGTTCCAGCATCAGCACGGAATTGCCGGTCGCGAGCGCCACGGCGCCACCGGAACCGCCTTCGCCGATGATGGTCGCGACCAGCGGCACGGTCAGCTTCAGCGAAGCCTCGATCGAACGGGCGATCGCCTCGGCTTGGCCGCGCGCCTCGGCATCGATGCCAGGCCAGGCGCCGGCAGTATCGACCAGCGTGATCACCGGCAGGCGGAAGCGCTCGGCCATCTCGAACAGGCGGATCGCCTTGCGATAGCCTTCCGGACGCGCCATGCCGAAATTATGGCGAACGCGGCTTTCGACCTCGTTGCCCTTCTCCGTACCCATGACCACGACCGAACGGCCGCGGAAGCGGGCGAGGCCGCCGACGATGGCGCGATCCTCGGCGAAGGAGCGGTCGCCGGCCAGCGGCGTGAACTCGGTGAACAGCGCTTCGGCATAGTCGAGGAAATGCGGCCGATTGGGATGGCGCGCGACCTGAACCTTCTGCCAGGCGGTCAGCTTGGCATAGGTCTGCTTCAGCAGCCGCGAGGCCTTCGCCTCGAGAACGGCGACCTCGTCGGTGATGTTGATGTCCGGAGCGGTCGGGAGATGACGCAGCTCTTCGATCTTGCTCTCGAGCTCCGCGATCGGCCGCTCGAATTCGAGGAAATTTTGCATGGCGGTTCGTTAGCACGACTAAGCGCGCGAGCCAATCACGATGCGGCATGGCCGCATCGCGATGCAGCATGGCGGCCCACCGTCTGGAAGGGGGCCGCCCTGCCGCGTCGTTCAGTTTCCGGCGATCTGGGCAGCTTTCTTGACCAGCACCTCGGCCTGACGGATCGAGGCGATATCGATCAGGCGGCCTTCGAGCGCCACCGCACCGCGGCCGTCGCGCTGGGCCTCGGCCATCGCATCAAGGATGCGCTGCGCCTTCTGCACCTCGGCCTCGGACGGGCTGAACACCTCGTTGGCGAGCGCCAGCTGCGAGGGATGGATCGCCCATTTGCCCTCGCAGCCGAGCACGGCGGAGCGATAGGCCGCCGCCTTGTAGCCTTCGGCATCGGAGAAATCGCCATAGGGGCCGTCGACGGGGCGCAGGCCGTTGGCGCGCGCGGCGACCACCATGCGGGCGACGGCGTAGTGCCACATGTCGCCCCAATGGACCGCGCGGTGGCCGGCCTCGTCCTTGTCGGTCAGGACCGAATAGGCCGGATTGGCGCCGCCGATGTTGGTCGTACGCGCCCGGGTCGAGGCGGCATAGTCGGCGACGCCGAAATGCAGGGATTCGTTGCGCTTGGACGCGGCCGAGATCGCCTCGACATTCTGCATGCCGAGCGCGGTCTCGATGATCAGCTCCAGCCCGATCTTCTTGGTATAGCCCTTGGCCTGCTCGATCTGGGTCAGCAGCATGTCGATGGCATAGACGTCAGACGCGGTGCCGACCTTGGGGATCATGATCAGATCGAGGCGCTTGCCCGCCTGTTCGACCACGTCGACCACGTCGCGGTACATGTAGTGGGTGTCGAGCCCGTTGATGCGGACCGACAGGGTCTTGGTGCCCCAATCGATATCGTTCAGCGCCTCGATGATGTTCTGGCGCGCCCTGGGCTTGTCGTCCGGCGCCACGGCATCTTCCAGATCGAGGAAGATGATGTCGGCGGAGCTCCGGGCAGCCTTCTCGAACAGCTGGGGCGAACTGCCGGGCACGGCCAGCTCGCTGCGATTGAGCCGGGCGGTCGCCTGCTCGATCAGGGTGAAGCTCATGGGAGGCTCCTTCGCGGACTATTTGAAAATGGAAATATTATCGCAATTCGGAAAATCCGATATCGCTGCTGGCCGACGGTTTGTCAACGCCCGAGCCCGCAGATCATCGCAGCTTGCATCATGGCGCGGTCGTGCCTAATCAGGAAAGGATCGATCCGCCCGCGGTCCGCGTTCGGATGGCAAGGAAACGCTTCAGGATGACGAACGGCATGACGATCAGAACCCGCCTGCTTCTGGCATTGACCCTGCTCAGCCTCGGCGGCTGCGGTCTTTACAAATGGCAGAAACCGGGCGCCGACGACGCGGCGTTCCAGGCGGATTCCGCCGCGTGTCAGCAGACGCGCAATCCCGACGGCTATTCACCCTGTATGCAGCAGCGCGGCTGGACTCTCAATCAGTAGCGCGCTTCTTCGCCAGGGGGTGATGGGTGGTGACCAAAGTGGTCAGCCGCTCGACATCGACATGGGTATAGATCTGGGTGGTCGAGATGTCGGCATGGCCCAGCATCTGCTGCACGCTGCGCAGGTCGGCGCCATGGCCCAGCAGATGGGTCGCAAACGCGTGGCGCAATACGTGGGGTGAGAGCTTGCCGGGATCGACCCCGGCCTTGACCGCCAGATCCTTCAGCAACTGGCCGCACCGCATGCGGGTCAGGTGGCCGGCGGCGGCGCGCGACGGGAACAGCCAGCGCGACGGCTTGCCCGCGGCCAGGAACAAGGGCCGGACCGTCAGATAATCGCGGACGGCCTTCAAGGCCTGCTCGCCCAGCGGCACCATGCGCTCCTTGTCGCCCTTGCCGCGCACGATGATGGCGCGCTCGCCGCGCGCGACCGTGCCCAGCGGCAGCGCCACCAGCTCCGACACGCGCAAGCCGCTGGCATAGAGCAGCTCCAGCATCGCCGACAGGCGCATGCCCTCCGGGCTCTCGTCGGCGCGCGCGGTCTCGATCAGCGCCGTGACCTCCGCCTCGCTCAGCACCTTCGGCAGCGGCCGGCCCTGGCGCGGCGCATCGATGACCGAGGTCGGATCGTCGGCGCGGATGCCTTCGACCAGCAGGAACTTGAAGAATTGCCGCAAGGCCGACAGCCGCCGCGCGGCGGTGCGCGGCGCCATGCCGGTCGCGTCCAGCCGCTGCAGATAGCCGCGGACCTGGTCGGCGCCGGCCTTGGCGATCGGGCCGCCCTTGAGGAACCCGTCGAAATCGGCGAGATCGCGCCGATAGGCATCGAGCGTGAGCGCCGCCGCCCCGCGCTCGGCCGCCAGCATCTCCAGAAACGCCTCGCCCTGCGGCGGCAGGATCGCCGGCGGCGCCTTGGGCCGGCCGGGACCGGCCATCCCTCAGATGCCCTCGGCGATGGCGATATCGATGGCCAGGCGATGGGCGTCGTCGGCGAGGCCGACCTGGCGCAGGGCGGCGACCGCCTCGGCCGCCAAGGCCGGCTGCGCGCCGATGCCCTGGTCGCCGACCGTCGCGAACAGCGCCAGCAAGGTCATGCCCAGGCGATTGGACAGGGCGGCGGCGGCAAGCTGCGCGCCGGGGCCGGTCGTCGGCATCGATGGGCCGTCATCGGCCAGCGGCAGCAGCATCTGCTCCGGCAGCACCACGCCCTCCGCTTCCATCAGCTGGGCCGCGGCGGTGGCGCGCCGGGTGGCGGCCCCATCCTTGCGACCGCCGGCCAGGTCGGTGACCGACTGGTTCGGCCAGGCCGGTGCCGACGCGTCGTCGACCACGTGCGCCAACGGCAAGAGCGCCGCCTGCGCTTCCGGCGTGGCGATCTCCAGCCAGGCCGCCGCCTGGCGCGGTTGATCGAGCGCATAGAGCGCGCGGGCGAAATCGGGGGCGACCGAGCGCAGATCCTCGGTCGCCGGCACTTCGACCAGCATCGGACCCGCGGCGCGCAGCAGCGCCGGGAACAGTTCGGACTTGCTGTCGCCCAGGAAGCTCACCAGGAAATTGCCCTTGGCGACCAGCTGGCCGGATTCATGCGCCGCGCAGAACAGGATCGCGCGGCCGCGGGCGCCGCCGGCAGCCTTGGCCCGGGTCAGCGGGGTCTGGCGGTCGTCATCGGTGAGGTCGGCCGCCAGATACATCTGGGCCAGGCGCTCCGGCGAAATCGCGCCATAGGCGGCGGCCTTTTCCGCGGCAGCCAGGCGCTGGTCCGGCGGAAACCCGTCGCCCAGCGCCACCGCGCGCTGGATCGACGGCGGCGCATCGAGCGCCCGTTTCGGCAAGGGCTGTCCCGCCTTCTGCAGCAGGACCAGGCTCATGGTCGTCGGCGTCGGCAGGCTGTCGGGCAGCTTGGCATCGATGCCGACCGCCTTCAGCACCAGGGCGGAAAAGCCGTCGTCCTTGACCTTGGCCTCGCGCAGCATGTCCAGGCCCAGCTGCGCGTCGTCGGCCTTGCCGTCGAGCGCTAGGCACGTGACGTTCGCCTGGTCCCAAAAGGGGTTCTGCCAGGCCGGGTCGCGGGCGTGGGCGGTGGCGCACGCAGTGCGGGTATCGCCGGACAGGAAACCCAGGTCGACGACGGCCCTCGACACGTCCTCGCCGGGTGACGGGATGGATTGCAGCAATCCCAGCGCCGCATCGGGATGGCCGAGGGCGGTCAGGCGTTCGGCGCGATAGGCGAGCAGTGCGCCGGCCGGGGCATTGCCCGCGTCGGGCGGCGTCGCCGGGCTGGCCAGCAGCCGATAGGCCAGGTCCTGCAGGGTCGCCGAGGTCGAGGGCCTGATCTTGGGCAGCAGCGCCTCGACCTCGTCCAGCGACGTACCCTGCCACAGGTCCGCCGGCAGCGGACGGTCGTTCGGACCCAGCACGCCCTGCGCATCGACATTGGGCGGCGGCAATTGATCGATGGTGACGTCCTGCGACGAGTGCTGTGAGGACGGTTGATCCGGGGCGGCAAGCGGTGCCGCGGCCGGCGGCGCCGGCGGCACGGCCGCACCGGGGGCCAGCCGGACCGGCGGGCCGACCTGGGCCGACGCCGCGCCGATGGCGGACGCAGCAAGCACTGCCGCCAGTGCGGCGGCGAGGCGGGTTCTAGTGGGGAAAACGGGCATCCGGCAGGACTTTTTCGACCTTTTGGGTGGGTGCCGTCGAGGGCGCATAGGCCAGGAACAGGCCTCCGCCGACGATGACGAGAATGATCAATGCGGCCAGAGCCAGAAGTACCTTACCCATTACACCCATCTTGCTCTTGCAGATCTTGGTCTTGCGCCTACGCGGTAGCAGACTTGCCGCAACGCGACAGACCCGGCATACCGGACCATGTTACGGTCACGTCGTGAACCCACTTCATGGCATTTTTTCGGTCGGTTGGGGAGAGGAGGACGATGCTTAATCCGCAGCCGCCGTTTCGGCTCGGTCGAACCCTGGTGCTGGTCGGCCTGATGGGTGCCGGCAAGACCTCGATCGGCAAGCGCATCGCGCATCGCCTTGCCGTGCCGTTTACCGACGCCGATGCCGAAATCGAAGCCGCCGCCAACATGACCGTCGCCGAAATTTTCGCGCGCGATGGCGAGCCCGCGTTCCGTGCCGGCGAGCGGCGCGTCATCTCGCGCCTGCTCGACGGTCCGGTCCATGTGCTGGCGACCGGCGGCGGCGCTTTCATGGACCCGGCGACGCGCGCCCGCGTGCGCGAGCGCGGCCTCTCGATCTGGCTGCGCGCCGATATCGACGTGCTGCTGGCCCGGGTCGCCAAGCGCCGGCATCGGCCGTTGTTGAACCAGGGCGATCCGCGCGAGGTGCTGGAACGGCTGATCGCCGCCCGCCATCCGATCTATGCCGAGGCCGATCTGGCGGTCGACAGCCTGGCCGCCCCGGCCGAAACCATGGTCGAGCGCGTGCTGGCGCAACTGGCGCGATGGGCCGGTCCCGATGGCGTCGTCGATCGTCCGCCCGGGCATTCGCAGCCCGCCGTTCACGAGGTCGCCTGATGTCCCTTGTCCCGGTCACGCTTGCCGGCCGCAGCTACGATATCCTGATCGAGGGCGGGTTGATCGCCCGCGCCGGCGATCTCATCCGTCCGGTGCTGGGCCCGCGCCGCCTGGTCGTGCTGACCGACGAGACTGTGGCGCACCATCACCTGGTGCCGCTCGAAGCCAGCCTCGCGGCCGCCGATTACCGGTTCGACACCGTGGTGGTGCCGCCGGGCGAACAGGCGAAGGATCTGCATCGCTTTCCGGATCTGGCCGAACGGCTCTTGGGCCTCGGGCTCGAACGCGGCACGGCCTTCGTGGCCTTGGGCGGCGGGGTCGTCGGCGACCTGACCGGCTTCGCCGCCGCGACCCTGTTGCGCGGCATGGATTTCGTCCAGATCCCGACGACGCTGCTGGCGCAGATCGACAGCTCCGTCGGCGGCAAGACCGGGGTCAATGCCCGGCGCGGCAAGAACCTGGTCGGTGCCTTCCATCAGCCGCGCCTGGTGCTGGCCGACCTGGATGCGCTCCGGACGCTGCCGCGGCGCGAATGGCTCGCGGGCTATGGCGAGATGGTCAAATACGGGCTGCTGGGCGATGCCGGCTTCTTCGACCGATTGGAGCGCGACGGAGCCGCGATTCTGGCAGGCGAGGCGGGTCCGCTCGGCGATGCGGTCGCCCATTGCTGCCGCATGAAGGCGGAGATCGTGGCCGAGGACGAACGCGAGGCCGGCCGGCGCGCGCTGCTCAACCTGGGACACACCTTCGGCCATGCGCTCGAGGCGGAGACCGGCTACGGCCCGGACCTGCTGCATGGCGAGGCGGTCGCGGTCGGCATGATGCTGGCGGCGGACCTGTCGCGCCGGCTCGGCCTCGTCAGCGACGGGGATTTTGCCCGCATCGGCAATCATCTGGCTGCGACGGGGCTCAAGACCCGGATTGACCAGGTGCCGGGCGGCCCGTTCCCGGCCGACACGCTCATCGCCCATATGGCCCATGACAAGAAGGTCGCCGACGGCAAGATCGCCTTCGTGCTGATGCGCGGCATCGGCGACAGTTTTCAGCGCCGGGACGTGCCGGCGGCGCTGGTGCGGGACTGTTTCCTCGCCGCAGGCGCCGTCTAGCCGCCCGATGGTGCGGCGCGAGATGCGTCAATTGACCACATCCCCGAGGAATGTCACGCTTTCGGCCAATAAAGCGAAGTGCAAGCCCCTTTAGGGTGACAATAGGCGTCCGGCAGCAGGGTCCAGGTCGCGTCCATTTCGCGCCTCGTGCCCTTCGCGCGATCGGACGCGGGAGGATGCCGATGGGCCGTAGAATCGTTCCCGATCTCGTCCAGAATCAAGTTCTGACCATTCTTGCGCCCAGCCTCAGCGTGCGCGATGCCGCCAAGGCCATGGCGGATCGCAATATCGGCGCCGTGCTGGTCGCCGAGCATGGTCGTCTGCGCGGGATCTGCACCGAACGCGATGTCACGCACCGCGTCGTCGCCAAGGGTCGCGACCCCAACCTCACGACCATCGCCGATATCATGACCGCCGACCCGGTCGTGGTCTCGCCCGGCGATACGCCGGCGACGGCGCTCGACGTCATGCGCCGCATCGGCTGCCGGCATCTGCCGGTGATGGATGGCGACCGGATCGTCGGCATGCTGTCGATCCGCGACCTCTATGCCGCGATCCACGAGGATCTGGAGGAAGGTCTGCGTCAGCGCGACGATTTCATCATGGGCAGCGGCTACAGCGTCGCCAGCTGAGGTCGGTTAGAGACAGGCCACCACCCGGCGGAACGCGGCGGCGAAACTCGCCCGTTCCTGCGGCCGGCCGACCGTGACCCGGATGCAGCGGTCGAGCGGGGCCGCGCCCGGCATGCGGATGAACACGCCTTCGCGCTCCAACAGCGCCGCCAGAATGATCTTGGCGCAGGCGTTGCCGCCGACGTCGATCGTGACGAAATTGGTGGCCGAGGGCAGGGCAGTGAAGCCCAGCTCGCGGGCCAGGCTCGCATATTCCTCGCGGCCCGCGGCCACGGACGCGACCACGCGCGCCACATGCTCCTGGTCGGCGAGGGCGGCCAGTGCCGCCGCCTGGGCCATGCGGCCGACGCCGAACTGATTGCGGATGCGATCGAACGGCCGGATCGTCTCGGGCGCACCGAAGGCGTAGCCGACGCGCATGCCGGCAAGGCCGTGCGCCTTGGAAAAGGTGCGCAGCCGGACCACACGCGGATCGTCGATCGCGATCTCGGGGATCGCACCCGCCGGCGCGAATTCGGCATAGGCCTCGTCCAGCACCAGGAGGCAGTCGGGCGGCAGTCGGTCGATGAGCGCCAGCTGTGCTGCGGCCGGATGATGGCTGCCGCTCGGATTGTCCGGGTTCGCGAGATAGAGCAGCTTGGCGCCGACCCGGCGCGCTGTCTCGATCAGGCCCTCGATGTCGTTCTTGTCGTCGCGATAGGGCACGGTCTCGATCCGGCCGCCCTGGCCGTTGACCTGATAGGCGAAGGTCGGATAGGCGCCCAAGGACATGACGGCGATCTGGCCCGGCTCCAGGTAGGCCTTGACTAGCACGCCCAGAAGCTCGTCGATGCCGGAGCCCAGCACCAGATGATCGAGCGTGATGCCGTGGTGGCGGGCGAGCGCCTGGCGCAGCTCGAACGCTTCCGGATCGCCATAGAGCTGGATGTCGAGAGCGGCGGCCCGCATCGCATCGACCACGCGCGCCGACGGGCCGAACAGGCTCTCGTTGGCGCCCAGGCGCACGTCGAGCGGCCGGCCCATGCGGCGCTCCAGCGCCTCGGGCCCGACGAAGGGCGTGGAAGCGGGCAGTCCATCGACGATCGATGTCAAGCGGGGGCGGGTCGGTGCCGGCGAAACCGGCACTTGGCGTTCAAGGGCGGCCATGATCCAGACGGGCTCTGAGGGAACGGGAGCGGCGGCGAGCCTCAGCCGACCTTATTCTCGTGGTTCTGCTGGCTCGGGATCGGCTGCGTCGGCTGGGCCTGCGCGATCGGCGGCGGCTCGGCCGGCTTGTCGTCGTCCTTCAAGCCCTGCTTGAAGGCCTTCATGCCCTTGGCGAGCTCTCCCATCATCGGCGAGATCCGGCCGGCGCCGAACAGCAGCACGATGACGAAGAGAATGATGATCCAATGGACGAGGCTCAAACCACCCATGTCGCGTTTCCCGTAATAAATCGGCCGGGTCGGCCTTGTCTGTCTCTACAAGCCCAATAGGTCGGACGTTCTGGTCCCGGATACAAGCTTCTTATGCATTCCGGCGGCAGAAGCGAGCGTCTATTCGGGCTTGCGGGCGTTCCTGGTCAGGCGTTTGGCGTTGGCGGTGGCGGCGCTGTGAACCGGCGCCAGCACTTGGACCGACAGGCCGGAGCCGAGCGTCGCCAGCTTCAGGCCGCGGGTCCAGCTTTCCATCATAAAGCGTTGCTGGACCTCGAACATCGCCATCGGGGTCTGCGCCGTGCCCAGATCGATCACCGCCTGGGTCGTGTCGGCCGCCTGTTCGGTCACATATTTCATGACCGCGCTGTTCAGGCTCTGCATCTCGTCCATCATGACGGCGCCGGCGTCGGAAAATGCCGCAACCTTTTCCGAGGTCATCAGCGAGAATTCCTCGTGATGCGCCTCGTTCAGCGGGTCGGACGCGGCCTGCGCGCCCAGAACCAGCCGGTGACCGATCACCGTGCCCGCAGCTGTCAATGTCTCGGTCATCGCCCGTGTCGTCGCCGCGAACCCGGCGCTGGTTTCGTTGATGGCGTGCGCGAACGGGTCTGTCGCCGCCGTCGGAATTACCTTGGCCATCGTAACCCTAACTCCCCGGCATCCCGATTTGGAGCGTATCGGATCTCTTGCCGTTGTCTCTAAGTAGCATATCGCTGGGGTTCGCAGGTGCCCGATTCTGACATGGGATGAAACCCATCGCCACGTGCCGTCTCGCCCCCGCTTCGTGTAGAGTGCGCGCCCATGATCAAACTAGCCCCCCGCTCCGCACCCGACCGTGCCCGTCTCCAGCGCCGGATCATCGGGATTGCGGTGCTGGCCGTGGTGGCACTCGTGGTCGGTTGGCGCGTCCTGGCGCCCCGTCCGGTCGCCCCGCCGCCGCCGGTGACGGCGACCGTGGTGCCGGCCGAACCCGCGCCGCCGCCGGCGCCCGAGTCCGCGGCACCCCCGCCCGAAGCGGCGGCGCCTGCGCCCGCCGTGGCGGCACCGCCGCCGGAACCGGAGCTGCCGCCGCTGAAATCGGTCGAGGTTGTCACGCACCCGATCCGCGAGGTGCCGCCGGAGAAGAATCCGCCGCCGCCCGACTCGACCGCGCTCGACATGACCCGGCCGCCGCCGGCCTATGGCGGCGGCTATCATCCGTCCGAAGGACCCGGCCATGTCGTTCCGAAGCAATTCCAGGGTGCGGCGCGCGTGACCGGTGCGACGGCCCTGACCGTCGGCGCCATTCCGGTGCAATTGTTCGGCGTCAAGCCGCCACTGCCCAGCGATCGCTGCGAATTGGCCGGCACACCGATGAGCTGCGTCGAGCTGGCGAAGAAGCGGCTGCAGGAGCGGTTCGGCCGCTCCGATCAGGTCAATTGCCGCACGCCCAACCCGCAGCCGGGCATCGTGATCGCCTTTGCCATCTGTCTCGACGCCAACGGCATCGACCTCGGCAGCTTCCTCCTGAACGAGGGCCTGGCGTTGGCCGATACCGGGCAAAGCTATGATTACGTCGGGGCCGAGGGCGTCGCCCACACCCTGAAGCACGGCTTGTGGAAATTCCGCTGAGTTGCCATCGACAGTCGTGCTTGGCCTTGGGGTTGCGTTGCGGCCGTTTTGCCGGTAAGCCGGTCGCCATGCCGTGCCGCGCGTCTTCGTTCCCCCATCTTTCGACGGGGGGCGGAAATCGCGGCCCGACCCTAACCCGAACCATCATGGGGCCGCCCCGCCAATGAGCGCCGATCTCGTCCACGGTGGCATGTTCACCGTCATGGTGGTGCGCGTCGACGATCCGAACGACCCCGAATTCGAA
>Ga0302314_10009451_pt1 | contig 17229 bp, 15 predicted proteins | sample III_Palsa_N2_3_FD_200533 | JGI IMG/M metagenome (GOLD analysis project Ga0302314, IMG submission 200533) | Peat permafrost microbial communities from Stordalen Mire near Abisko, Sweden - III_Palsa_N2_3 | ecosystem: Environmental > Terrestrial > Soil > Palsa > Peat permafrost | place: Sweden...
ATTGCGGCACGACGACCGGGCTGGTCTGGTCGAGCATGACCAGCCAGGGCGTGCGGTAGGTGTAGTTGATCCGCGCGCTGAAGTTCTCGTCTTCGTAATAGCCGATCATGGTGAAGGCATCGCGCGAATTGCCGGGGAATTCGCCACCATCGGTGAACACCGCATAGGAATAGGTGTAATTGGCGATGGCGCCGAAGCCGCCCCAGATATCGTGCTGGAATTGCGCCTCGAAGCCCTCGTTATGGCCGCCGCCGCCATTGATCGGATGCGTGATGGCATAGGCCTGGACCGGGAAGCCGGGGGTCGAGTAGACCTCCATATCGGTGACCGTGTTCACATAGGATTGCACATCCTTGTAGAATACGGCGCCCGACAGCAGCGAATCCTTGGACATGTACCATTCGGCCGAGAGATCGAAATTCTTCGATCGGGTCGGCTGCAGATCCGGATTGCCGCGCGAGCCGGTCGCATTGGTCGGATTGAGGTTCACCGAGCCGGCGAGATCCGAGTAATTGTCGCGCACCAGGACCTTGGCGGCGTCGAAGCGCAGCACGACGTCCTTTTCGACATCCCAGGCGATGTTGAAGCTCGGCTCGATGTCGTAATAGGGGTGCGAGACCGTAACCGGGGTCACGATGTTCACGCTGCCGGTCGGGTTGTCGAAGCTGGGCGTGACCGAGTTCACCGCGACATTGTTGAAGGTTGCGTTCTGATCGGTCTGGACGGCGCGGACGCCGATATTGCCGTGGAAATCGCTGAACGCGAAGCTGCTCTCGACATAGCCGGCGAGATTGTCTTCGGTCACCGAGAAATCGGTTTGTGGTTCCGCTTCGTAGAGCAGCTTGCCGTTCTGGAGGAAATTCGCCTGGGCCGAGGTGTTGACCATCGGGAAGAAGGTGGCCGAGCCGATATTGCCGATGCCGCTCAGATGATTGCTCGGGACCAGGCCGCTCGTCGTGCCGGTATCGTAGAAGGTCGGATTATTCGGGTTGTTCGGATCGGTGTTCAGATTGTCGAAGGACCAGGCGCTGACGCCGGTCTTGTGGGCCGTGTATTTGACGCCGGCCATGATTGCGGTGAACGGGCCCAGATCGAGGTCATGCTCGATGTCGCCCTGGATATATTGCTCCTGATCGGCCATGACGACGGCGTCGGTCTGGCCGAAATAATAGTAGAGCTTGTTGGTCGCCGTCGCCGGATATTGCAGATTTACGGTCGGCACCGAGCCGGTCAGATCGTAGCCGAAGGCCTCGTCGCCGACATAATTGGTGGCGTATTCATTATGGGTGCCCCCCCAGGCCCGGGTGAAGCCGCCATGGATCGAGGCGTGCCAGTCATCCTGCCGGTAATCGAGCTTGAAATCGTTGGAATAGCTGTTCTCGGCCGAGGTGCGGACGAACGCGTCGTTCTCGACGCTGTTGTTCGCGATATTCAAATTCCGCGGATTGGTCTCGGGCCAGAGGCTCGCCGGCGGCGTATTGATCGTCGGGTCGGGTGCCGTGAACTGCGCCTTGACCAGCACCCCGTTGACGATGGTCGGCGTGCCGATGATCGATAGGCCGGGACCCCAGACAGTGATCGGCTGGATGTAATAGCTCTGGTCGATATTGTTGAGGCTGACCTGATCGTAGAACAGATTGTAGGTCAGTTCCCAATGGCTGTCGGGCTTGTATTCGGTGCTGAAGGTGCCGCCGGTGTGGATGAGCTCCTGGATCAGCATCGTCGAATTGATGCCGCCGGGGACCAGCACATTGTCGGGCGGGGCATTCGGGTTGCCGCTGCCGAGCTGGTTCAGATCCATCGAGGCGTAGTTGAACATCTCGACGCCGTCGCGCCGCGTCGTCTCGTCCTGGCGGACGAAGGAGGCGAGCACGCCGAGGGTCCGGTCGTCGTTGCGCCAGCCGACCAGGCCGGAGAAATCCTCGCCGAAATCCTGGGAGCGGTCGTTGTAGTTGCCGTCACCGCTGACGGCGATGGTGATCGGCTCGAGATCGAGCGGATCGCGGGTATGGACGATGATGGTGCCGCCGAGGCTGCCTTCGTCGATGCGCGCTTCGGGGCTCTTATAGACTTCGATATTGCCGACCACTTCGGACGGCAGCAGCTGGAAATTGAAGGCGCGGCCCGGGTCTTCGACATCGGCCCAGTACCAGTCGACCGAGCCGACAGTCTCGCCATTCAGCAGGGTGCGGTTCTTGTTCGGGTCGGAGCCTTCGATGCTGACCTTCTCGCCATCGCCGAAATCATGGCTGATGGTGATGCCGGGGACATGGGCCAGGGATTCCGCCACATTCTGGTCGGGGAACTTGCCGATATCCTCGGCCGAGATGGCATCGATGAAGGCCTCGGCGTTGCGCTTCAGATCGATCGACTTCGCCAGGCTGGCGCGGATGCCGGTGACCGTGATCTGCTCCGCCTCGGGCGGGGCAGGGGCCGGCGTTGCGGCCGTCTGCGGTGCCGCCGGCGCCGTTTGCGCCAAGGCCGCCGATGCTGCCGCCATCAGATAGGCGGATGCCACCGCCGTGCCGAAGATCCGGGTCGCGAGATAGTGCCGCCAGCGCGGCATGAACGCCGTGGCGCGTGACCCTGCAACGGGTTTGAACACCCCCTTCATCGTGTCTGCTCTCCCCCGTTGACGCCGTTCCAGCGTGTTCTGCTTGCTCGGACTCAATCACGACTCAAATGTTAAATCAAGTTGATTTACTTAGAGGCCGACACCCGGGCCGGCGCGTCGGCCGGCGGGCTATTGCGCCTTCAGCAACACATCATATTGCGGGTTGAACTCGTCGAAGATTGGCAAGGCGGCGGCGCCGAGCGCGGTGGTGTCGTAGCCGGCCATGCCGATCAGCACGCGGGCCGGGCGGCGGCCGAGGCGGGCGCCGACCGACACCGGCAGCGGGTCGAGTGCTGCCACCAGCTTCTCGATCAGCGGCGTCGGAAGGAAGCCGCCGATGATGATGGCCTCGGTATCGAGCACCGATTCGAGGATGTTGATGCCGCGCCGCAGCGGACCGGTGACGCTGTCGAGCCAGGCCTCGACCCGCGGCGCATCGGCGCGCGAGGGGTTGAGCAGGATATCCGGTGTGGCCCGGTCATGATCGGTGATCGCCAGCGCCTCATAGGCCGCGCGCAGCGACAGATAGCGCTCCAGGCAGCCGCGATTGGAGCAGGAGCATTGGCGGCCATCAGGCACCACGATCATATGGCCGATCTCGCCGGCATTGCCGCCGCCGCCCTTGTAGAGCCGGCCGTCGAGAAAGATGCCGGCGCCGAGGCCGATGCCGACGAACATATAGACGAAGCTGCGCAGGGTACGGGCGACGCCGTAGAGACGCTCGCCGATCGCCGCGGCATTGGCGTCGTTCTCGAGCAGGACCTGGAGTCCGAGTTCGCGCGAAATGTCGCCGACGATCGACATGTCGTCCCAGCCGGGCAGGGTATCCGGGCCGAAGGCATGTGTTGCCTCCGTGCCGAACGGGCCGGGCATGGCCAGGCCGACGCCGAGCACGCGGCGCCAATCGAGGGCGGCACCCTGCTGCAGCTGGCGCACCAGCCCGACGATCAGCGGCAGCGCTGCCTGCGGGGTCGGCCGGTCGACGGCGATTTCGGCGCGCGCCCGGACCTTGCCCGAGAGATCGACCGCGACCGCGATCAGCACGCGATGATCGAGCTGCAGCCCGATCGAATAGGCGCCGTCCGGGTTGATCGACATCGGCGTCGCCGGCTGTCCGCGACCGCCGCGCAGGCGATCATTCGCGGTCAGGAACCCGGCATCCTGCAGCTCGCTCACGATGTTGGAGACGGTCTGCGGCGTGAGCGCCGTCAGCCGCGCAATCTCGGCGCGCGGCAGGCTGCCATGCATGCGCACGGTCTCGATCACGACCCGCCGGTTGTGCTTCTTGGCGTGTTCGAGATTGGTACCCGAGACGCCGGGCTGCTTGGGCTCGTTCTGGTCTGACATGGGCCGGATCATGCCAGCAGTCATTAACTAAATCAACTTGATTTAACTTAAGTGCCGTGTTTCACTCCCGATCCTGTGAGCATGCGCCAGAACGGCCGGGCCGGGGAGAGAAATCGCGATGCAGCCGTGGATGATGCCGGGATGGATGGGCGCTGGCGTCCTGCTGTTCGCTGTGGCGCAGCCGGCCGCGGCGGACACTACGCTCAACGCACTCTTCATGAAGCAGGCGGCCTATAGCGACGACGACATCAAATCGATGACCGCGGATTTCGAGAAGTCGCATCCCGGGCTGCGTGTGACTCTCGAACTCGTGCCCTTCGAGGCGCTGCACGATAAGATCGTTGCGACCAATGGTGCCGGTGCCGAGGGCTATGATGTCGTGCTGTTCGACGTCACCTGGCCGGCCGAATTCGCCAAGCATGGTTTCCTCAAGGACGTCACCGACCGGATCCCGGCCGATCTGGTCGGCCAGGTTTTCGACGGCGCATGGTCGACGGTCACCACGGGGGAGCGCCGCTGGGGTATGCCGTGGATCCTCGATACCAAATATCTCTTCTACAATAAGGCAATGCTCGCCAAGGCCGGGATCGCGGCACCGCCCAGGACTTGGGCCGAACTGGCCGATGATGCCCAGCGGATCAAGGACAAGGGCATCGTGCCCTATCCGATCGTCTGGTCCTGGAGCCAGGCCGAGGCGCTGGTCGTCGATTATTCGGCGATCACCGCCGCCTATGGCGGCGGCTACGGCGAGAACGGCAAATTCGCTTTCGACCAGGGCGCACCGCTCGCCGCGCTCACCTACATGAAATCGACGCTCGACCGTGGCCTCAGCAACCCCAATTCGACCGAGTATCTCGAAGAGGATGTCCGCACGGTCTTTTCCAATGGCGACGCTGCCTTCGCGCTCAACTGGACGTTCATGTACGGCCTCGCCAACGACCCCAAGGAAAGCAAGATCGTGGGGCAGGTCGGAATCGTGCCGGCGCCCGGGATCGAGGGCAAGGCCGCGGTCTCGGCGCCGAACGGCTCGATGGGGCTGGGCATCGCCGCCCATAGCGCCCATGCGGATGAGGCCTGGAGCTATATCCAGTACCTGACCTCGCGGCCGGTTCAGGACAAATACGCCAAGCTCAGCCTGCCGATCTGGAAGGCGTCCTATGACGACCCGGCCATCGCCCGGGGCCAGGAAGATCTGATCGCCGCCGCCCGCCTGGCGCTGCCCGAATTGAGTCCGCGCCCGGTGACCGCCTCGTATCAGGAGCTGTCGGCGATCCTGCAGAAGGCGCTGCAGCAGGCCCTGCTCGGCCAGGCGACGCCCGAGGCGGCGCTGCACCGGGCAACCGACGCCGCGGCCCGGCTGCGCTGATGAGTGCGCGGCGCGACCGCTTCCAGGCCTGGCTGCTGCTGGCGCCGATGCTGGCGATCATGCTGGGGGTCACTGCCTATCCGATCGCACGTACCGTCTGGTTGAGCTTCACCGATGCCGGCCTCAGCGGCGACAGCAGCTGGGTCGGCCTCGCCAATTACGGGGATGCTCTGAGCAACCCGGATTATCAGGACGCCTTCGCCCGCACGCTCTATTTCACTGGCATCTCGGTGAGCTTGGAGATCGTGCTGGGCGTGCTGGTCGGGCTGCTGCTGAACGAGCGCTTTCCCGGCCGCGCCTTCGTGCGCGCGCTCATGGTGCTGCCCTGGGCGCTGCCGACCATTGTCAATGCCATGATGTGGCGCCTGATCCTCAATCCGCAATATGGCAGCCTGAACGCGCTGCTGACCCAACTCGGGCTGCTCGCGAAATACCGGTCCTGGCTCGGCGATCCGGCGAGCGCCATGAACATGGTCATTCTCGCCGATGTCTGGAAGAACTACTCGCTGGTAGCGCTGATCGTGCTGGCGGCGCTCCAGACGATACCGCAGGATCTCTACGAGGCGGCGCGGCTCGACGGCGCCGGCGCCTGGACGCGGTTCTGGCGGATCACGCTGCCGGGCATCCTGGGGCCGCTCAGCGTGGCGCTGGTGCTGCGGCTGATCGAGGCGTTCAAGGTCTTCGACATCATCTATGTCATGACCCGCGGCGGCCCGGCCGACGGCACCAAGACGGTCAGCTTCTATGTCTATGAGGAAAGCTTCACCTATCTCCGGGCCGGCAGCGGCGCCGCCTACGCCGTCACGGTCGCCTGCGTCTCGGGGCTGCTGATCGCGACCTATATCCTGCAATTGCGGCGGCAGGGACGGGCATGATGCGGCGCAGCCTAGGCTTCAACATCATGATCGGCGTGGCGGTGACGGTGCTGGTGGTGGTCACCTTGGCACCGCTGCTCTGGCTCTTCATCATGAGCATCTCGGCGCCGGTCGAGCTCACCCGGATCCCGCTGCACTGGCTGCCGGACCGGCCGGATTTCAGCCGCTATGCCCGGCTGTTCGGCCTCACCGGCGACGCCGCCGGCACGAGTTTCCTCGCGGCCTTGCGCAACAGCCTGGTGGTCTCCTTCTCGGCGACGGCAATCGCGCTGGCGGCCGGCATTCCCGCTGCCTACAGCTTCTCGCGGTTTCGTGGGCGCATGGGGCTGCTCTACGGTTTCCTCGGTGTCTACATGGTCCCGCCGGTCGCCTTCGTGCTGCCGCTCTACATGGTGTTCAGCCAATTGGGATTGCTGAACAATGTTGTGGCGCTGATCGCGGTCTATTGCACCATCCTGCTGCCCTTCAGCACCTGGCTGCTCAAGAATAATTTCGATGCCGTGCCGCGCGAGATCGAGGAGGCGGCGCAGATGGATGGCGCCGGGCTGCTCGGCGCCATCCGCCACGTCACCCTGCCGCTGGCCCGGCCGGCGCTGGCGGCGGCAGCGCTGTTCGCGCTGCTGCTGGCCTGGGACGAGTTCTTCTATGCGCTGATCTACACCAACGACCTGCGCGCCCAGACCCTGCCGGTCGCGATCGCCGATTTCGCAGCCGGAAGGGCGACCGATTACGGGCTGATTTCGGCCGTGGGCGTGCTCGCCGCCCTGCCGCCGGTCATCATCGCCTTCTTTCTGCAACGCTCGCTGGTATCCGGCCTGTCGGCTGGCGGGATCAAAGGGTAGGTTCATGAGCGGTACCCGTCCCACCCTCTATGTCATCGGCGGCGTCAATGTCGATCTCATCGTCGGCACGCTGGCCGATTGGCCGCGGCACGGCACCGAGATCATGCTGGGCCAGAGCGAATGCCGCGTCGGCGGTCCGGCCTCGAATACGGCACTGGCCTTCGCTGCGCGCGGCGGCCAGCCGCGCATCGTGGCCAATATCGGCGGCGATTTGTTTGGCCGCTGGCTGGCTGAGGCGTTTCCGGAGAGTGCCGCCGGCTGGCGCCGCTCGACCCGGCCGACCACCATCACCATCGGCATCGCCCATAGCGATGGGGAGCGTACTTTCCTGACCACCGAGGGTCATCTCGCCTCATTTTCGCTGGAGGATGTGACGCCGCAGCTGCCGATGCTGGCCGAGCCGGGCGATGTCGCCCTGCTGTGCTGCCCGTTCCTGACACCGATGCTGATGGATGAGTGCGAGCGCCTGCTGGGATTGTTGGTCGAGCGCGGCTTCGCCGTGGCGCTCGATACCGGCTGGCCGCCGCCCGGCTGGACCGACGAAATCAAGCAGCGGGTCCGGGCCTGGCTGCCCTTCTGCCAGCATGTGTTGTTGAACGAGATCGAAACCCAGGGGCTGGCCGGCCGCGAGGATATCGACGCGGCGGTGGCGCAACTCCGGGCGATCCTGGCACCGGGGGCCACCCTGGTCGTCAAGCGCGGACTCCGGGGCGCCAGCGCCTGGCGCGGGCCGGTCCGGATCGACCGCGCCGCCCCTTCCGTCGCCGTCATCGACACGATCGGCGCCGGCGACATCTTCAATGCCGGCTACCTCGAAGGCCATATGCGCGGCCTCGATCTCGCGAGCTGCCTGGCGCTCGGCATCGAGGCGGCGTCGAGCGCCATCTCGACCTCGCCCCGGCAATATGCGCCGGCGGCGATCCGGGCGCGGAGCGCCTGATGGCGGTGCTGAGCCTGCGCGGGATCGGCAAATCCTATGGCGCCCAGCAGATCCTGAAGGGCATCGATCTCGATGTGCCTGACGGCGGCTTCGTCGTGCTGGTCGGGCCGTCCGGTTGCGGCAAGTCGACCCTGCTGCGCCTGATCGCCGGGCTCGACGAGGCCAATAGCGGCGACATCCTGCTCGATGGCAAGCGCATCAACCATCTCGACGCCGCCGATCGCGACATGGCCATGGTGTTCCAGAGCTACGCGCTCTATCCGCATATGACCAACGCCGAGAACATGGGCTTCCACATGCGCCTCAAGGGCGTGGCCAAGCCCGAGCGCGACCGGCGCATCGCCGCGGCTGCCAGCATCCTCGGCATCGGGCATCTCCTGGAGCGCACGCCGCGCGACCTTTCGGGCGGGCAGCGCCAGCGCGTCGCCATGGGCCGGGCCATCGTGCGGGCACCAAAGGTGTTCCTGTTCGACGAGCCGCTGTCCAATCTCGACGCCCAGCTGCGCATGGAATTGCGCACCGAGATCAAGGCGTTGCACCAGCGCATCGGCACCACCACGGTCTATGTCACCCATGACCAGATCGAGGCGATGACCTTGGCCGATCTGATCGTGGTCATGCGCGACGGTGTCATCGAACAGCTGGGTCGCCCGCTCGATGTCTTCGACCGCCCGGCCAACAGCTTCGTCGCCCGCTTCATCGGCTCGCCGCCGATGAATCTGATCGAGGGCGAGATCCTGGCGGCAGGACAGGGCGTGGCGTTTGCGGCAGGCGCTATCCGCCTCGGCCTTGCTGCCGAGCACACGGGGTTGGCGGGCCGCCGGGTCCAGCTCGGCATCCGCCCGGGCTCGTTCAGCTTGAAGGGCGGGGCCGAGATGATCGATGCCACCGTCGAGGTCGTCGAGATGAGCGGGCTCGAGACCCTCCTCCATGTCGCGGCCGGCGACGCGAAGATTCACGCCGCGCTGCCCGGTCGCCACGATCTGGCGCCGGGCACGGCGATCTCGCTCGGTGCTGATCCGTCGGCGCTGCACCTGTTCGACGCCGGGACCGGGGTCCGCCTCTAGCGGGTCAGTTTTCGAGCGATGCGCCCAGGCGATCCAGCAGATGGCCGGTGCCGTGTTCGCGCGAGCCGGCATCGTCGTAGCCGTCGAGGAAGCTACCCTGCTCCGTGACGGTGAGCCGGGTGCCCGTGCCCTCCGGCTTCAGCTCCATGGTGGCGAGCGAGACTGAGATCTTGCGGTCATCGAGGTGCATCTCATAGGCATAGACCAGCCGCGCATCGGGCACGACGTCGAAATAGACGGCGTCGAAGGTCGAGACCAGGCCGTTTGCCCAGCGCCCCTGCAGGCGTTCGCGCCCGCCGGGACGGATATCCGTGGCGCGTTCGAGTACGGTGTAGCCGTCGCCGCCCGAAAACCAGCGCGCCTTGGCCGCCTCGTCGGTGAGGGCGCGGAACACGGTGGCCGGTGCCGCGCCATAGACGCGGCTCAGCGAGAAGCTGGCATGGACGACCGAGTGCTCCGGTGCCCCGGTGATACGGGCGATCTCGCGCTCCAGCTTGTCGAGCGTGGTGCGCCAGCCCTCGGGCGCGCCGTCGATCGAGCCCTTGAAGGCGGGGTCGAAGACCTCGTAAGCTTGGTGCACCTTCATGCGGGTGCCGGCGCCGATCGTCTCGAAAGTCACGGTAGTATGGGCGGTGAAGCTGAGCGTGCCGCCGAAGGCCTGGTCGGTGGTGAAGACCAGCCGTTCCGGCGTGACGACTTCGAGGAATTGGCCTCGGGACCAGAAATTCTGGCCTTCCGGCGAGCGCATGCAGAGCGCAAAGACGCCGCCCGGGCGGCAATCGATCTCGGCTTCCGGCACCGTGTAATGGACTGGGCTGAACCAGCGTTTCATATGATCGGCGCTGCTCCAGGCCTTGAACACGAGCTCGCGCGGCGCCGGGAAGAGGCGCGAGATCACCAGGGGTTCGGGCTTGAATCCAGGCCTGGAATCATTGGTCTGAGCCATTGCCGTCTCCATTCTGTTTCAGCTCCTCGAGATAGGCGCCCAGCCGGTCGAGCCGGCGCTCCCACTCGGCACGGCGCTCGTTGATCCATCGTTCGGCCAGGCTCAGCGCCCCGGAATCGATCCGGCAGGTCCGAACCCGGCCGATCTTCTCGGACACCACGAGACCCGAGCCTTCAAGCACGGCCAGATGCTGCATCACCGCCGGCAGCGACATGGCGAGCGGCCGCGCCAGCTCGCTGACCGAGGCCGGGCCCTGCCCCAGCCGCTCGACCAGCGCTCGGCGCGTCGGATCGGCCAGGGCCTGGAAGGTGAGGTCGAGGGCGGATGGTTGGTTAAGCATGCGCTTTACTATCATGGCGTGGATAGTTAGGCAAGGGCTTTAGTGATCCGGCAGGGCGAGCGGCGGAGGTCTATGCCGTCCACGACATGATTTCAACATAGACTCGCGTCGGAGCTGAAGGCTAGCTTGGCCTAGCGATTGGTGCGGAGCGGGCGTATGAAGCCGTATGAGATTCTGCAGCGCCACTGGGTCGCAACCAGGGCAGGTGTGTTGACAATTAAATTAGATGAAAGTGACGTTGCGACGTTGGAGGTAAAATATAAAATCTGGCTCCCCACAGATTTTAGAGAATATTTGCTCCGTTCTTGTCCAAAAAATTATCTGGAGATGGATAATGACAGTACAGATTGGTGGCAACTTGCTCGAATAAAAAATATCACCGAGGAGTATCGGTGTGCCATTAGAAACCCGATCGTCGCGACCAATGTAGAGAAATACCTATTCTTCGCGGACTATGCAATCTGGTGCTGGGCGTGGGTAATCGCGTGTGGTGACGGCGACGATCGCGGCCGGGTTGTTGTCGTGAATGGCACAGACGACCGGTTCGTGGCTGATAGTTTCACCCAGTTCATCGACCGGTATGTCGTCGACGTGCGGCAGGTCGCCTAACCCAGTTGCGCCGATTGCAGCGCATTCGCGAGGTCTGGTGTGTCAGCGGCTCTGCCAGTCGTCCAAGGCGCCGAGCGCGCCCCGCGTCGAGTCGATGAAGCGGGGAGTGCCGAGTACCTCGCGCAGGGTGAGCGCCCGCCCGAAGCAGAGCCGGGCCGCCGCGATCTCGCCCTGCTCGGCATGGCACCGGCCCTGGTGGTGCAGGATGAAGTGCTCGAAATCGCGGATGTCGTAGACCTGCGACCGATCGAGCGCTTCTCGGAATAGCGTCTGCGCGAGTTCCCGCTCGCCCAGATATTGCCGTGCCGTTGCCAGATGCAGCAGCGCCTCGATCTCCGCCCGTCGATCGCCGAGACGGCGCGCCAGAATCAAGGCCCGATCGAGCAGCGGCACGGCCTCGGCCTCGCCACCGGTGACGTAGTGGCCGAAGCCCATACCGATCGACAGGGTCAGCTCCGCGCGCTCGTCGCAGGCCTGCCGAGCCGCCGACAGTCGCGGGCGATCCGCCTCGATTTCTTCACGGATCTCGGCTGGATTTTCTGGCGTGAAGCGGCGGAAATACTTGGCCGGTCCGCTCACGCCACCCCCATCAGCACCGGCCGCATCTGCTCCAGCGCCCAGTCGATCTCGTCCTTGGTGATGACCAGGGGCGGGGCGATGCGGATGGTGTGGCCGTGGGTGTCCTTTGCCAGCACGCCGCGGGCCTGCAGTGCCTCGCAATAGCGCCGCGCACCGCCGGCTTCGGGGTGGAGTTCGATAGCCAGCATCAGCCCGCGGCCGCGCACTTCGCGCACCAGATTGCTGCGGATGCCTTCGAGTTCGGTCTTGAAATAGGTGCCGAGCCGGGCCGAGTTCTCGACCATGTCCTCTTCGACCAGCGCCTTGAGCGCGGCGCGCGCGATGGCACAGGCGAGCGGGTTGCCGCCGAAGGTGCTGCCATGCTGGCCGGGCTTCAGCACGCCCAGCACCTCGGAATTCGAGAGCACGGCCGAGACCGGGTAGAAGCCGCCGGAGAGCGCCTTGCCGATCAGTGTTACGTCGGCGACGATGCCCTCATGCTCCTCGGCCAGGAGCTTGCCGGTGCGGCCGAGGCCGGTCTGGATCTCATCCAGGATGAGGGTCACGTTGCGCGCGGTGCAGAGATCGCGCACGCGGCGGAAATAGCCGGGGGGCGGGATCACGACGCCGGCCTCGCCCTGGATCGGCTCGACCAGGAATGCCACCGTATTGGGCGTGATCGCGGCTTCGAGTGCCGCGGCATCGCCGAAGGGCACGGTCTTGAAGCCGGGGGCGAAGGGGCCGAAGCCGCCGCGAGCGTCGGGATCGGTGCTGAAGCTGACGATGCCCAAGGTGCGGCCATGGAAATTATCGGCGCAGACGATGATCTCGGCCTGGCCCTCGGGCACGCCCTTGACCTCGTAGCCCCATTTGCGCACCGCCTTGATCGCCGATTCGACCGCCTCGGCGCCGCTGTTCATCGGCAGGATCTTGTGCGAATTGGTGAGGGCCGCCAGCTCCTCGTAGAACAGCGCCAGCTGGTCGTTGCGAAAGGCGCGCGAGGTTAGCGTCAGCTTCTTGGCCTGCTCGACCATCGCCGCCATGATCTTGGGATGGCAATGGCCCTGATTGACCGCGGAATAGGCCGAGAGACAGTCGAGATAGCGCTTGCCGTCGACATCCCAGACCCAGACGCGCTCGCCGCGGGTCAGCACGACATCGAGCGGCTTGTAGTTATGGGCACCGAGCGAATGCTCGATCTTGGCGAAATCCTGGGTTGCAAGGCTCATCGCCGGGTCTCCTGCGGGCGCCGCGCAGCCCGCGGCGGCTTGGTCGGACGGTCGAGGACGGTGCGGCCGAACAGGCTCGCGGTCAGTTCGGCGAGCACGCGGGCCGATTTGCCGCGCTCGTCGAGGAAGGGGTTGAGCTCGACGATATCGACCGAGCCGACCAAGCCGCTCTCATGCAGCATCTCCATGATCAGATGCGCCTCGCGATAGGTGGCGCCACCGGGCACGCTGGTGCCGACGCCGGGCGCCACCGAGGGATCGAGGAAATCCAGATCGAGGCTGACATGGAGATGCGTGTTGCCGTCGCCGATCTTGTCGAGGATGCGCTTTACCAGCACCGAAACGCCGAATTCGTCGATCATGCGCATATCGATGCTGTCGATACCGCTCGCCTGCAGCGCGCGACGCTCGGCGGCGTCGATCGAGCGCAGCCCGAACAGATGGAAATTGGCCGGATCCACCGGCACGAATTCCCGGTCGCCGAGCAGCGGGCGCAGACTGGGCTCGCCGGTCAGGAAGGCGACCGGCATGCCGTGCATATTGCCGGACGGGCTGGTGCCCGGCGTATTGGCATCGGCGTGGGCGTCGAGCCAGAGCACGACCAGGTCGCGCTCAGCCTCCCGGCAGCGCCGGGCGATGGCGCTCACCGTGCCCATCGACACGCTGTGATCGCCGCCCATGAACACCGGCACGGCATCCGCACCGGCGAGATCATAGGCGCGATCATGGATGGCGCGGGTCCAGGCCGCGATCTCGGCCAGATGATTGCAATTGGCGGCGTCGCGGGCCGCCATCTCGACCGCGATCGGGCTGGGCCGCGCGAGGTCGCCGTGATCCTCGACCGCATAGCCCAGCTCGCGCAGCATGGTCGGCATCCCGGCTGTGCGGAGCGCAGCCGGCGCCATCAGGCAGCCGAGTTCGGCGGCGCCCAGTTCGAGCGGCAGGCCCAGGAGCGAGATCCGCGCATTCTGCCCGACCTCCACCCCGTCACTGTGCTGCATGTCCGTCGCTCTCCCATGAAACTGTGCGCGGCAGGGTCCGATCGCCCGGCCTCGTCGTGTCCAAGATGCGCAAAAACCCTGCTAACAGATAGCCAGAGAAGTGTTACGATTTGGGCCATTCTTACGCAGATTGGCAGGATCGATTGACGGATCGTCAAACCCCTATTGCGCTCGACACGCTCGACCGGCAACTGATCGCCCAGCTGCGCGACAACTCGCGGCTGCCGACTGCGACGCTCGCCAAGATCCTGGGCGTGTCGCGCGGCACGGTGCAGAACCGCATCGACCGGCTGCAGCAGGGCGGCGTGCTGATGGGCTTCACCATAAGGCTGCGCGGCGACGACGAGGCCGGGCTGATCCGGGCCATCACCTCGCTCGAGCTGCGTTCGGGCGAGGCCAAGCCGGCGATCGCGGCGCTGAAGCGCAACCCGGAGGTCAGCCGGATCTATTCGACCAATGGCCGCTGGGATCTGGTGGTCGAAGTGCGCGCCCCGGATCTCGCGGCACTCGACCGGGTGCTGGGCGAGATCAAGTCGATCCGGGCGGTCACGCATTCCGAAACCAATATCCTGCTGGCTGAGCTGAAATGACCGGCCCGGCCATCGTCATCCTGGCCGGCGGCCTGGCGACACGCCTGGGTGGCGGCGACAAGGTGCTGCTGCCGCTCGCCGGCACGACAATGCTCGCCCGCATCCTGGCGCGGCTCGGGCCCGGCCGGGTGGCGATCAACGCCAATGGCGATCCCGGGCGCTTTGCCCCCTTCGGCCTGCCGGTATTGCCCGACCCGATCGAAGGCTGGCCCGGCCCGCTCGCCGGCGTGCTGGCGGCGATGGAATGGGCCGGGCAGGGCGATGTCGTGACAGTACCCGGCGACGCGCCCTTCATCCCGCGCGACTTGGTGGCTCGACTGTTGGCGGCACGTGCCGAAGCCGGCGCCGAGATCGCGGTCGCGGCTTCGGGCGGCCGCACGCATCCGGTCGCCGCGCTTTGGCCGGCCCAGCTGCACGACGATCTGCGCCGCGCCGTGATCGACGAGAACCTGCGCAAGGTCGCCGGCTGGATCGCCCGGCATCGGTCGGTCCCGGTGGAGTTTCCTGTCGATCCGGTCGATCCGTTCTTCAACATCAACCACCCCGAGGATCTGGCCGAGGCCGAGCGCCTGTGCCGGCTGCATCCGGAGTTGTGACGCGGGGGTCGAGGCTGAGTTCTACATTGTATCCTCAGGACTTCACAGACTACGGCTTGCCGTAAACCGCCCGCGTGTCGCAGATCATGTCGTGCAGGCCCCGCTTCTGGTCGGTCCAGCCGACCATCATGAAGCCTATCCCGAAGGTCAGCGACGAGAGCAGGGTGGCGAAGGTGCGGCCCAGGCTGCGGCCGAAGGTCAGCCTGCCGCCATCGGCGCGCATGAGATAGATGCCGACCAATCGCTTGCCCGGCGTCGCCTGCCAGCGGCCGCATGAGAACAGGGTCACATAGAGCAGGGCCGCGATGACCGAGGCCGGGTAGAACAGCAACAGCACAACCGCAAAGAACGCTCCCGGTCCTTGGAACTGGTCGTATCTGTAGACGCTCACGCCGATGAGGCCGAGCACCACCTGGCAGAACACGAAACCCAGTGACACGAAAATCGTGTCGATCAGATAGGCTCCGCAGCGCGCCCAGAACCCGGCGTAGTGCCGGTCGGTCCGGCTGGGCGCCGGCAAGTGTGCGGGAGCGGCAGCCTGCGGCGCGGTCGGGAGTTCGGGGGCGGCCGCGGGCGGCGGTGCGCTGCCGGGAAACAGGGCGGCGAGTTCGGTCTGACCCGCGGGCAGCCAGGCGCCGAAGCCGCTGCGCCAGACCAAAGTCGTCCGGGTGACCCGGCCGGCGTTGATCCGGTCCTGCATTTCCTCCGGGCTGATCGGACCGGCCGGAATCCCCGCATCGTCGAAGTGCCACATCGTCGCGCTCCCCGACCGTCGAGAAATTGCCCGGCGACGGCCCGTTTTGGTTGTAGGCTCAAGGATTTGTAGCCGATCCGGCGCCGGCCAACAATCGGCAAGACCCGGGGACACAATACGCAATTAGTGGCGGGTTCCCGCTGGCGGAGTTCTATCTTGTGCCGGTAGAACTCCCTCAAAGGCGGTCAGCACGGTTGATCCGCAGATGACGGAGATGAATGCCGATTTGTTGGATCGACACCTGCGTTCATCTGCGCGGAGACACGGGGGGATACGGGGACACAATACGCAATTAGCCAGCGGGCCGCAGTCGACGGAGTTCTGTATTGTGTCCCCGGAACTCCCGACCCGGAACTCCCGACGCGTTCCCGACCTCACCCCGACCCTCTCCGCCCCAATGGGGCGGAGAGGGAGAAGGGAGGGCCGCGGCCGCTACTGGTACTTCTTTAGCTCCAACCTTGCGATCTGGTCGCGATGGACTTCGTCCGGGCCGTCCGCGAGCCGCAGCGTGCGGGCATGGGCATAGGCCGAGGCCAGGCCGAAATCCTCCGACACGCCGCCGCCGCCATGGGCCTGGAGCGCCCAGTCGATGACCTTGCAGGCCATGTTCGGGGCCGCGACCTTGATCATGGCGATCTCGGCCTTGGCGTGCTTGTTGCCGACCGTGTCCATCATATAGGCGGCCTTGAGCGTCAGCAGGCGCGCCTGCTCGATCATCATGCGCGCCTCGGCGATGCGCTCGAGGGTGACGCCCTGTTCCGAGATCTTCTTGCCGAAGGCGACGCGCGACATGGTCCGCTTGCACATCTTTTCCAGCGCGCGCTCGGCCACGCCGATGACGCGCATGCAGTGATGGATGCGTCCGGGCCCAAGGCGCCCTTGCGCGATCTCGAAGCCGCGGCCTTCGCCGAGCAGAATGGCGGAGGTCGGCACCCGGACATTGGTGAAGGTGACTTCGCCATGGCCATGCGGCGCGTCGTCATAGCCGAAGACCGGCAGCATGCGCAGCACCTTGACACCTTGTGCATCAACCGGGACGACGATCATGGATTGCTGGCGATAGCGGTCGGGATTGGCCTTGTCGGTCTTGCCCATCAGGATCATGACCTTGCAGCGCGGATCGCCGATGCCCGAGGTCCACCATTTGCGGCCATTGATGACGTATTCATCGCCCTCGCGCCGGATATCGGTCTCGATATTGGTCGCATCGGACGAGGCCACGGCCGGCTCGGTCATGGCGAAGGCCGAGCGGATCTCGCCGGCGAGCAGCGGCTTCAGCCAGCGCTCCTTGTGCTCGGCCGTGCCGTAGCGCTCGAACACTTCCATATTGCCGGTATCGGGGGCCGAGCAGTTGAAGCTCTCCGGGCCCAGCGCCGAGCGGCCCATGATCTCGCACAGCGGCGCGTATTCGAGGTTGGTGAGGCCGGCACCGCGCTCGCTCTCGGGCAGGAACAGGTTCCACAGCCCGGCCGCCCTGGCCTTGGCCTTCAGCTCATCGACCACCTTGGTCGGCTGCCAGCGATCGCCGGCGGCGATCTCGGCCTGGAAGCGCGCC
>Ga0302314_10009452_pt1 | contig 17228 bp, 11 predicted proteins | sample III_Palsa_N2_3_FD_200533 | JGI IMG/M metagenome (GOLD analysis project Ga0302314, IMG submission 200533) | Peat permafrost microbial communities from Stordalen Mire near Abisko, Sweden - III_Palsa_N2_3 | ecosystem: Environmental > Terrestrial > Soil > Palsa > Peat permafrost | place: Sweden...
AGGTCGCGGCCCGCATGGGCGGCGGAGAAATGGACACGAACCCGCGCCTGCGGCTCTCCGTCGAAAAGGCCTACGACGCCAACATGCCCAAGGACAACATCAACCGCGCGATCCAGCGCGGCGTGGGTGGTGTCGACGGCGCGACGTATGAAGAAATTCGCTACGAGGGCTACGGTATCGGCGGCGCGGCCATCATCGTGGACACCATGACGGACAACCGTACCCGGACTGTGGCGGAGGTCCGCCACGCGTTCTCGAAGTTCGGCGGCAACATGGGCACGGACGGCTCGGTAGCGTTCATGTTCGATCACGTCGGCCAGTTCCTGTTTGCTCCCGGCACGTCCGAAGACAAGCTGATGGAAGCGGCGCTCGAGGCAGGCGCGGACGACGTGGTGACCAATGACGACGGCAGCATCGAAGTGGTTTGCCCGGCCAACGATTTCCAGAAGGTGAAAGACGCGCTGGAAGCTGCGGGCTTCAAGGCGGAAGTGGCCGAAGTCATCATGAAGCCGCAGAGCGAAGTCGACTTCACCGGCGAGGACGCGGCGAAAATGCAGAAATTGCTGGACGCGCTGGAAAATCTGGACGACGTGCAAGAGGTGTACACCAACGCGGCCATCGACGAAGAATGATCGCCAGGTAAATGAGCCGGCCCGTCGCCAAGCCGTGCCTGCCCCGCTTGCCTGACGCCCGCACGGGCATGGATGTGCCCCGCGGGACGCTGGACACTAGCGCCCGTTTCTGGCTCGATTGGTGCATGGGTAGCGGGTGCGTTTCATTCGTTTGTTTGAATAGCGGAGCCCGGACACGTGCACAGACGAATGCGGTGGTCATGGGTGAATAAATCCGCCGGCTGGCGCGTTATGTGAAAGGCAGGCCGGCGGACCACGCCGGGCATGTCCCCCGAAATATGGGCCTGAAATATGGGCCTGAAATACCGGCTAGGTACAGTCGTTGAGGTGCGCCGAACCTGGCCGGAAGCCGCGATTGACAGCCGGGAAGTCGAGTGACGCAGCCGCGTGATGGCGCGAACCACTTCCCCGCGTCAATGCACCCGGCGGGAATTCGGCAGTCGTCGGGCAAAGAGCCGGCGCACGGCAAAGCAGATATCCGCGGATCAGGTGCGGCAGACTGGTTTAAATGGCTCGAATTGGTACAAATCGATTCAACCCGGTCCGCCCTCCTGCCGCCATGCATTTCTTAAGATCTTCGAGGTTTTAAATGAAGTTACTCGTCGTCGGTTCCGGCGGTCGCGAACATGCGCTCGCTTGGAAACTCGCGCAATCGCCGCGCGTGCAGATGGTTTATGTCGCGCCGGGTAACGGCGGTACGGCTCAGGACGAGCGTTTGCTCAATGTCGACATCACCGATCCTGCCGCACTCGCCGATTTCGCCGAGAAAGAGCAGATCGCGCTGACCGTGGTTGGACCCGAAGGTCCGCTCGCGGCGGGTATCGTCAACCTGTTCCGCTCACGTGGCCTGAAGATTTTCGGCCCGACCAAGGAAGCCGCGCAACTGGAAAGCTCGAAGGACTTCGCGAAAGCGTTCATGAAGCGCCACGCTATTCCGACTGCGGAATACGAAACGTTCACGGACATAGCCGCTGCCCACGCTTATCTGGACACGAAAGGCGCGCCTATCGTGATCAAGGCTGACGGGCTCGCGGCCGGTAAGGGCGTGGTCGTGGCAACAACGCTTGAAGAAGCGCACGCGGCCGTCGACTCCATGCTCGCCGACAACAAACTGGGCGACGCCGGTGCGCGCGTGGTGATCGAGGAATTCCTGGACGGCGAGGAAGCGAGCTTTATCGTGATGGTGGACGGTAAGCATGTGCTGGCGTTGGCGTCGAGCCAGGACCACAAGCGTTTGCTCGACGGCGACAAGGGCCCGAACACCGGCGGCATGGGCGCCTATTCGCCCGCGCCTATCGTCACGCCGCAACTGCACGCCCGCGTCATGCGCGAAATCATCCTGCCGACGGTGCGTGGCATGGAACAGGAAGGCATCCGCTACACCGGTTTCCTGTACGCCGGCCTGATGATCGACGCGCACGGCAATCCGAAAACGCTCGAATTCAATTGCCGGATGGGTGACCCGGAAACGCAGCCAATCATGGCCCGCTTGAAGGGCGATTTCTCGAAGGTCGTGGAACTGGCGATCGCCGGCACGCTCGCGACAGCGGAGATCGAATGGGACCGGCGCACGGCGCTCGGCGTCGTGCTGGCCGCGCATAACTACCCGGACACGCCGCGCAAGGGGGACCGGATCAATGGCATTCCTGCGCAGACGCCGGAAGCCGTGACTTTCCATGCAGGCACCACGCTGGAAAACGGCAAGCTCAGCACATCGGGCGGACGGGTGCTGTGCGTCGTGGGTTTGTCGGACTCGGTACGTGGCGCGCAGTCCGTCGTCTACGATACGATCAACCAAATCGCGTTTGACGGCATGCAGTACCGGCGGGACATTGGTTATCGCGCGCTGAACCGTAAAGCGGCAGAACGCCAGAGCTGAAGCGGAACCGCTGGCAATGTGGCCGGGTAAAGTGACTAGGCAAGTGACTAGGCAAGTGACCAGAAACCGTCGCGAGAAAACGCAACAACGCAGCACATTGAGCACCGCACTGCCGGACCTTCGCGTCCGGCAGTGCGTTTTAGAAAGAACGCGCACTGGACCGGGCAAGTTTGAGCAAACCAGGCTCCGCTCAACTCCAGGCCCTTTTTCCCGCAAGCCGTAAAACAGTCCACGATGTCCGCTCCAACCTACGACGTACAAGCTGTCCGCACTTATCTGACCGGTTTGCAAAAGCAGATCGCGCAGGCGCTTGGGGCGTTCGACGGCAACGAATTCCTCATCGATTCCTGGCAGCGTGGCCCGGAAGAACGGTTGCGCGGGGGCGGCAGCACGCGGATTCTTGAAGGCGGCCAGTTTTTCGAACGTGGCGGCATCGGTTTCTCCGATGTAGCCGGCGACGCCTTGCCAGCCTCGGCGAGCGCCGCGCGTCCACAACTTACCGGGCGTGGTTTCGAGGCCATGGGCGTGTCGCTTGTCATGCATCCGCGCAATCCGCACTGCCCTACCGTGCACATGAACGTGCGGCTGCTGATCGCGACAAAAGCGGGGGAGCCCCCGCTGTTCTGGTTCGGCGGCGGCATGGACCTCACGCCTTATTACGGCTACGAGGACGACGCCCGGCATTTTCACGGCGTGTGCCGGGATGCGCTGGCGCCCTTCGGCACGGATCTGTATCCGCGTTTCAAGAAATGGTGCGATGAGTATTTTTATCTCAAGCATCGCAATGAAGCGCGCGGGGTCGGCGGGATTTTCTTCGATGACGTCTCGGAACCCGGCTTCGACGAAGCGTTCGCCATGGTGCGCAGTGTGGGCGACAGCTTCCTGGCCGCGTATCTGCCGATCATCGAACGCCGGCGCGACACGCCTTACAGCGAAGCGCAGCGTGAATTTCAGACGTACCGGCGTGGCCGCTACGTGGAATTCAACCTCGTCTTCGACCGTGGCACGCTGTTTGGGCTGCAAAGCGGCGGCCGAACGGAGTCCATCCTGATGTCGATGCCGCCGGCTGTAACGTGGCGCTATGACTGGAAGCCGGAGCAGGACACGCCCGAAGCGCGGCTTTACTCTGATTTCCTGGTGGCGCGAGAGTGGCTATAAAAGAACTGCGCAAGAAGCCGCGAGAAAGCTGCAGACTATGAGACCTGAACGCCGCACCTGTTGCAATCTGTCCCCGAAGAGGACCGTCCACTGAAATCGAACCTCCCTTGTGCTCGACGCGTCGGTTTGCTGGGCGGCACGTTCGACCCGATTCACGACGCTCATCTGGCCCTTGCACGCCGTTTCGCCGAGTTGCTCGACCTGACCGAACTCGTGCTGTTGCCGGCTGGCCAGCCGTGGCAGAAAAAGGATGTAACTGCCGCGCATCATCGGCTTGCCATGACCCGCGCGGCGGCGGATTCGCTGCATGCAGAAGGGCTGCAAGTCATCGTCGCCACCGATGAAATCGATCACGACGGCCCGACCTATACCGTGGAGACGCTGGCTCGCTGGCGCGCGCGAGAAGGTGCGCACGCGTCGCTGTCACTCTTGATCGGCGCCGACCAGCTCGTGCACCTGGATTCATGGCGCGACTGGAAACGCCTGTTCGAATTTGCGCACGTGTGCGTGGAAACCCGTGCAGGATTTGACGTCTCAACGGTTTCTCCCGCCGTAGCCGTGGAGATTGCCGCGCGCAGCGCCCCGGCTGAGGTACTGCAAGCCACGCCGCACGGCCATCTGCTGATTGATTCCGCGCTGGAGCTGGAAGTGTCGGCGACCGGGATCCGCGAGCAGTTGGGAGAACGCCTGCGGGCGCACGCGGCGGGCGAGAGAGACGCCGAGAGTCATGTACCGTCCGCCGTATGGGACTATATTGTTCAACACCACTTGTATCATCGGTAAAACCATCGGTAAAAATATGGAAATCACAAAGCTTCAACGCGCGATCATCGACGGTCTGGAAGACGTCAAGGCGCAGGACATCAAGGTGTTCAACACCACCCACCTGACCGCCCTCTTCGACCGTGTCATCGTCGCGAGCGGCACCTCGAATCGTCAGACCAAGGCGCTCGCCAACAGCGTGCGCGACAAGGTCAAGGGGCTGGGCGGCGACGTCATCAGCACCGAAGGCGAGGAAGTCGGCGAGTGGGTGCTGGTCGATTGCGGCGACGCGGTCGTCCATATCCTCCAACCGGCGCTGCGCCAGTACTACAACCTCGAAGAGGTCTGGGGCGACAAACCCGTGCGGGTCAAGCTGCAGAGCTCGGGTGGCTTCAGCGGCGCCCAGGTGAGCGTGTCGGACGACGAAGAAGACGACGAACCGGCCGCCAAGCCGGCTCGCAAGACCACGCGTCGCTGACGCTGGCCGCATCTGTACGTCGCGCTATCACGGCGCGGGCGTAGTGCGGGTAAAGCGCTTTGCAATGTCGCCATGAAACTTCATATCCTTGCGGTCGGCCACAAGATGCCCGACTGGATCGCGACCGGCTTCGACGAGTATGCGAAACGCATGCCGCCCGAGCTGCGCATCGAGTTGCGCGAGATCAAACCCGAACAGCGTTCATCGGGACGTAACGCCGAGAGCGTGATGGCTGCCGAACGCCTGCGAATCGAGGCGGCGCTGCCCAAGAATGCGCGGCTTGTCGCACTCGACGAACGCGGCCGTGACTGGACCACCATGCAACTCGCCGGCGCATTGCCTGACTGGCAGCAGGAAGGCCGCGACGTGGCGTTCGTGATCGGCGGCGCCGACGGTCTCGACCCGCAGGTCAAGGCGCGTGCCGAAGTCCTGCTGCGTGTTTCAAGTCTCACGCTGCCGCACGGCATGGTCCGCGTGCTGCTGGCCGAACAGCTTTATCGCGCGTGGAGCATCACGCAAAATCATCCCTATCATCGCGCGTAACGTGTGGCATCGGGGCGTTGAACAACCGCGCCTGGGGCTACGGCGCGTGACCTTCAATATCCGCGAACATGCCATCGTCCAGCTTCCCTTTTGTTTATCTCGCGTCGCAAAGTCCCCGGCGGCAAGAACTGTTGCAGCAACTCGGCGTTCGCTTCGAGTTGCTGCTGCCGCGTCCCGATGAAGACGCTGAAGCGCTCGAAGCCGAGTTGCCGGGCGAGGCAGGCGACGCTTATGTACTGCGCGTTTGCGCGGCAAAGGCGCAAGCGGCATATGCACGCTGCCTGAAAGGCGGTCATCGCCCTGCACCCATCCTGGTTGCCGATACGACCGTCACCCTGGATGGCGCGATCATGGGCAAGCCCGACGATGCGTGCCATGCCGTCGCGATGCTCGAACGGCTATCCGGGCGCGATCACGAGGTGCTGACAGCGCTCGCCGTGGTCGACGCCGACGGCGTTCTGCTCACGCCTGTTCTGTCGCGTTCGCTCGTGCGCTTCGCCACCGTCGGGCGTGCTGCACTGCAGCGTTACGCGGCCACTGGCGAACCACTCGGAAAGGCCGGTGCATATGGCGTTCAGGGACGCGCTGCGGCGTTTATCGAACGGATCGAGGGGTCCTATTCGGGTATCATGGGCCTGCCTCTTTTCGAAACAGCAGCACTCCTGCGCGTGGCGCGCGTCGACTTCTAAACAGTCCATGAACGAAGAAATCCTGATCAACGTCACACCGCAGGAAACCCGCGTTGCCCTCGTTCAGCAAGGCGCGGTGCAAGAGCTTCACGTCGAGCGCACGTTGTCTCGCGGACGGGTAGGCAATGTCTATCTCGGCAAGGTCGTGCGCGTGCTGCCCGGCATGCAGTCGGCTTTTATCGATATCGGGCTCGAGCGCGCGGCGTTCCTGCACGTGGCGGATATCTGGCACCCGCGTATTGCCGGCGAAACGCATTCGAACACGCCGCATACGCCAATCGAGAAGATCGTGTTCGAAGGCCAGGCGCTGATGGTGCAGGTGGTCAAGGATCCTATCGGCACCAAGGGCGCGCGGCTTTCCACGCAGGTGAGTATCGCGGGGCGAACGCTGGTCTATCTGCCGCAGGAGCCACATATCGGGATCTCGCAGAAGATTGCCAGCGAGGCTGAACGCGAGGCCATCCGGGCACGGCTCACCGCCGTTCTTCCGGTTGACGAAAAAGGCGGGTACATCGTCCGCACTATTGCGGAAGATGCATCGAGTGAAGAGCTCGCGGCCGACGTTGCTTATTTGCGCAAGACATGGACCACGATTGTCGCGCAGGCGCAGAGGGTCGCGCCGACCTCGCTGCTGCATCAGGATCTCAATCTTGCTCAGCGCGTGTTGCGCGATTTCGTCAACGACGATACCTCGCGTATCCAGGTCGATTCGCGCGAGACTTACCAGATGCTGGCGGACTTCGCGATCGAGTTCACGCCGGCTGTGGCTTCCCGTGTGCATCACTATGCTGGCGAGCGGCCGCTTTACGACCTGTACAACATTGAAGCCGAGATTCAGCGGGCGTTGTCACGCCGAGTCGATCTGAAGTCAGGCGGTTATCTGATGATCGATCAGACCGAAGCAATGACCACTATCGACGTGAATACGGGCGGTTATGTAGGTGCCCGTAATTTCGACGATACAATTTTTAAAACCAATCTTGAAGCCGCGCACACGATTGCCCGGCAACTGCGGTTGCGCAATCTGGGCGGGATCATCATTATCGATTTCATCGATATGGAGAACGTCGAACATCGCGACCAGGTGCTTGGCGAATTGAAGAAGGCGTTGTCGCGAGATCGGACGCGGGTGACGGTGAACGGTTTTTCGCAGTTGGGGCTGGTTGAAATGACACGCAAGCGCACGCGTGAATCGCTCGCGCATGTGTTGTGCGAGCCGTGTCCGACCTGCGATGGAAAAGGCCAGGTGAAGACGCCGCGCACCGTCTGTTACGACGTGCTGCGCGAGATCATGCGTGAGTCGCGTCAGTTCAATCCGCGCGAGTTTCGCGTGGTGGCATCGCAGCAGGTGATCGATTTATTTCTTGAGGAAGAGTCGCAGCACCTGGCGATGCTGATGGACTTTATCGGCAAGCCGGTTTCACTGCAGGTTGAGTCGAATCTGAGTCAGGAGCAGTACGATATTGTCTTGATGTAAGAATTCGGCGGGACAAAATGCTACTGCTGCGCAAGGATATCCACGGGCACGGAGAGCACCCTGGCTATAGCAGCAAGTTTTTTGAAGGTGCCGTTTCGCTTCCCACTTTCGATCTGGCTCAAATACGGCTTGCTAATGCCAGATGCTTCGCTCAACGCGTCCTGAGTGAGATTGCGATATTCGCGCCAGGCGCGTATTGGGTGCGCGCCGGCCAACTCAGCATCAAGCGCAAAGACTGGCAGTGCAAACCATCGTCGGCTGCTTTCGCTTGATCAAAAAGCGCTTCGTCATCGAGATCCTCGATCAACGGCGCGACACAGTTCCAGATTTCGATAGGCACGATCGCGAATTCAGCACGACAGTCACGCTCGATAAATTGAATGGTAGTCATTCGTCAGCCCCTCCTCGAGGTCTGACGGCAAGGACCAGGATCAGCAGTTTGCCATCGTCGATTTCAAACAAAACACGCCAGTCACCAACACGTAACAAATAGCCATCGCGTCCGGTTAGCTTCTTCACATTTGGCAGCCGAATACGGATCGTTCGCAAGCACCGTTATCTTCGACTGGAATCGTCGCAGCGACGTTACGCGGCATTGTTTTGAGTGCATTGGCGGCGTCTTTCGCGTACCCGATAGGTGTCAGCGCAACGCTAACGAATTGCAAACAGCAGCCGTCTTTGGCTGACACGAGCCCCCTCACCTCGGCAAACTCCGGGCAATCGCCGCGACTAGCCCATTTAGCGAAACCGGCTTGCTCAAATGACCGTCAAACCCGGCAGCGAGCGCCCGGGTGACATCCTGTTCACGGCCGAATCCGGTGAGCGCAAGGGCAGGCAGCCGCGCGGTCCGGGGTGCCTTTCGCATCTGCTCGATCATCTCGTAGCCGTTCATGGCCGGCATGCCGATATCGGACAGCACCACATCGAACTCCTGCTGCGCCATCGCTTCAAGCGCCTGCTCGGCGCTTGGCTCGGCACGCACCCGCGCTCCCTCCATTTCAAGCAGCGTACGAAACGCCTCTAACGCGTCGATGGAATCATCGACGAGCAACACGCGCAGGCCCCTCAAGATGCCCGGATCGACGTATTCACGCGGTGCCTGCACCGGTAGCGACGGCGCGTTCTCCGGCAGCCACAGCCGGAAGCGCGCCCCTTGTCCCTGCCCTGCTGACTCCGCTTCAATATGCCCGCCGTGCAACTCCGCAAGTTGCTTCACGAGCGACAGCCCGATCCCAAGACCACCCCGATCACGACGGCCGCCGCCATCGGCCTGGCTGAACATCTCGAAGATACGTGGCAGGAAGCCAGGATCGATACCCTGCCCCGTATCCGCCACCTCGACACATACAAACCCGCCTTGCCTCGATAAGGCGATCCGCACCCACCCGCCAGGCGGCGTGAACTTCAGCGCGTTGCGCACGAGATTCCAGACCATCTGCTCGACGCGTTCGGCATCGGCATGAATCATCACGGCGGCATCGGTGCCCGTCACCGACAACGCGATCTCACCCGCCTGCGCATCGGCCGCGCTCGCGGCCATGACCGCGTGCAGGACCGACGCGACCTCCACCGGCACGAACCGGAGCGCAAGCTTGCCGGTGCGCACGCGCGACAGGTCGAGCAAGTCGTCGATGATCTTGGCCTGCCCCTCGACGGCGCGCTGGATGGCATCTGCGGCATCCTGCACGCTTGAGATGTCCCGCGCATCGGGTAGGCGCGTGAGCAATTCGGCTTTTACGTGAATCAGGTTGAGCGGGTTTTTGAGCTCATGCGACAACACCGAAAAGAACTCGTCCTTCAACCGGTTCGCCGCTTCGGACTGCGCACGGATTGCGCGTTCGAGCGTGAGTGCGAGTTGCTTCTGGCTCTCGACGCCGGTCTTGTTGGTGACATCGCGAGCAATCTTCGCGTAACCGCGGAACTGATCGGACTCGATCGGCGTGGTGACCCCGCTGCAATAGATTTCGGTGCCGTCGGAGCGCACGTGCCAGCGCTCGTCTTCGACACGACCGGCCAGCGTGGCGCGTTGCCGCTCGAGCAAAGGTACACACGCTTCAAGATCGTCGGGGAGAAAGATCAGATCGAGCGGCTGGCCCCGCACTTCGCTTGCAGCATAACCAAAAATGCGTTGTGCCCCGCCGTTCCACGTGACGATCAACCCGTCCATATCCAGCACAATGATCGCGTAATCGTTCGTGGTAACGGCCGCCAGCCGCAAGCGTTCTTCACTGCTGCGCACCGCCGCTTCGGCCGCCCGGCGTGCCGTGATGTCGATCAGCGTGATGACTGCTCCGTCAATCTGATCGTCCGCTGTGCGATACGGCAGCACCCGCGCAAGAAACCACTCGCCTTGATCCGTGCGGATCTCGCGTTCGGTGAACGTGAGCGTGTCGAAGGCCGCGCGTGCATCGGCGGCCATTTGCGGATAGTCGAGCCGATGCGTGAGATCGGGCAACGGCCGCCCGATGTCCGACGCAATCAGCTTGAAGAGCCCGACCGCCGGCGGCGTATATCGCTTGATACGCATCTCGCGATCGACGAACACCGTCGCAATGCCAGTGGATGAAATCAGGTTGCGCAGGTCATCGTTCGCCTTGGCCGTCTCGGCGACGGTGTCCGAGAGTTCGAGATTCGCCGTGACCAGTTCTTCATTGACCGACTGCAGCTCTTCCTTGCCCGCTTCCAGTTCCTCGGTGGTCGAGCGCAGTTCTTCGTTGATCGCCTGTAACTCTTCATTCGACGCCATCAACTCCTCGGCGAACGCACTGGCGTCTTCCATCGACGAATGCATCTGCGTCTGCGCGCGATGCAGGTCATGTTCAAGATCGATGAGTTTGTCCGCATCGGCACCGGCGCAGGCGGAGGCGTCGCTCACGGGCACGACCTGTTGCCCGGCAATCTCGTTCTCGATTTCGTCGAAGAACACGACGATCACATCTTCGCCGCTGCCGTCATCCTTGAACAACCGTGCCGATATATTGACGAACGACGAAGTCTCGCCGCGCGAAAAGCGCACGCGCCGCGACACTACGCTGTCGCCGTCGCGCAATACGCGATGCAGCGCGTTGCGCAACTCCACGCGAAGCTCCGGGTTGACGAGCGTGAGCAGATTGCGCGAAGGCTCGCCGCTGACATACTGCAGGAAACGTCCCGCGTGATCGGACATATGCAGGATCGCGCCATCGCAATCCACGGTGACGTTAGGCGGCGCATAGCGCTCGAACACGCGCTGACGCAACGCCGCCAGCGACGCCGGCGTCTCGCGTCCCAAACCGGGGCGCCTGGGGACGTCGAAGATCGCGGGGCGGATGAGCGCCAGCGGCGGCATGGCGCGGGTACCCATGCGTTTCGACTGATAAATGTGGTTGCGCTTGTCCACTTGCTCGAACAGGTCGCTTGCAATTTCGATAGATTCCGAGCCGCCGAGAAACAAAAAACCGCCCGGCCGCAGCGCAAAGTGAAACGTTTCCAGCACCTGACGCTGGACGGTTCTATCGAGGTAGATGAGCAGGTTGCGGCACGAGATAAGGTCCATGCCCGAAAACGGCGGATCGCTCAGGATGTTGTGGATAGCGAACACCACTTTTTGACGCAATTCCTTGCTCACCTGGTAACGGCCACCGGGCTTCATGAAAAAGCGGCTTAGCCGCTCGGGCGATACGTCCGCCACGATCGATCCGGCATAAACGCCCGCACGCGCCGTCTCGATTGCACTCGCGTCGACATCCGTGGCAAACACCTGGATCAGCGGAAATTTGCCGTGGGCCGGCCCGTGCTCGCTCAGCAGCATCGCCAGCGAGTACGGCTCCTCTCCTGTCGAGCACCCCGCCGACCACGCCCGCACGGGCTCGTCGAGCGGGCGCACTGTGAAGAGGTTCGACACCACCTGCTGCGCCAGGGCATCGAACGATTTGCGGTCGCGGAAAAAATTCGTCACGCCGATCAGCATGTCTTTCAGAAGCGCAGTCGTTTCTTCAGGATGCGTTTCGATAAACCGCTTATACCCGATCAGATCGGCTACGCCGTTCACTTGCAGCCGCCGCTCGATGCGCCGCATCACCGTGCCGCGCTTGTAGTGCCGGAAGTCATGGCCAGTGCGGATGCGCAGGATGGTCAGCAATGCCTGCAGCACGTCAATATCGGCGTCCGGGACGGCTGGATCAATGCCGGACTCAATACCCGGTTCGTCTAGCGGCGAGTCGTCAGCGGCGTGAAGCGCTTTCATCACGCGCGCGTTGTCGCGTAACTCGATCAGGCGGGCGGGCATCCGCTCGACTGCAAGCACGATATCGACGAACCCGGTTGCCAGCGCATTGCGCGGCATTTCGTCGAATTCCGCGTCCATCGGGTCCTGCACGATGTTTATGCCGTTCTGTTCCTTGATCCGTGCAATGCCCAAGGAGCCGTCGCTGCCCATCCCCGAGAGGATGATGCTGATCGAGCGTGCCCGGTGCGCGTCCGCCAGACTCCGGAAAAACAGGTCGATCGCGACCGGCCGGCGTCGCGCCGGGTCGCTCGGGACGACATGAAGACAACCGTCCGCGAGTGATAAGTCGTTCGACGGTGAAATCAGGTAGACCGTGTTCTTTTCAATCGGCGTGGTGCCGAAGACCTGCACGACCGGCATGGAAACCGAGCGTCGCAGCACTTCGTCAACATGGCTCGCGTGATTCGGAGATATATGCAACACGGCGACGAACGCCATGCCGCCGTCCGCCGGCATACCCTGGAGCAGACGCATCAACGCCTGGATTCCACCCGCCGACGCGCCGATGCCCACAATCGGGAAGTCGACTGGATCGGGATTCGGCAAGGATTTGGAGGATGAAATGATCCGGACGCCAGGCGGCTTGCTAATGGTCATGGGAGGCTCCTTTCGAGCATTCGCAAACCGCACGGTCAAGAGCGATTTGCAAGTCTGCTTCCTGGGCCATCCGCGCCGGGTGTCCTTCCTTCTCGCGAGATAGAAACAGGTAATAACGACGTTATCGCCGCCTGCTTTATTTCAACAATATTAATCCTTATTGAACTCTGCGAAGAGAAGATTCTTGATTAATCACGCGTTTAATTTCTGCAGAGGTATTTGTTGATCACTGCGGAATGCCGAGACCCCGATTCGGTATTAATTATTATTGATAACGTTGATCAACGGGAATTTATCGGTATGTTTTATCGAAACAATACTGCGGCAATTCAAATCGCCAGCGGTGAGACATCCTCAATTAGCACGTACGATCGGTTTATCGTTTGCGTCACTACCTCTCTCGTTCACCCGCCGAACAGACGTAACGTGGCAAGGCGTAACGTCGGAACGGCAGTCCACGCGCATGATCGCCATTTGACGCTCTCCAAAAACTTTCTGTCCCCCGCCAGACATTGTCAGCAAAGGGCCGGTAGCGTTTCCCCGGAACGGGGCCTCGTGTGGCACGACTCATGCGTGAAGCCCTGCGTGCCAGACATTGACCAGTGTCACGGCGAAGCGGCTCTTATTGAACTTGTCGGGGCCGGATTTTAGTGAAGCACGAAGCCGTACCGGCTTTACAACGCATATAAAAGCGTTGAACCGGATGGCAATAACCAGCGACCGCAAAAATGACGGCGCTACCGGGAAAAATAATGAATCACCTACTCCTAGAAACCGATCTCGCGCATCTGGAACAGATAATCAACCGGATTGCATCAAGTCACGGGTTGTCTCTATCATATTGGCGAAACCGTGTTGATTCCGTATTATCGATGAGCCTCATGCCGGCGCAGCGCAAGCGCATCGGCCATATAGATGCCGTCATTTCAATGCTGGAGCAAGCGGCTTCGAGCAAGACCTCCCGCTTTGGCTGATGAATGATCCAGGTTCGACAGGCCGGGAACGACCTGTCGACAATCATTTATCAAGATTGACTGGTTTTGAACCTGATCGCCCGCAACGTGCACGCTCGAATATCACATTTAATAATAGTCTATGCCTCAAAGACATGATCCCCTCACCTTTCAATATTAAATAATAATGAAAATTACTTTGATCAGCGAGAATCGCCGGTGAAAAGAGGTCTCAAAGAGGTCGTTGGTTAATAATGCTGGACACAATTATTTTAAGTTTTTAAGATCACTCCGCTGACACGTGGACAAAGCCAACACGAACCACACAGTCGCCAAGTTTCAAAGCTCGCTTATCGAGCGATAACGATCCCGGCGCAATAATCTCGACGCAACGTTTCGCCACGCAAGATTGGCGTAATTCCGGATAGATTGTCACTGGCGGTCAAGGCGGTAATGACCCGGCATTCCGGCCACGACGACCCTCGATGAAGATCGGCAATCCCGGTAGCCTTCAATAAACCTCATTGAATTATCAGGACCCGCGTGCCGTCTTTTTTCATCGATCGTCCGGTTTTTGCGTGGATTGTTGCCCTGGCCATTTTCGTGGCGGGTGCACTGGTCACGCCCTTTCTGCCTGTCGCCCAATATCCGCGGCTGACACCGCCGCGCATCGTGATAGACGCGATGTATCCGGGCGCATCGCCAGAAAGCGTGGACAACACGGTTGCGAGCGTGATCGAAGAAAGCCTGGACGGCGCCGAAGGCTTGCAATACTACGAAACCACCAGCGACAGCCTGGGCGAACTCGAGATCGCGGCCACGTTTTCGGCGGGTACCAACCCGGACATCGCCATGGTCGATGTCCAGAACCGGATGAAGCAGATCGAGTCACGCCTGCCCCAGCAAGTCGTGCAGCAAGGCATCAGCGTCTTCAAGTCGACGGGCACATTCCTGATGCTCGTCGCGCTCACGTCCACTGACGGACGCCGCGATTCCGTGGAACTGAGCGACTACGTCAACCGCTATATGCTGCGCGACCTGAAGCGCGCGCCGGGCGTTGGCTCAGCCGAATTGTGGGATGCCGGAGAGGCGTTGCGGGTCTGGATCGACCCGATGAAACTGCGCGAATACAACCTCGCCGCCGCCGATGTCACGCAGGCCATCGCAGCGCAAAACGCGACGGTCACGGCCGGCACGCTCGGCGACGTGCCATTCGTCACCGGCCAGCAATTGACGGCGTCGGTCACGGTCAGGGGGCAATTGATCTCGCCGGCCGAATTCGGCGAGATCGTGCTGAAAGCGCGCACGGATGGATCGGCTGTTCGGTTAAAGGATGTCGCGCGGGTGGAACTGGGCCGCGACAGCTACGCGTCGTTTTCGCGGCTGAACGGCAAGTCAGCGGCAACGGTCGGTATCCGGCTCTCACCGCAAGGCAACGCGATGGAAACCTCCGGCGCGATCCGCGCGAAGCTTGCGGAACTGTCGCGTAGCCTGCCGCCGGGCACGGCCGTGGAGATTCCGTTCGACAGTTCCAAGTTCGTCCACGTCGCGCTGCACGAAGTGGCGCTGACACTCTTCGAAGCCGTGCTGCTGGTGTTCCTGGTCATGTGGTTATTCCTGCGCGACCTGCGTTATGCGCTGATACCCACCGTGGTCATTCCGGTTGCGTTGACCGGCTCGCTGCTGGCGCTTTATGTGCTCGGCATGTCGATCAACGTGTTCACCATGTTCGCGATGGTGCTGGCGATCGGGATCCTGGTCGACGATGCCATTGTCGTGGTCGAGAACGTCGATCGCGTGATGCGCGAAGAGGGTCTTGCGCCACGCGCGGCCACGCGCCGGGCGATGCAGCAGATGGGCAGCGCGATCGTCGGTATTACCGCCGTGCTGACCGCCGTATTCGTGCCGATGGCGTTTTTTCCCGGCAGTGTCGGCGGGATTTACCGGCAGTTCACGGTCGCGATGATCGCGTCCATTCTCGTGTCCGCGTTCACGGCCCTTTCACTGACGCCGGCGCTGTGCGCGACCCTCCTGAAAGCGCCACCGCGGAGTGCCTTGCGGCATGGTGCTCACGGATCGCATGGCTCGCGCGGTTCACACGAGGCCAGTAACCGTTCGTTCGGCTTCACGGCGGCCTTCGACTGGACCTCGCGGGGATATCGCGGGCTCGTTGCACGTGTGCTGCGCCGCGCGGGTCCCATGTTCGTGGTGTATCTCGTGCTGGCCGGCGCGTGCGCAGCGCTCTATCTGCATATGCCGGGCGGCTTCTTGCCTCAGGAAGACCAGGCGCAGCTCCAGGTGATGGTGCAATTGCCGGCAGGCGCTACGCAGGCCCGCACGCTCGCCGTCGTCGAGCAGGCGGAAGCGATCCTGAAACGCGAGCCGGCGGTGGCGAACGTGACGAGTGTGGTTGGCTGGAGTTTCCAGGGCAGCGGCCAGAACGTGGCCATGTGTTTTGTCGATCTGAAGGACTGGTCAGCGCGGGACGCCGACGCGGCCACGCTGCGCGACACGCTGAACCGCTCGCTCTCGAAGATCATGGATGGCGACGTGGCTGCCCAGATGCCGCCGTCGGTGCCCGGCATGGGCCATTCGGAAGGGTTTGTGATGCGGCTGGAAGATCGCGGCGGCATTGGCATTGCAGCGCTGACCGCCGCACGCGAACAACTCTTCCAGCAGGCTCGCAACAATCCCGCTTTCGCCGATGTGCACTCGGAAGCGTTGCCGGACGCGCCGCGCATCGTACTGGACGTTGACCGCGCGAAGGCTTATGCGCTGGGCGTTTCGTTCGACAAGATCGGCGACGCGCTCGGGAACACCTTTGGCTCGTCGTATATCGACGACTTCCCTTCGGGCGGCCGTATGCGCCGCGTGATGGTCGCCGCCGACGCGTCGTCGCGCATGACCGAAGACAGTCTCATGAACCTCTCGGTGCGTAATGCCGCGGGGCAGATGGTGCCGTTGTCGTCCGTGGCGGCGCTGCACTGGACGACCGGACCGACGGTCCTCACGCGCTATAACGGTTCGCCTTCACTCGATGTCAGCGGCCGTCCCGCCAACGGCATCAGCTCCGGCGCGGCGATGGCCGAGATGGAGCGGCTCGCGCAAGCGCTGCCGGTGGGCGTGGGTTTCGACTGGACCGACTCGGCGCTTGAAGAGACGCGTGCCGCGCGCCTGACGCCCATCCTGATTGGCTTGTCGCTACTGGCCGTGTTCATGGCGCTCGCGGCGCTTTACGAGAGCTGGACCATTCCGCTCGCGGTGCTGACGATCGTGCCGCTGGGCGTGATTGGCGCAGTGATCGCGATGCTTCTGCGCGGCATGCCGAACGATGTCTACTTCAAGGTCGGCATGATCACGGTGATTGGGTTATCGGCGAAAAACGCGATCCTGATCGTGCAGTTCGCGCGCACCCTGTACGCCGATGGCGCGCCGTTGAAGGACGCAATTGTCGCGGCGGCAAGTGCGCGCTTCCGGCCGATCGTGATGACATCGGCGGCGTTTTTGTTGGGCGTCGTGCCTTTGCTCGCGTCCAGCGGCGCCGGGGCGGAGAGCCGGCGATCGATCGGGACCGGCGTATTCGGCGGTGCTATTACAGCGACCGTGCTGGGGCTGGTGTTCACGCCGCTTGCGTTTTATATCGTCGTGTCGGGGCAACGGTTTATTCAAGACCGCGTGAGGTCGATGACACGGGAGAAGGTCACGGCAGACGTAGAGTCCGAGGCGCCGCGTCGCGACGTTCAAGGCTCGCAAGAGGGATAGCGAAGAGGGATAGCGAAGAGGGATAGCGAAG
>Ga0302314_10009453_pt1 | contig 17227 bp, 16 predicted proteins | sample III_Palsa_N2_3_FD_200533 | JGI IMG/M metagenome (GOLD analysis project Ga0302314, IMG submission 200533) | Peat permafrost microbial communities from Stordalen Mire near Abisko, Sweden - III_Palsa_N2_3 | ecosystem: Environmental > Terrestrial > Soil > Palsa > Peat permafrost | place: Sweden...
TCTACCAGCTGAGCTACACTCCTAAAGGCAATGACGAAAACGCCGGTAGGCAGGCCTGCCGGCGCACGGCTCATCGCCGGAAGCCGGCTCGTTTAGCAAGGGCGCGGGTGGGGAGCAAGCGGAAGGCGTTGGTCAACGCCATCGCGGTACGGCTCCATGGCGAACCTCAGCCCGCGTTGGCGGTGTTGTTCAGGATGATGAGTTGCGCGATGAGCCCATCGCGAATGGCGAAATAGTAGGTCAACACCAACGGATCCGGCAGGTTGGTCTTGTCGAAGTCGCCATCCACCCGGAATCGGACGATCGGATCGCCGAGGTGCTCGAAGGCGGATTCGACCTCGAGCGTCACCCTGGGAACAATGATCTCCGCCTCGGCCCATGCGCGAATCGCGGCGGCGCCCAGAAATTCGCGGCGGATATCATTGACCAAGGCGTCTGCGGCGAGCGTCGTCATATGGGCGTCCAAGTCGCTGTGGCGGTAGGCGGCGATGTGGTCGCGGATGATCTGAGGCAGGGCCTCGGCGGCAAGGATTTGCATGACGTCGATCTCCTTATGATGGAGCCACACTAAACCAACGCTCTGTCAGCTTCTGTCAGCAGCCTGACTGGTGAACAGCCAAGGCGCCGCCACCGAACGCGCCTAAGCCCCGCCCCGGGCCCTGCCACAAGGGGCGGATAACAGGGGTGGTTTAGGCGTAACGGGTAAGATGGCCCCAGACGCAAAACGGCCGCCCAGGGTTTCCCCTGGGCGGCCGCGTTGTCGTCTGGTCGTGTTCGCTGTGAAGCCTACTCGACGATCTTGGCCACGACGCCGGCGCCGACGGTGCGGCCGCCTTCACGGATGGCGAAGCGCAGCTTCTCTTCCATCGCGATCGGGGTGATCAGTTCAACGTCCAGCTCGGCGTTGTCGCCGGGCATGATCATCTCAACGCCTTCCTTCAGCTTGATGATCCCGGTCACATCGGTGGTCCGGAAATAGAACTGGGGACGGTAGTTGGTGAAGAACGGGGTGTGACGGCCGCCTTCTTCCTTGGTCAGGATATAGGCTTCGGCCACGAACTTCGTATGCGGCGTGATCGAGCCGGGCTTGCAGAGCACCTGGCCGCGTTCCACGTCTTCCCGCTTGGTGCCGCGCAGCAGCACGCCGACGTTGTCGCCGGCTTGCCCTTGGTCCAGCAGCTTGCGGAACATTTCCACGCCGGTGCAGACGGTCTTTTGAACCGGGCGGATGCCGACGATCTCGACTTCCTCGCCGACCTTGACGATCCCGCGCTCAACCCGGCCGGTGACAACCGTGCCGCGGCCCGAGATCGAGAAGACGTCTTCCACCGGCATCAGGAACGGCAGATCGATCGGACGCTCCGGCTGCGGGATGTAGGCGTCGACCTGGGTCATCAGTTCCAGGATCGAGTCTTCACCGATCTTGGCGTCGCCGCCGTCGATCGCAACCTTGGCCGAGCCCTTGACGATCGGGATGTCATCGCCCGGGAAGTCATACGAGCTCAAGAGCTCGCGCACTTCCATCTCGACCAGTTCGATGAGTTCTTCGTCATCAACCAGGTCGACCTTGTTCATGTACACGACCAGAGCCGGCACGCCGACCTGACGGGCCAGCAGGATGTGCTCGCGGGTCTGCGGCATCGGACCGTCGGCCGCCGACACCACCAGGATCGCGCCGTCCATCTGCGCCGCGCCGGTGATCATGTTCTTCACATAGTCAGCGTGCCCGGGGCAGTCGACGTGGGCGTAGTGGCGGTTCTTGGTCTCATATTCCACGTGCGCCGTGTTGATCGTGATCCCCCGCGCCTTCTCTTCCGGCGCCGCGTCGATCTCGTCGTACTTCTTCGCCGTCGCACCGCCCGACTTGGCCAGGATCATCGTGATCGCCGCCGTCAAGGTCGTCTTGCCGTGGTCAACGTGACCAATCGTGCCAATGTTGCAGTGCGGCTTGTTACGCTCGAATTTTTCCTTGGCCATCGTTCTACCTTGGGGGCGAGGGTTTAAGTTGTCAGGAGACTCTGTGACGGCCCCCAGCACCGAGATCGATGCGGCCGCGCCAGCGTCCCAATCGCAGGGCTTAAGCCCCGTCGACTGTTAAGGGCGCCTACCTAGGGAAAGTCGAGCCGATGCGCAAGGCTTGGCAAGCGGCGGCACGTCGCGGATCCGAGTCTAATTCAGCTTCGGCAGATATCCGGGCTGAAACTCAGTCTGTTCCCTGCGTCAGACGGCCAGCTTGTGCTCTCCAGGGGCGGGGCGCCAGACCCTCTTGCCCCGTCAAGGCGACGGCGACGACGGCGAAGGCCGCAACCGGAATAAGCAGGCCGGTAGGCGTCGCGCGCGGCGGGCCATAGAGCGGCGCCAGCCAGGCGGCGAGCGGCACGACCAGGGCGCCGAGGCGATAGCGGGCGCTGGTCAAACTATTCCAGGCCAGGATGGTCGCCGCCAGCGCCAGGGCGACCAGGTCATAAGGCGATACATGCGGCGCGCCGACCACGCTGGCGGCCAGAAAAACCGCCATGCGCCGGTCCAACGGCAATCGCCGGCGATAGGCGACGTAGACGCAAGCCGCCGCGCCCAAGGTCGCGGCCATCTGGCAGAGGTTGGCGCCCGTCTTGGACAGGCCCAGCAGCTGGGCGCAGGTGAAGACGCTGTCGTCCCACAGCCGGCCCCAGTCCACGCCCGTGAAGGCCACATCGTGGCGCGGGTGGAGCATCAGGCCGATCCAGTCCCGCCACGGTCCCAGGCCGAAGACCAGGACGCTCAGGATCGCCAACCCGGCGGCCGACACCGCGGCGCCGCCCAGGGCGCGCCCGTTGCGCGCGCCCCAAAGGGCGAATGGCAGCATGAGCATCATCTGTGGCTTGAAGCTGGCCACGCCGAGGATCGCCCCGGCGAGGATTGGCTGGCTTTCCAGAAGCGGCAATCCGGCCGCGAACAAGGCGCAGATAAGCAGGCCGTTCTGACCGGACAGGACATTGTTGGAGGTCGCCGGCGCCAGCAGCAGCGAAGTCGCAGCGAAGATATATTGCGCCTTCGCCTTGCAGACTCGCATCAGCGCCGCCGCCATTGCGAGCAAAGACGCGACCTGGCCGACGGCGAAGGAGGCGATCATCGACAGGCCACTCAGCGGCGCCAGGAACAGCAACCAGGTCGGCGGATAGTGGAAGGCCGGAAACGGTTCGGGGCTGACCAGCCAAGGCTTGTAGGCCCCGGCCATCACCCGCCCGAACCACACCTGATCATAGATGTGGCTTAGCGCGCCCTGACGCCAGGCGCGGATCGCGGTGTAGAAGATCGTCCAGTCGCAGGCCAGGCCATTGAACGCCGGCCCTATTCTGCCGTTGTAACCCGCCCCCGTGGCGACCACGAGCGCCCAGCCGTACAGGCCGAAGGGGACGGCCAGCAGCGCAAGCAGCAGAAACCGGCGGCGCATAGCGGGTTGCATGGCCCGATCTTCGCGGCGCCTCAGTCAACCGCAGATTAATTTTCCCAGTTAATTTGCGTTTCAAAGTTGCAATTAAATTGCCGAATGCAACGCGTCAGCACGCGCTTAGGTCGCCGCCCCTGCTAACGAGTCTGACTGTCAACCTTGCCTACGCCGACCAACATCACGGCTGTTGAGGTCGACACGCCAAGGCGATGGTTCAAGGCCGCCTGTCTGAGAAAACGCCGGGCGATGCGCCAGGCTGAGTGCGAGAGCTGGCCATAACAGCGCAAACTTAGGGCCTGTAGGTCCAGAAATCGGAGTGATCCAGGTCACCCTTCTCCACCCAGTAGACTTCATAACCATAGCGGCGCTGGCCAATCAGATAGGCCGTTGTGGCCATGGGCAAGGCAAAGAAGGCCTGCGCCGCATCGCTACCTATCGCGTAAACATTTTTCTGGAAAAATTCGCAGGACACGTTCGATATTGCTTTATAATCTTCATATTCAGGATCGTATTTCGGCGCATAAAATCTAACTATAAGATCAGATCTATTACCATGCTGGTTTAAAACGCTGCATTTTCGGAAAAATATTTCCATTGGTCTGATCAATTCCCCCAATATAGAGGCGTTCTTACGTTTTCAGGCCCTCCGGTCCTGCACTCTGCATAGCGCTGCATGACAGTCGCCCTGCAGACCTCGCCTTTGCTGTAGTCCTTCACGGCGTCCACAATCTTGCAGTTGATCCTGTCCCTCGTTAGCTGTTCATCACATTCATCCTCATCTGGCCCCAAGGGAATCGCGCCGATTTGACTCCAACCCCGGCGCGCTTTTCGCCCAGCGCCAGGTTGGCGCCTTGTCGCCAACAGCGCTCCAGCAGCGCTCCAGCAGCGCTCCAGCAGCGAGAGTAGCCAGCGCGGCCGCGTCAGCTAATGGATCTTCAGGGCCGCCGCCGACGACCTCCTCGCCTATCGCAAGGCGTCTGGCGACCATCATCGGAGTCAGAGCGGCCGACGCAGTCGCAACCCGGCCTGAACGCACCGGATTGCTCGTCCTGCGAGGCCCTGGTCCGGCGGCCGAGCGAGTGCGCACGGGGCTGGGCTTCCTGGAATGATCGGGTTTAGCTGCTCCGCCAGTCGTCCACCATCCGCGCCAATCTCGCGGCTCAAGCGGGTTGAATTTTGCTAGGGCATTTTCAATGCGCGCCATCCGCGCGGCCGCCGCCCAAGACACGTCCGGCAGTTTAAGCTGCACAGCGGCGACCATCGCACGGGCAAGGTCGCCGCGATTGAGCGCCTCGGCGATCAGGTTAAGGCCGGTCAGCACACAAGCCGCAGCAAAGCTCGGTCCGTACGCGGCCTTCAAGAGTTGGTCGATTTCCCCGATCGGTCTAGGCGCTAGCCCGGCGACCGTCATCTTTAGCAATGGGGCTCCCGCCAGCGCTACGCCGTCGCGCGTACAGCCGAGCCCCAGACTCTCGCTCTCGTTGGCGATCCGAAATCCACCGCTCATATCCGGCAAGGCGCTCTCCCAACAGTTCGGCGGGATATATATGTTCTTGTTTTGTTCCCGTCAAGAGTGCGTGCTTACAATCAGATTCTCCGGCGGATTTTAGGGGAATTCCTGGAGCGGGTAGACGGGATCGAACCGACATCCTCAGCTTGGAAGGCTGCTGCACTACCATTGTGCTATACCCGCCCGGGATTGGTCTCGCGGGACCCAGGTCGAACCGCCTGCTCGGGGGGCCTATAAAGACCGGCCGGCCGGATTGCGCGTGGTGGGGGAAGCAGGACTCGAACCTGCGAAGGCGTACGCCAGCGGATTTACAGTCCGCCCCCTTTGCCACTCGGGACATTCCCCCGCGCGCGCACCGGAACGCCTTGTAATTCATCCGAAGGCCGCCGACCTGCGCCGCCGACTTTCGAACAAAAGCCTCCGCCAACAGGGACAACCGGTGCTAAGGCTCGGCCGATCCACTCGCGGAGGCTTCAAGGCCCCAATTTGGAGCGCGTCTTATAGTGTCCTCGTTTCCCGAACGCAACGACCGCAAACGCGGCAAACCGGACCGCTTTGGCGGCCGTCCTCCAGGCGCTTCCCAAGGGGCTTCGCAGGGGGCTTCCAAGGGTGATCGGGGACGGCAGAAGCCGGCCGCGGACCGGGGGGGCAACGACTGGCTGTGGGGCTGGCACGCGGTGTCCGCCGCCCTGGCCAATCCGCTACGCGGCAAGCCGCGCAGGCTGCTGGCCACCGAGGATCGCGCCCGCAAGATCACCGAACAGTTCGGCCACATCGCCACCCTGGAAGTCATGGAGCCGCGCGCGATCGATGCGGTTCTGCCCGCCGGCGCGGTGCACCAGGGCCTGGCGCTGAAGCCGGAACCCCTGGAGCCGCTGACCATCGACGAATTGGCGGACGCTGGCGTGGCTGGCGAGGGGAACGGCTTCATTTTGATGCTCGACCAGGTGACGGATCCACAGAACGTCGGCGCCATCTTCCGTTCCGCCGCCGCCTTCGGCGCGCGGGGGATCGTGTTGCAGGAACGGCATTGCCCCGCCCTCACCGGCGCCCTGGCGAAGGCCGCGGCCGGGGCGGTGGACGCCCTGCCCTATGTCCGCGTCACCAACCTGTCCCGCGCCCTTGAGCAACTGTCCGACTTGGGCTGGCGGGCGGTCGGTCTGAGCGGCGAGGCCGAGGATTCCCTGGAAAGCGTGCTCGACGGGCGGCCGACCGTGCTGGTGCTGGGATCGGAAGGCGAAGGCATTCGCCGGCTGGTCAGCGAGCATTGCGACGCCCTGGGCCGCATTCCGATGCCAGGCGGTTTCGAGAGCCTGAATGTATCGGCGGCGGCGGCGGTCGCGCTTTACGAGGTTTCGCGTGCGCGGAAACTTCCCGGATAAAGATTAAAAACCACCCCGAATTCCCCTTGGGGCGTAAGTTACGGTCACATAACGCCGCTACCCTCTTGCAATCCACCGCCCGCATGGTTCTCTGCGCGCGGTCAAGGTTAACGCTCAGTCTTGCGGCTGACCGCACATGGGGGTGCGCGGAATGGACAAGATGTCGAAACTGGCCGTGAAGGCCGGCCTCGCCGGCGGCTCGCTCGCCGTCCTCCTGGTCTTGGCCGGGTGCAATGAATCCCCGCCGCCCGCTCCGCCGCCACCGCCCACAGCCGCCTATGAGGCGCCGCCGCCGCCTGCCCTGCTCGGAGCGCCGCCGCCCGAACGGGAGTTCGTGGCGATGGCGCCCATCCGCAACCCGGAGGACATGTCGCCGGAAGAACGGGCCAAGATCTATGGCGCGCACTATCGCGCCCATCATCATGGCGACCACAGCCCCGGCTGGTGGCTGAGGCTGCATGGCTATCGGGCTGGCCTCGTCGCCCATCCGGTCGTGGCGGCGCCTGTTCACGCCTACGCGGCGCCCTCACCGAAAATCGCCACCGCGCCGCCGCCGAAGCCGGTGGTCGCGGCGCCGCCCTCGCCTATCGACCAGCTCGCCGCCGCCGTGACCGCCAAGTCCAAGGGCGTCATGCTGGCTGTCCCCGCCGATCTTTCGGCCGCCAAGCCCGGCGCCGTGACTCTGTCGTTGCCCGCCGACCTGTTCGCGGCGATCCGCCAGGAAGCGGCTAAGCTCGGCCTTGGCCGCGCGGCGCGGAAGACAGATGTGACCGCCACCCTCCATGGCGAGGGCTACGCGATCAGCCCGAGCGGCCCGCAGACCGCCCACCTGGTCCCCGGCAAGCCAACCACCTTCACTTGGCAAGTGACACCGGGTCCGGGCGCCAAGGGGCCTTTGACAGCCGATGTCAGCGCCCTGCTCAATGGTGTGGGCGCGGCCAAGTCCTTCTCTCTGGCCGAGCTGAAGCAGGCGGTGGCGGCGGTGGATGCGGCGGTAGCGCAGGCCGAGGCCGCGACGCACGGGTTCAGGCTGCCCAGCCTGGGTATGTTGACTATCCCCGGTCACCCGGATGTGAGCCTGCCGATAGTGGGCAAGACGCCATCCAGTTCGGTGGTGGGCGCGGTGATCGCACTGATTGTCCTGCTGCTGTTGGTCATGGCCGCCCGGTCCGCCTCCGCGCGGCGCGAGGCCGAGGAACGCCAGCGCCGAAGCCGCGCCAGGGCGGCGAGCGCGGCCGCCACGCCGTTCGTCGAGACGGTGTCACCGGTCGTGAGCGAACCTAACCACGAGCCTGTGGTTGAGGCTCCCGTGATACACGAGGCGGTCGTCGAGCATCCGGTGGACTATCCGGTCGCCATCGAGTCGGCGGCGGAACCCCATGTCGAGCCTGTCGTCGCCGAAACGCTCGACCATGCGCCGGCGGTGGACCATTTGGTCGCCGACCACGGTGAGGTGGAGCATGTTGTCAGCGACCCAGTCACCGCCGACCACGCCGTCGTCGAAGCGCCGGTCCTGCACGTGCCCGACGGACCGTCCGTGGTCGGGCTGAAGCCAGCCGAGCCCGAATCCCACGAGCACCCATTCGACCCGGTCCCCGAGGATCACTCTGACGTCGAGGCGCATGAGGTGGCGGACCATGAGCCTGCAAAGACAGTGCTGGTGGAAACACATGACGATCACCACGCGCTCGAGACCGTCTGATCCGCCAACTTGAGACCCGCTTGTCAGTTGCGCTTCGACGCGGCATGAACAGCGCATGACCCACGCCTTGACCGCCGGCCCCCTGGGCGTCGACTGGATCGGGATGCTGGTCGCCCTGCTCCAGGTGATGCTGATCGACCTGGTGCTGGCCGGCGACAACGCCGTGGCGGTCGGCATGGCCGCCTCCGGCCTCGATCCCAGCCAACGCCGCAAGGTGATCATGTCGGGCCTCGGCGCCGCCGTGATCATGCGGCTGATCTTCGCCCTTCTGGCCCAACAGCTGCTTCGCTTCATCGGCCTGCAGCTGGCCGGCGGCTTCATCCTGCTGGTGGTTGGCTGGCGGATGTGGCGGGATCTGCGCAAGGAAGCCAAGGCCGAGCACGAGGCCCGTGAGGCGCCGGCCAAGACTTTCTGGCAGGCCTTTTTCCAGATATTCCTGGCCGATCTCGCCATGTCGCTGGACAACGTCCTGGCCGTGGCTGGCGCGGCGCTCAGTCATCCGATCGTGCTGTTTTTCGGGCTGCTGCTTTCCATCGGTTTGATGGGGGTGGCCGCCAACTTCATCGCCGGCGTCCTGAACCGCGCCAAGTGGCTGAGCTATGTCGGCGTCGCGGTGGTGGTCTACGTCGCCCTGCATATGATCTGGCAGGGCTATCGCGGGGACGTGGTCGAACTGCACCTAGTCGATACCTACAATGCGATCATGCCCGGCGAGCTGCTGGACATCAAACCGGCAGAGGTCGCGCAGCATAGGCACGCGAAGTAGGAATTTCCCCGCGTCTTACTGGTCGGGGGTCTGGGCCTCCACCAAAGCTCCTCATCCTGAGGCGCTCGGCGCGAAGCGGAGAGCCTCGAAGGACGCACGTCGCCGCCCTTGCGTCCGTCGAGGCCCGCTACGCGGCGCCTCAGGGTGAGGCGTTCTAGAGCGCCGTTGCGGACTTAACTCCCTCCCGCGAACCTTTCCGTCCATTCCGCCACCTGGGCGTCTTCGATCTTGGCGAACAGGACCGGCGGGGCCTGAATCGCGCGGCCTTCCGGAACGCGCGACAACTCAGCGGCCGCGTCCAGCGAGGGCCAGGAGGGCGGATAGGGTTCGCCCACCGCCTCGGCGATCTTCTCCGCCGCGAAGGGGATGAAGGGCGCCGACACCCGCGCGAACAGGCCGACCAGGTTCAAGCCCGTGCGCACAACCACCGCAGCCCGGTCGCGGTCGGTCTTGATCGCGGTCCAGGGCGCGGCCTCCTGCAGATATTCATTGCCCAGCACCCACAGCGCCCGCAGCGCCTGGGTGGATTTGCGAACCTCGATCGCCTCCATCTGGTCAGTCAGTTCGGCCAGGCGCGCGGAGACGTCGGCATAGAGCTTCTGTTCCAGCGGCCCAGGCTCGCCGCCAGCCGGCACGACGCCCTCGAACCGGGTCTCGGCGAACTTGACGATCCGGTTGACGAAGTTGCCCAGAACGTCGGCGAGGTCGCGGTTCACGGCCGACTGGAACTGCTCCCAGGTGAAGGCGGAGTCGGAATGTTCGGGGCTGTTGGCGGTAAGGTACCAGCGCCAGTCGTCCGGCGGGGCGATCTCCAGCGCCTTGTCCATGAAGACGCCGCGCTTCTTTGAGGTGGAGAAGGGTTGGCCATACCAGTTCAGCCAGTTGAACGCCTTGAGCATGTCCACAGACTTCCAGGGCTCGCCTGAGCCGAGGATGGTCGCGGGAAAGCTGACCGTGTGGAAGGCCACGTTGTCCTTGCCCATGAATTCGACATAGCGGACGTCGCCCGCGCCCTTGTCGCCGCGCCACCAGCGTTCCCAGCCACCCGAATTGCCGCCGATCTCATCGGCCCATTCCTCGGTGGCGGCGATGTATTCGATCGGCGCATCGAACCAGACGTAGAAGACCTTGTCCTCGAAGCCGGCGCGCGGGGCGCCGCCACGCGTGACGGGCACGCCCCACGACAGGTCCCGGGTGATGCCGCGATCGATCAGGCCCTCGTCCAGGTGCTTGTAGGCGATGGATTTGGCCAGGGTCGGCCAGTTCTCGCGGCTGTCCACCCAGCCCCGGATGCGGTCCTCGATCTTGGTCTGCAGCAGATAGAGGTGGCGGGTCTCGCGCACCTCAAGATCGCGCGAACCGGAGATGACCGAATAGGGCTCCTTCAGGTCGATGGGATCGAGCAGCGAGCCGCAATTGTCGCACTGATCCCCACGGGCGTGGGCGTAGCCGCAGACCGGACAGATCCCCTCCACATACCGATCCGGCAGGAAGCGGCCATCGGCGTTGGAATAGATCATCCGATCGGTGCGCTCCTCGATCAGGCCATTGTCTTCCAAAACCTCCGCGAAATGCTGGGTCAGGCGGTGGTTCTGCGGCGAGGAGGAGCGGCCAAACCAGTCGAAGGACAGACCAAAGCCCCGCGCCACGTCATGCTGGGCGCGGTGCTGCTCCTCGCAATAGGTGAAGACGTCCTGGCCGGCGGCGGCGGCGGCCAGCTCGGCCGGGGTGCCGTGCTCGTCGGTCGCGCAGATGTAGAGGGTCTCGTGGCCCCGGGCGCGCTGGAAGCGGGCGTAGACGTCGGCGGGCAGCATGGAGCCGGCCAGATTCCCCAGGTGCTTGATCCCGTTGATGTAGGGCAGCGCGGAGGTGATCAGGATGCGGGCCATGGCGAACTTCGAGGGCTTATGAGGGAGCGGTCATATAGGGCGCCCCGCCTGCAAAGCCAAAGCGGGGTTTTGCGCGGTGAAGCGCCGGCGCCCCTCTGCCTGGTCCAACCGCCCGGCGCTAGCTGTGCGGCAGGATCGCGGCAAGCCGATCAAGCGTCTCCGACCATCCCTGCCGGTAGTCGTCGACGGTCGCCCGCCCGGAGGCCATCCCCGAATGGACGACGGTCAGTTTCGTCTTCCCGTCCAGGTCCTCCAGCCGGAGCGTGATCGTCGAGGCCGGCCATTCGGCGGAATCCTGCGCAGTCCCCTCCCGGTCCGAACGGTGCTGCACCATCACCAGCTTCTCGCCTTCGACGATCTCGAGATATTCACATTTGAACCACATCATCGGGTTGCCCGGGCGCTGGGCGCCGAAATGCAGCGAACCGCCCACGCGAAAATCGAGCTCGCAGAAGGGCATGACGACGCCGTTAGGCATGCCCCACCACTCCCTGAGGGCCTCGGTTTCCCGGCAGGCGTTCCAGACCGCCTCACGCGGCGCATCGAACAGGCGGACGATGGTCAGCTGGTTTTCGGAATCGGTGGTCATCGCTTCTTCTCCAAATAGATTCCAAGCCGATCCAGCCGGCTTTCCCAGATGTCCCGGTAGCGTTCGAGATGGTTTGAGGCGTCGGTCACCGCCGCCGGCGAGAGCGAGGCGATCTGCTGTTTGCCGTCCCTGCGTTTGGTGATGAGGCCGGCCTTTTCGAGCACGACCAGATGCTTCGACACGGCCGCCAGCGAGATGTCGTACGACGACGCGATCTCGCCGACAGATAGTTCGCGCCCAGCGACGCGCCGCAGAATATCGCGGCGGGTGGTGTCGGCGAGCGAGCCAAAGATCAGATCGAGGCGGGCTTCAGGTTCAATCATTTGGTTGAATGATGAGATAGTCCGGGTGCGCTGTCAATCGGGCCGACGCTGTCTCTCGGCCCGGAAATGAAGGCCCTTACGGCGGCGACGAGCCGAAATTCAGGTAGATCGGGTTGCCGATCAGAACGAGGCGCGCCTTGGCGTCGCGGGCGCCGGGTCGGAACCAGTGGCGGGCGCCGTCGCTGGTCCAGACGAAGGTCCCGTCCGGCGCGAGGACCACGGGATGGCCGTCTTCGACCAACTCCAGCGTCCCGCCGGGCAGCTTCTCCAGGCGGGCGGCGAAATGCACGGAAACGCCCAGTGGCGCGGTGACGCTGTCGCCCATCTCCGCCTTGGTGGTTGCGAGCGTTGCGGACAGGTCCAGCATCCGGTCGCGGGTTCCGTCGATGTCGATGAACACCCGCCCTGCCCTGATCCCCGCCAGGATGGCCGGCGTCGACAGGCCCTGGGCATAGACCACCGTGGTCGGCCGCCCGACGGCGGAAGCCTTCCTTGCATCCAGCCCCGCGTCGTGATTGTCGCTGCCGCCAACGCCGGTGATGCGATAGCCGGCGTTCAGCTTCGCTTGCCAGAACGGCAGGCCGGAGAAGACACCGTCGCCGGCGTCGGAATAGGCCAGGGCCCCGCCATTCACGACCTCGATCGCCTGAACCCCGCGCCAGTCAGTGTCGGTCGCGGTCCAGCCGCAGCCCATGCAGTTTTCGCCGGACGGCAGCAGGGGGTGGTTCACGGAGAACAGCCCGCCGGACGCCGCCGTCGCCGCCTCCAGCGCCTCCATGTCAGGGACCGCCCTGTCACCCAGGCGAAAGTCGATGAAGGCGTTTGGGCCAAACAGGTTGGCGTGCCCCTTGAAGGTGGTGATCTCGCGGCCGGGGATCAGCAACAGGTGGGGAAACGCCGGCTGCAGCTCCCGCTCGGCGTCGAACTGCGAGATGGTGTTGTGGTCGGTGATGGCGATGAAATCCAGGCCCCGCGCCGCCGCCGCCTCCACCGTGCGAAAGACCGGACAGGGCGCGCGAACGCCATCCTGGCCGGCGCAGGTCGCGTCTGAGTGGGCGGTGTGCATATGCAGGTCGCCGCGATACCAGCCGGGTTTGTCGGTCAGCGCCGTAACCGTGATGTCGGACGGATCCGACGTCCTGTCGAAGAAGACCCGCGCCTCGAAGCGGGCCTGGTTCCCTACACGAATGTTGGGCACGCCCAGCATCAGCGTCCAACGTCCCGCCGGCAAAGGCCCGGGCAGATAGCCTGGAGTGGCGTCCTCGACTGAGAGGGTCAAGCGATCGCGCGCGCCGCCGCTCCAACCCCGGAACCGCGCACCGTCCCATAGGCCGATATCGATGACGGTTCGTTCCGCCTTGCCGGTATAGCTGAAAACCACCGTCAGCCGCCGAACGCCGGCCGGGAGGTCGAAGGTCGCGCGCCGATAGGTCTCGCGGTCAGCCGCGGTAATCTCGCCTTTCAGCTCCAGGTCCGGGGCGCGGTCGGCCGCCAACGCTGGACGGACGGCTGTCACGATCAGCAGAGCCAGCGCCGCCAACACGCCCCGCACACCCAGCCTAAGCCAGCCACCTTGCATCCCCGCCTCCCTCGCAAGCCGTCCGCTCCGCCGGACGCGCGACGGGCAAAGGGGATTGTCTAGGATCGGCTTTGTATGCCATCCCTGCCTAAGGGAAATAGGGGCGTCACCCCGACAGGGTAACCCGCTGATTTCCCTTGATATGCCGGATTAGCTCAGTTGGTAGAGCAGCGGTTTTGTAAACCGAAGGTCGGGGGTTCGAGTCCCTCATCCGGCGCCAGCTTCCAATATCTCGCGCAACATTGCCGCGCGCGCTCGGCGGAACTCCCGCCGGCTTGACGCGTATTGGCGAAAGGTGAAGCTTCACGTCCGCCCTGGGGAAATTCATGAAACGCATCGTCCTGCCGCTCATCGCCGGCCTTGTCGCGCTCGGCCTGGGAAGCGCCGCCTCGGCGCAGAGCTGGAGCGATCCGGGCCGGTTCTCGGTGGGCGTGGGCGTGGGCAGCAATGGCGGCGTGGGCGAAGTGGCCTATGAGATCGACCCACATTTCATCCTGCGCGGCCAAGGCGCCTTCCTGGATTTCAGCCATCACTTCACGTCCAACGACACCGCCTACAGCGGTTCGGCGCATTTCAACACCGGCGGTCTGTCGCTGGACTGGCACCCCTTCGCCAACACCTTCCTGATTACCGGCGGCTTCATCTCGGGCGATCGCAAGGTGGACGTTCGCGGCCAACCTGTCGGCGGCTCTATCGTGATCAACCACGTGACCTACTCCGCCGCCGACATCGGCTCGGTGAGTGGTCAGATCAACTATGGCTCGACCGTCCCGGTGGCCGGGATCGGCTTCGACAACACCTATGTCGGCAACCATCACTGGGGTGTCCGCGCCCTGGTCGGGGTTGAGTTCGGCCGGCATCCGCCGACGGCCAGCCTGCACGCGAACGGACCGCTGGCGAGCAATCCGATCGTGATCGCCGACGTCCAGGCCGAGCAGCAGTCGCTGGGCCACGACGGCGGCGCCTTCAGCTATTACCCGATCGGCCAGCTGGGCCTGACCTACAGGTTCTAGCCGCGGAATGGCCTGACCCATCGGCCTGAGGCGCAATCCCGATTGGCCGGGGGATCGAGCCCTCCGTTCGGCCGTTCCCTACTGGGCTGGTTCGCGGAGTAGCGTGGAATGCCCGGAATTCATTATGGCGTCGTGCAGATAGACGGCGATTGGATGGTTATCAGCCAGGGACTGCGCAGCGGGCCCTATCCGAGCGAGGCGGAAGCCGAACGGATCGCGCGTCGAATGGCCGACCAGGCCGCGGGCCTGGAAGTGCAGCTGCATATCCAGGATAAGACGGGTCAGCTGCATCTGGACCGGCACGGCGGCGACGCGCCCTCGCCGCCCGCGGCCTATGATCTGGAACGGTTCGTGACCGCCCAGGCCCCGATCTATGAAACCGCGCTCAAGGAGTTGTCTGCGGGGCGAAAGCAAAGCCACTGGATGTGGTTCATCTTCCCGCAGCTGCGAGGCCTCGGTCACTCGGCCATGGCCGACCGCTATGGCCTGGAGTCGCTGGAGGAGGCGAAGGCCTACCTCAACCACCCCACTCTCGGCCCACGGCTCGAGGCGGCGATCAGCGCCCTGTCCTCATCGCCAGGCCAGTCGCTGCGCGCGGTGTTCGGCAGCCCGGACGACCTGAAGTTCCGCTCGTCGATGACCCTGTTCTCACAGGCCGCGCCGGAAGGCCCGTTCTGGCCGATGTTGCGCAGGTGGTGCGACGGGCGGGTGGACGGGCGGACGATGGAGTTGTTAGAGGAAGGCGGGGCGCCGACCGACTCGCGGGCCTGAGCCGGCCGGAATTCGAGCAACAGCTTGCCGATGGCTGGCAGGCTTGGTGCGGGCGCCGGGAATCGAACCCGGATGGCCGAAGCCGACGGATTTTAAGTCCGTTGCGTCTACCAATTCCGCCACGCCCGCAACGGGCTGGTCATAACCCGCGTGGGGCCCGCGTCAAAACCACTTGCGCCATTTGAACCAGATCAACGGCACGATGGTGGTCACCGCCAGTAGAGCCAGGCCGTATTCGTAGCCATATTTCCAATGGTACTCCGGCATGTTCTGAAAGTTCATGCCATAGACGCCCGCCACCAGGGTGGGGGCGATGCCGACCACGGACCAGATGGTCAGCACCTTGAAGATGTCGTTCTGCTCAATGCCGATCAGGCCGACCACGGCGTCCAGCAGGAACTGCACCTTGCCGAACAGGTGCTCGACGAACAGGTTGAGGGAGTCCACGTCGGCGGCGATGGCCGTCAGCCTCTCGCGCTTGTCGGCATCGATCCAGCCCTTGCCCATCTCGCGGGCAAAGGGGGCGATGCGACCGACGCTCATCAGGCTCTCGCGGATCATCGAGACGCGGTCGCCGATGCGGCCAAGCTTCTGCAGGGTCGCGCGCAGCACGCCGCTGGAGCGGATGGCGGTCTTGACCCCGTCGGCCTTGGCCCGGAACACCTGGTGGGAGATGTTGTCGAGATAGCCGCGCGCGGTCTCCAGCAGGTCGGCCTCGCGATCGATCAGGGCCTCCAACAGATTGACGAACACTTCGGTGCTGGAGGGCGCCGCGCCCGCGCCGCAGACGCGGTTCGCGGTGGTTTCGAACACCTTCAGCTCCGTGAACCTGGTGGTGATCAGCACCTTGGGCGTCACGATCAGGCCGATGTAGGAGAGGGAGGGATGGTCGGAATCGGCATTGGCCAATACGGGCGCCGACAGGCAGAGCATCTGCTTTTCGGCAACCATCTGGCTGGACCGCTCGATCCGTCGCAGCTCGTCCAGGACGGGCACCGACAGGCCGGTGTGGTCCTCCACCAGGGCGATTTCGGCCGGCTCGGCCTTGAACAGGTCCATCCAGACCGCGCCGGCGGGGACGCCGTGTTTGCCGCCCGCTGAGGTCTTCGATGACGGATGAAAGGTCAGCATCAGGTCTTGGCGCCCGGCTCATCGACGGTGATCGTGCCGATGCCGGCCGCGGTCAGCGCCGCCACCAACTCGTCCACCGTGGCGTTCAGCTCGGCGACGTCGCGACCGCGCAGCACCAGGTTGGAGCCATAGCCCTCGGGGCCGAAGAAGGGATAACTTCCCAGGGACATGTCCGGGTGCGCCTTGGCCACCCGCTCCAGCGGCTCGGCGATTACGCCCTCGCCAGAGCCATCCACCCGCACATTGCGCGACAGCACGATGGCGCCGCCCTTCAGCCGCCAGCCGACGTCCTCCAGCATGCCGCGCATGATCTGTGGCACGCCGGCCATGACGAAGACATTGCCGATGGTGAAGCCGGGCGGCCCGGCGACAGGGTTCTTCAGCAGGTCGCCGCCCTCCGGCACCCGCGCCATCCGCCGCCGCGCGGGCGTCAGTTCGCCGCCCCAGCGGGCGGCCATCATCTCGATGATCTCCGGGTGTTCTAACAGCTTCACCCCGAAGGCCACGGCGATGCAGTCGGCGGTGATGTCGTCATGGGTGGGGCCGATGCCGCCGGTGGTCAGGACATAGTCGTATTTGGCGCGCAGGGCGTTGAGGGCGGTGACGATCTCCTCGGTCACGTCCGGCACGACCCGCGCCTCGGCCAGGTCCACCCCATGGGCGCCGAGATATTTGGCGATGTGGTTCAGATTGGTGTCCTGGGTGCGCCCCGACAGGATCTCATCGCCGATGATCATCACCGCGGCGGTGACCTTGGCGGGGGTGGTGGTCATGGCGTCCTCACTCATCCAACATGGGCGGTCTCGCATCCATACCTTCTCCCGAAGGGAGACGGAGGGGCCCGCCGCGAAGCGGTGGGAGGATGAGGGGTTACGCGGGTCAGGATAAACCTGAATCGTCCCTAACCCCTCACCCTCCCATCCTGCGGATGGGCCCCTCCCTCTCCCTCCGGGAGAGGTGTTCCGCGATTAGTTGGCGCGGCTGGACCTCACGTATTGAAGACGGCATAGGCCGGGCATGGATTTCCCTCAACCCCTTCAGCGCGGCGTTCTTGTCCAGCGCTACAAGCGTTTCCTCGCCGATGTGGCGCTGGACGATGGGCGGCATATCACCGTCCATTGCCCTAATCCCGGGGCGATGCT
>Ga0302314_10009456_pt1 | contig 17226 bp, 24 predicted proteins | sample III_Palsa_N2_3_FD_200533 | JGI IMG/M metagenome (GOLD analysis project Ga0302314, IMG submission 200533) | Peat permafrost microbial communities from Stordalen Mire near Abisko, Sweden - III_Palsa_N2_3 | ecosystem: Environmental > Terrestrial > Soil > Palsa > Peat permafrost | place: Sweden...
CGCCTCCATGGCCGCCCTGACCGGCGGCGGCATTCGCGCCAAGCCGGGCGAGGTGTCGCTGGCGCACAATGGGGTGTTGTTCCTGGATGAACTCCCAGAATTCCACGCGAATATGGCGCAAACGCACCTAACCGCCACTTAGCTACGTTCGATTACGCAACCTTAGCGACCATGCCCGTCATCTACCCGGATGACCGGCAGCCCAATCCTCCTCTCCCTCGAACGCCAATACGCTATCGCTCTCGGCCAGTACAAAGTCGCTGAACACGCGATAGAGGCTGTCGTGGGTCTTAAGGCGGTGGTCGCCGAGGATGGGCGCATCCAGGCGCGAAAGAAGGCACTTCAGGCCAAGATGGATCACATCGCGTACCTGATCCGCGTCCAGGTCGATCCAGCGTGGGAGCCGGGTCATGTTCGGGCGCTTAGGTCGAGACAGAATGTCGGGCGGCAGGGGTACATTGCTAAGGCCGTTTATCGTGTCCTAAAGAACGCCGACAGCCCTCTGAAGGTTCGTGAGATCGTCTATCTCATTCTGCCACTGATCGATGTGGAGAAGCCCGATACCCTCCAGCTCGACAGAGTTCACTCAGCCGTCAATGGCATACTCATCGCGCGTCTGAAACAGGATATGGTGTTTCACGACGGTGGCAAGCCGATGAGATGGTCCGTCAAGCCGCGAGCGGCGCGGCGCCAAGCTTCGGACGCTTCTGCCAGTATCCCACCCATCTTGTTGAGGCCGGCATTACCACAGCCCGCCCCAGCACCGACTGAAACTGCTGACCATTGCTTACCCGGCGATGATCCTCACGCCACGAGAATTCGTCCGCGTAATTCTGGGCGTGCTTATGGTTGAGGCTCACATAGACACCGCGCTCACCACGCCGGATGCGTGAGTGGTATCCCTCGACGTTGTTGATATGGATGCCGTCGATGACCATGCCCAGCGTGTGGTTCACCGTTGAATGGGAATTGAAGTCCAACAGCAGGTTGCCCCAGGTGTCCGCCAGGTCGGTGACGACATCGGCGCTGGGGTGGACCAAATCTCGGATCAGCGGCTGGGCTTCTGACTCGCCCTTCAGCACGAACGACCGCGACCGGCCGCCGATGCCGCGTTCCTTGAACGTCACAATGCACCGGCGGCGCTGAGCGGCGCCGGCGTGTTTGCTCGTTCGATCGGCTCTCATATTCGCCGGCCGGATATGGCCGCCAATATAGACGCCGTCGATCTCGACCTCGCCCGTGATCTGATGATCTGCCTGAATGGACGCCATAGCCTCGCGCAATTTGTGCGCCAGCACGAAGGTAGTTTTGTACGTCAGATATAGGTTGCGGCGCAGGTGGAGCGCCGCCTTCCCATTCACTCCATCGACGAACAGCTTGATCGCGACGAGGATGGTCTGGAGCGATAGCTTCCGGCTGTTGAAGATCGTCTTCGAGGTGACGGTGAACTGTTTCTCGCAGGCCTTGCACTTAAAGAGCGGCCGGCTGGTGAACGTATAACAGGCCGTGCAGCCGCAATGGGGACAGAACGGCTCTCCTCCGTTCTCCGCGAAGCGGATCGCCTTGAACTGCGCGTAGGCCTCGGCATCGCTCAGCCGAGCGATCTCGATGACACCTAACGTCACGGCTTTGGCGCTGAGGAGGAAACTCTGTGACAATCATCAATCCGAGTGCGGAAGCACCATATATGATGCTATAGTCGAACTCGGAGGCGGCGGTCAAGCCAAAAGCATCAAATATGGTGCTTAAGCCTCATTGGAGATGCGCGTGACTGAGGAAGAAGGCATTCAGTGGGTGCGCGGGACGATCCGCGCGGCCATGGTCAAACGGCGCCTGACCTACGCCGACCTGGTCGAGCGGCTGAAGGCGCTGGGGATCGAGGAGAACGAGCGCAACCTTCGCAACAAGGTGGCGCGCGGCACCTTCAGCGCCGTGTTCTTCATCTCGTGTTTGGAGGCGTTGGATACCGACCTCCTCAACATCGATATGCACGAACAGATGGCGCTGCCCGAAGAGAAGAGGATGTTTGCGGCCAACACACCGCACATCCGCACCAAGCGCGAATTGGTAACTGCTGAAAAGGCCTTCCTCGCCCACGTGGGAATGATGGCTGAGCGCGAATTCTCGTCCATGAGCGAGTATCAGGCCTACATTGACGCGATGCCGAAACCTTCTGGGCCGCTGGATGCTGAGGGGCCGGAGCAATCAATAGAAGAGATTCTCGCCTCAATTCGGAAGACAATTGCGGAGGACTGAACCGGCGGTAGGCCACAGCTAATTGACTCGCGCCGCGACCCGCTGGTGATTTCGCTGAGGAACAATCTGAGCCACTGCATCCGCTAACTTGAGGCGCTTCGCATCAGTCAGTGGCGCGCCGGATGCGACCAAGTCGACAAACCGCGCAGCGGCATTGGGGCGGCCGGCGAAGTAGCTCCGCAGCGTCATCAGATACTTTGAGTATGCGTGGCGCTTCCGTTCGCTGATATTGAATGGGACCGGCACGCTCGCCAGCACATCCTTTTCGTCTCGGAAGGGATCGAACGATGCCATCCAGGCAATGCGGGTGTTCGCGATGAGCCAATCGGTTAGGCGCCGCTCACCGTCACCGAAGTGGAAGTAGGTCCGCGAGCCGTCGCCGACGGGATCAAGTCCCAATTCCAGAGTCAGGAGCGCTCCTGCGGTCATCCGCAATGATGAGACGCGTGAGTTACCGACCAGGTGGTCGAGAACGCGACGCCGCAGCTGGTTCATAGTGGCGCCGACGTAGAGCAGGTCGAAGCCGTCCTTGGAAAATGGAAACGCGTCGTCGAATTCCAGGTAGCCAGAACGCTCTAGAAGGAGCTGCCCAGAATCGAAGAAGATAAAATACACGCCTCGGTCCAGCGGCAGGCAGCCGTCAGAGGCAACTAGCTCCACCGCTGGCACGGGACGCAGGGAGTCGAGGTCAATCATTTTTGTCTCGTGTGGTTGCCTTCGGCACCTGCGAGATTGCAGGAAACCGCTCAAGTGATATGAAAGCTATCACACGATCCGAATATGATCAATATGCAATCATTTGATCCAAAAACACTCACGGGTGCCCAGCTGCGAGCGGCTCGCGGACTCCTGGGGATATCAGCCCAGGAGCTTGCCACGACTTCGGGTCTGGGCGTGGCCACCATCAGGCGAGCCGAACAGAACGACGCTCAAGTGTCGATCACAGCCGCTAATGCTCGGGCGATTGTCGGCGCGTTCGAGCAGTCAGGTGTGGAGTTTTTAGCTGAGAATGGCGGCGGCGCAGGCGTCCGGTTCAAGCGAACCACAAACTCAGCCTAGAGGTATGTCGCCAGAGGCAGGCTAGGTGTTCGTCCGCTTAGTGGCGCTTGCCATCGCCCAAATAAATGTCGCCCCATTCGATCGTGATCTCGCGCGGACCGCGCGGGTCGGGCGTTTCACCGAACTGGTTCGCCAACCGGCCATAGAAGCAGAGCTTGTCCCCGATAAAGACGCCAACCCAGACGATGTTCGTCCAGTCGTCGTGGGGCCTTACGAACGTGATCTGCTTTCCATTGGGCTGGCGCTGGTAGCCCGGCCAGTTCGGCTCTTGGAAACCAACGCCGTCGAGATTCGGAGCCTTACAGAGAAGACCGACCGACCATTCGCCTTCTGGCAGCCGGCCACCCCCACGATACGGTGCCACGGCCGTGGTCGTCGCCTTGTAAAGTCCGTGGTTAGCGCGGAACGCAGGTGCACAGGACGTCGGGGGCGGCGCGCGCTTAGTGTAGGAAAACGGCAGGGAAAAGCCGTTGTTGTCCATGGCGTGATCTTTCTGATGATTTGGGAAGCCGGCAAACCGCCCGAGGCGAGTTCTATTCCGACCCGCAGATTGTACTCCGGCAAGGAATGGCTTGCAAGAAAACGGGGAGCCGCCACGGTTCGCGTGGCTGTGGAAGCTAGGTTCCTCGAACCGCCGGCTATCTCGCGCGGGCCACGTCTCGCCCCGCGCCTTAGAACCACACCTTCGGCCCAGGCGCGCCGCCGCAGAACTGCCGCCACGCCCGGTCGAAATCATCCACCGTCATGTCCGCCTCGGTTATGGCGGTCGACTGAGAGGCGATGAACCGCTGAAAGCCGCCGTAGCCGCCCATCGGCGTCTTACCATTTTCCTCACCGCAGAACGCGACAATGGCCGCGCCGTCGAGGATGGTGAGCGACGTCATGACGTTCTGATATCGAACGCCGTGGCTGTCTGTGAGCTTGGCATCCAACTGGCTCTCTGACGCCAACTTCAGCGCTAGATAATCGACGCCACCGCTGGCTTGTGAAGGCTTGCTGGACGCAGATGCGTCCTGTGCGTCGGCCGCTGCTGCTGCGTCGCTCGTCACTGCTGCCGTATCCTCGGCCGACGCCTCGGGCTGCGCTGACGGTGCGGGCTGTGAGGATGCCACTGCCGGTGCCTTGGCGGCAGGCGCGGGTCCGAGAACGGTCCCGGCGCCGATGAGCGCGAAAAGCCCTACCGCGCCGATACCCAGCCATTTGGCCGGCTTGAGCAGGACATGAGGCCTGCCTTGGTTGGTGACGAATTGCATGGGTTTCGGTCCAACCTTCATCCGAGCTTGAACGGATGCTGCGGTGCAAACCCGGCGCTTTCACCGTCACCGCCGCAGAATTTGGACCAGTGTTCTTCGAAGTCGTCCGTGTCCCCCTCGATTGCTGCTGCGCCAGGTCCCGCAATGAATCGGACGTAGCCAGGGTAACGGACAGAAACTTGTGGACACCGCGTTTCGTCGGCTTACTGCTTTGGACATAGCTTGACGGAGCCGGGCGTATTGCACCGATCGGGAAAGTATTCGACGCCGCTTGCGCCGCCTTGTGAGGCCACCGAAGTGGCGCTTCTTCTGCATTCTCGGGACCGGGCTTAAATCCGCCACACAAGAAATTTCAAATACTCTACGGATGCTTTGAAAAATTTCCGATAATGATAACCCGCAAATAGAGGGCCTCACGCGGGGGGCGTCAGAGCGACAGTCCTAATTTCTCGACGGCGAATCGCTTCGCTTCCGCCTTTGCGATTTGAACGAAAATGTCCAATCCAACGTTGCCGACTGTCTTTATGGCGGTTTTCGTCATGGACCAGACCTCGGGGTTTTGGATGGTATCAATGAAATCATGACCAGACGCCGTTAGACGCAGAGGAAGAACTGACCATGAACAAAAACCATCTATGCCCTTAAATAAGCCAAATCCCGCGTCACCATTCTCTCGCTCAATAAACCCCTTATCCACCAATATCGCCATGTGGAACTCAAATGCCGGATTGGCATAATCTATCCCTTCTGCGTTCAAATCCTCAATATTGAAGGTTGGCCGGTCTGTGGCTTGGCAAGCGGTGAGAAGTTGCTTAAGATATTCATGGTCTATCTTCATATTTTCCCTCCGCCTGGATGCCAGCCCGGCCCTTCCATGCTGTCCAGCTCGCCCCGGATTTGCAGGCCATCCAGAGCGCGGGTGTAGACGGCTCCACAATAGGCGCAGCGCGTCGCATCGGCGGCCCACGGCTCGCCTATCTCCGCTCGCTGGCTAGGCACTAGAGACGCTTGGCGGAACGGCTGGCCGCCGCTGCACTTTGCCGGACATACAACCATCCTCACGCCCCGGTTTGGGTGAATGGTAGACCACGCTCCCGCAGGAACGCGGCAAATCCGGGCGTCGTTATGTATGTGCGCCCCGTGGCCATCGGTCCCCCTCCAAAGACGGGCGGCCCCTCTATGAGGGTGTCACCCTTGGTGATTTGGACGTATTCGGACCATGCGGCGTTCAACTCATCGGTGTGTGCCAGGTCGATTTGAATATTTGCCATTCGACTGGAGTCCCGTTTGCGAACTTGGGGCTAGCGTCGCACGAGCACGCCGGCCACGCTAGGTCGCCGGCGCCCCCTGCCACAGATGATGCCGGCTATCCCTTTAGCGGCGGAAAGGACGGGTCAGCCAAGGGCTGATCGCCGCCGAGTTTCCAGCTCAAGAACCGGTCAAACAGAATCCAAGTTCGATTGACTACCTCCTTGGCGATCGAGCCCGGTATCGCGGTTCTGTTGCCGTGGCGCGGCTTGGCCAACGGCTCCATGACGTATTTCAGGTAATCCCGACGTTATCGTGCCTTCGTGAAGACGATCGGCGATTATATACTTTGCAAATACGGTGAGGCGTGCTATCAAAATTCCATAAGGGATTCAACGCTATGTCCATTCTCAACGCCCCGTATTTCCAAGACGAACAAGCCGCTTTCGACCATGTTGAGGGCATCATCTGGCCCAAGGGTCCGGTCTGCCATCACTGCGGCTGCATGGGTCGTATCACGACGGTTAAGCCCAACGCCGAAAAGCGCATCCGCTTCGGCCTGAAGCGCTGCGGCGACTGCAAGAAGCAGTTCACGGTTCGCATGGGTACGATCTTCGAGGAGTCCAAACTCCCCCTGCATATCTGGCTGCAAGCCATGCACTTGATGGTTTCCAGCAAGAAGGGCGTCTCCGCTCAGCAGCTGCACCGCACCCTGGAAATCACCTACAAGACGGCCTGGTTTCTCGCTCACCGTATCCGCGAAGCCATGCGCTCCGGTGATCTGGCGCCCTTCGGTGGCGCTGGCGGCATGGTCGAAGTCGATGAGACCTACATTGGTCGCAACCCCGATGCGCCGAAATCCAAGATGGCGATCCGCAACATGAACGCTGTCATGACCCTCATTGACCTCGACACGGGCCGCGCTCGCAGCATGGTCGTCGATGATCTCAGTCCCGCCAACGTGGCCGAAATCCGACCGCCAACATCGCCAAGGAGGCCCGGCTGATGACGGATGAGGGCCGCTCTATCAGCCCACCGGTAAGACCTACGCCGATTACCAGACCGTCTCCCACGCCCGCAACGAATACGTCCGCATGGGCGAGCCGGAAATCCACACCAACACGGTGGAAGGCTTCTATTCGATCTTCAAGCGCGGCATGAAAGGCGTCTATCAGCACTGCGGCAAGCAACACCTGTACCGCTACGCCGCTGAATTTGATTTCCGCTACTCCAACCGCGTCGCGCTCGGTGTGGATGACAAGGGTCGCGCCGTGATCGCGCTACAGGGCGTCGTCAGCAAGCGCCTGACCTATCGTAGGCCTGACCACGGGGCCGAAGGCGCCCGGGCATAATCACACGCAGAAGCGTCGCTCCCGCTGGATTACAAAGCGAAAGCGCTATCTAAAATCAACAAATCAGTGCTAAAACGCATACGCCCAACCGGGGTGAAGAGCCGGCTGGGCGCAGAGGCAGATGAGTTAGTGTTCCGGTGCTACCTCATGTGCCACCTACCTCGCCCGTTGCCACGGGCGTGCGCGCACTGAACCAGTCCGGCAGTTTTGCCGGCTCTTGTTTGCCGGTCGCAGACGTTCCCCACACGGGCTTTGTGTCTGCGGCCGGCGCATTCTGGGCTTCCACCAGAAACCATCGATCACCCTCACGGCGATACAGGTCCTTTCGGCGAAGCAGTTCATTGTAAACGGTTTTCGGGTTGATCCGATGATCAATGGCGACGGCCCGTGTTTCGGCTTCCTTGGTCGTAATCCCATCGACCGTCTTAAAAATCTGCACCAGCGCACCGACAACCAGTCCCTTGGGCGCCCGCGCCACGGAAGATGTTGACGGGCGCCGCTTCGTCTTGCGAGGGGCTTCGGGCGCGCTGGAGGAATGCTCCACGCCAAGCGCAGCAAGAAGCTTCGTCCGCATCGCGTCGCTTTCCTGTTGCCCCTTAAGCGCACCAAGTTTGTAAGCCTCCCGTAGGAGGCGCCCCATGCGTTCGGTCAGTTCCGTCAGTTCGGGCGCGTCGGTCATGGTCATCTCGTGAATCAGCCGACTCCCTTATGGGGCGCCTCGTGAGGAGTCGCAAGCTCCCTTATGTCTCCCGTATAACCCTTTATACGCCTCGCAGCTGTTCTTAACCCGTTCCGTTGCGCCTTGGGTACGTGGACGTGGGAGGCCATCATAGAAGCGGTTTGGCGTGGTACGATTGGCGGATGACCAAACCACCAACCGGCGCCCTTGGCGGCGTCCCATCCCAAGTCGACAAGTTCCGCGACCTAGCCCGCGAGCTAGAGTGCGACGACGACGAAGCGCGTTTTGATGAGAAGATTAAGAGGCTGGCGGCGGCTCCCACCGCCAAGGCTTCGGTCCCCGGCGGAACAGCCAAGAAAAAGTGAGCCGACGCCCCATTAGGTCCCGCTTCGCTTCGGTCCTCATCTGGTCCAACGTGGCCGAGATCACAATCAGGTTGGCGTCTAAATATTCCCAATATTGCTTAGCGCCGCCCGACGCCTCCACCGTGCCGCGTCCGAACTCCGCAAGTAACTCCACTGCACGGACGGACAAGAGAAAGTCGCCTAAGTCGCGATGGCGCATCAGGTCCGCTGACGCGGTTTGGAACGCCTTTGTGAATGCCGCCTCTTGTTCTGGTGTTCGGTCGCGTTTGCTCTCCGTCAGGCGCTCATAGGAGTCGCTGAAGTCTCGCTTCATGTGGTGGAGGGCGCGAAGAATTTCTTCGTAAGCGTCGTACTTCTTCTCCCACCATTTCTCCTGACGGAACCGACCTAGTGCCAGATGTACGGCAATCATCGTCGTGATCGAAGCCACGACGATCTGTCCGCCAAGTGTCTCGATGAGGTTGAGTGTTTCGGCGCTCATGCCGCCACGGTAGCGCCGGGGCGCTTATTTGCAAAGTATATAATCGCCAGACGATCTGACAACCTACGAGGTGGGCCGAACCGGACCGACCTTGGTGTAATAGACGCTTTCCGCCCCGCCACTTACCGCCGCCAGGAAGCGAGCGATGTCGGTGGCGTCCATGTAATAAATCCGGCAGAAGCGTCCGGTCATGCCGCCGCGCACCACCATCCCGCATAGCCGGTTCGTGGTTTGGTCGAAGACCGGCGCGCCGCTGAGGCCCGTAATTTCGGTAAAGCCGGGACTCGCAAATTCGGCGACAGCTTGCCGCAAGAACGGGTCTTCGTAGCTCCCGTCATCCTGAAACTCCAGCCGACAATATCCGAAGATTAGGTTCGGCGGATTGATGCACGTCCTTTCCTTCAAGACGCCAGCCACCATCAGGCTGTGGCCTTTCTGGCTGCTCTCAACGGTCGCCTGCGAGAGGAGGTAAGGACTGGAGAAAAAGTCGGCCCCGATGTTTTCGGAAAACGTAACGACGCAAAGGTCGGTCACGTCCGTACCGACTGCGCCGTCCCTCGGTGAAGAGGGATAGGCAAAGCCCGCGATACGGCCCGGTGTGCTGCCCTTCAGAATTCCTTTGTCCCTCGCAACCACGAGGCGCTCACGTTCGAAATCTCCGAAAACGTGCCCGCAAGTGATGCCGTAAGGCCGTCCTCGATAGGTCACGATAAAGAGTGTGCCGCCGTGTGTGGCGTACAAATATTCCTCATGGTCCGTTTGGAAAAACACGGGCCGAATTGCGTCGGCGAAGTTGGGCATCTCATGCCAAGTATGGCACGGTTCGACGAGCGCGCTCAACTTGGCCGTGCTTCACAGTTCGCGGCGTTGCCGCGCAGCCGTAAGAGCGGACGAACTGACCGACGTTCCGCTTTTCACGTTCGGTGGTCGAAGGGGCAGGCAATGCCGAGGCGCAGCATTAGTGACGGTGAGATTGCGCTGATTAAGGCGATGCTCGCGCGTAAGATGAAAAACAAAGATATTCAATTCTTCTTCAACCGGCCCGATCGGTCAGTGAATTCGGGCCGGATCACTGGCATCGGCAACGGCTCGTACGGCAAATGCTGGAGCATCCAAAGAGCTTCCGACACGGACCTCGACGCCTTTATCGCCGACCACGCGGCACCAGGCGCAGCAGGCGTTCCTATTCCTGTTGCGCAGATTGCCGAGGCGTTACACCCAACCCATGCGAAGGTCATCGGGGGCCTGTTCGTCGCCGATCACCTGGGGATTTGGCGGTTCACAGCAGGTGAAACCGATCAGCACGAATGCAAAGCCAACTTCGGCTTCCGACATAGTGGCCCTTGGTTGAAGGCGGTCGCGGCCCTGGCCAACAACCGAGGTGGCTACATACTCTTCGGTGTTCATGACAAGGACGAGATCAATCCGGACAAGAGTTACGCGGTCATTGGACTGAAATCAGATGAGTTCGCAAAGGCTGACCCAGTTGAATTCACTAAGCGGGTCAAGGCCGTACTCGACCCAACCCCTCGCATTCAAATCGCTGCGGCTACCGTAGGCGGGATGCCTATCGGTGTTATCTATGTCGAACGGCACGCGAGCAGGCCTGTCATAGCAACCAAGCCTGAAGGCGATCAGCTCAAAGAAGGCGACATAGTCTACCGATACCCAGGTCAATCAAACCGGATAAAATATAGCGACCTCCGCGCGTTGCTTGATGAACGGGATGCGCAGGCTCGACGTGATGTTATGCCGTTAGTCGAACGAATTCTTGCCCTAGGGCCGAAGCGCGCCATGGTCGCAGATTTGGAGGCGGGCCTCCTTGACGACGGCAAACGTCCAATCGTCATCGATCGAGCATTGATCGATCGGATAAATTTCATTCGCGAGGGTGAATTCGATGAACAAGACGGCGCGCCGACGCTGAAGCTTGTTGGTGACGTCATGGTGACGGATACAGCTGTGATTGGCTCCGCCGGGAGAGGAGTCGTCACCGACGAAAACGTCCTGACAAACTTCCTCGAACTGGAAACGGTGTTCGCTCCTCCCGAGTACATCCGATTTGCGGTGGCGGCATCGAGTCGAGACTGGCTTCCGATTTTCTACTTCGCCACACAAGCCGGGCTAAGCCGAAAGGAGCTGACCGGACTGGTTGCTGCGGTGGTGACCACGAAGTCGAAGCGGAAGAAGGATATGATGCAGCGTGCAGTGGGCTTGAAGCGAGCCTTTGCAGCACACACAGGAACGCCTGCGCTTCGATTGCAGGCTCTGATCGCCGGCGAGGAAATGCCAATTGAAGGGTGGAGGGACGCCGCCAATGTTTCGCTAGCTTTGCAGGGGCTGCCTGACGATTTCGCGGAGCCAGCGGAGCCACTATTTCTTCTACTCAAACGATGCCGCGATGTCCTGTTCGAGGAGCATCGGCTGGAAAACTTAAGCTCCGTCTATCGCGCCGCAGCTCGGCTTGATGAAATCTACTTCTCACCAGCGGTCAGTAGCGGCGCGGCGCGGGGCAGCCAATAGACTCCGACAATCCACCGAAGGCGGCGGCCAGCCCTATGACGGCCGGCCTAGCGGGTTCTGAACGGGTTCGCCGCGTTCCCGCCACCGCCATTGATCCGCCCCGCGCGGCGGCTTCTCCGGCGATCCCGGCGCTCAATGGGTCCCGGTCCCCAATCGTATCTTAAGCGTTCAACGGCCCGTCGCTTTGGTGCAACGACACTGCGTTGACGATCACGCGAAGCTCGTTGAGCAGGTCCAAATGACGGCTCTGCAAGTAGTGTTCGATCTCGTCATTTGCGAGCAACCGCGAGACATACCCGGAGGCTACAACCAGATTGAGCACATCGTCGCCGTACGTCTCCTCCAGGGTTTTGAAATCCTGGTTGACCGTGGCGGCCTCGCGCTCAAGCCTCGCCATTTGATCAGGTGTCAGTCCGGCGACCTTCTTCGGCTTGTCCGGTTTGGTCAGATCGGCTTGCCGCGTTGCGCCCAATAGGGCCTTGGCATAGGCCATCGAGAAATTGTTGACCGAAACCATCAGCTCGGCGACCTCGATCTGCCGGATTGGCTTCATCTTGCGCAGGATTTCGAACGCCCGTGAACTGACGACCTTATCGCCCAATAGCTCGATGACCTCCGGACAGACACCGTCCAACAAGCTCCGGCGCCGTTTGATGCCTTTGACATCAAGGTTCAGGGCCCGCGCCAACTTCTCCTCGGAAACCCCGCGCTCCAAGGCCCGCACGATCATGTAGTGCTCTTGGATCGTGGCGAGCCGGTTGATCCGCTTGTTGTAGGTGAAACCCTCGTCATCGTCGGCGATCAGGCAGCGGGCTTCCGTCGCGCCCTGTTCCGCGAGTGCAGAAAGCCTCAGGTGGCCGTCGAGCAAGAGGTGTTGGGTTTGGCCCTGGCGCAACGGCGCCACCGATAACGGCTCGATGACGCCGACCTCGCCAATCGAATGGACGATGCGTTTGTATTTTTCGGACTGCTTCAGCGCAAAGCTAACGGCCCGAACGGGCAGAATCACGTCGAGCGGCAAAACCACGATCTGCTTTTCAAAGGCGACTTTTACAGGTGACGGCATCAGCGTTTCCCCGCCATGCCGAGCCGTTCCGCCAAGGGCAATGGCATGCTTTGGATCGCCTCGGCCCTAAGCAGGGTGGCGAAGTGTTCATCGGAAAACAGTCGGCGCAGGGCGTTGACGATAAAGAGCAATCGGCTCTGAGCTAGGGTAGCTTTCTTCACCAGGGCCTTTTGCCGATCGGTCTCCCTCTGATAGGCGCGCACGAGCGAGTCTGCGGTGGTGCGGCTGCGAGACCGCCCGGCCATCCCATTACGGCCGCCGCGCATGCTCTTGCCGCTGGTGTTGCGGATTTCGATGATGCGGCGGATCGCCATCAACTGATTGCCGGGGATGACCTTGTTTTCGTAGGCGTCCGCCAACGCCTCTTGCACATCGCCTTCCTTAGCCTTGCAGATTTCCATGGCGATCGAAATCGGAATGATCCCGCGTTCGACCCCGTTGATTAGCCGCTCCTCGCCCGTCTCCAACAGGTAGCAGATAGCGTAAATGTACTCGGGGCTGAAATCCGTCTTGCCGGCGATCTCTTGAATGGAATAGCCGCGCTGTTTCAGCGCCCCGATCTCTGAGACCAATTCGAGCGTGGTGTGTTGGCGGCGGGCGAGGTTTTCAACCAGGCTCATGACGAAGCAGTCTTCTTCGTCCACGTCGACCAAGATGGCCGGGATCTCTTTCTGACCAAGGGCGATGAACGCTTCAAGGCGACCTTGGCCGCAGACCAGATCATAAACCCCGGTTCCGGTCCGCCGGCTGACCGTGATCGGCTTTTTCAAACCGAGGTGTGCAATGCTGGTCACTAGCTCGTTGAAGACCTTTCGGTTTCGGGCGCGCGGGTTGAGCACGTTGATCGCGTGAACCGGAACCATCGCGATGTCGGGAACGGGTTCGCTCACGCGGCGGCCCTCAGATTGTGGCGGCGGCTGAGATAGAAAAAGCCGTCCAACGAGTCGAATCGGTAGGCGTCGAAGAAGACGCCGTTTTCCTCACCAAGCCTTACCTTGGGCGTCGAGCCAAGATCGATCCACGGCAAGAGGTAGTAGTCACGAGCCTGTTTGTTTTCGGCATCCATCCGCACCGCGACGCTGATGTCAGGGCGAAGGCCCGTGTCGAGCCGGATTTTCCATCGTAGATGGCCGGACGTTGTTTCGAAGGATCGCGCGATGACGATCGACACCGTGAACTCGCGATTGATGTGCAGCAGATCGGTTTTCGGATCGCGCTCGACCTCGCCGCCAAGCCGCCGGATTTCATTGGTGGTCTGGGCGACAATGCCGGGATGCATGTCGCGTAGGGTTCGGTTGATGTCGATGTACCGATAGTCTCGACCGGTCGAGTACCCGATCAATTGGTAGGCCCGGACCAAACTGCCGAACCGGGTTCGATAGACCGAACTCGACGGCATGTTGTCAGCCTCATCGATCACCAGGCCGGACAACCAACCCTTCTCAGTTTGAAGGTGAGTCAGCAGCTCCAGCATTTCGGCGTCGGTATACCGGCGGCTTCGCTCGTTGATGATACGTTGAGCCGCTTCGAAAAAGTCGACGTCAACGATACCTTCAAATGCCCCGTCTGCCCGAACCCACTGGTCCGGCGTATTGGCCACGCGCGCCGACTTCAATTTGAAGGACACGCGGTTGTAGACGTTGTTGCCGATGTACTTTTCGTTGGTCAAAACCTGATGGACCGTGCCGCGCGTCCATGGACGGTCGAGATCAGTGACAATCCCCTCGTTGTTGAGCTGACCGGCGATCTCTCGCTCCCTGAGGCCTTGCAAGGTGAATAGGCGATAGATGCGCTGGACCGTCTCAACTTCCCCCGGCGGGCCGGGCCGTAGGATCACTCGGTCTGTTTGAAGGCTCTTATGTTCGCCCCTCGATAGCTCGGCCTTCTGATTACGGTTCTCGTCCACAAGCACGCGCCGCAGGCCAAAGCCCGCCGGTCCGCCTTGCCGGAAGCCATAGCGAATTAGCCGGCATTGGCCGGTGAACACTTTGGCGGACAGCTCGCGGCTGTATTCACCGGCCATGGCCCGTTTGACCGTTTTGATAATGGTCGAGCCGACGCTTCCATCGTTCTCAAATTGCTCGGCGCAATAGTGAACGGACACGCCGGCCTTACGACAGATGAACTCGTAATAAGCGCTCTGGTCGGCGTCCTGAAAACGGCCCCACCGACTGATGTCATAGGCAAGGATGACGGAAAAATCCGGCTTGCCGGTAGTCACATCGCTGATCAATCGCTGAAGGGATTCCCGCCCGCTCAGGTTTAGCCCACTCTTACCCTCATCAGCATAAGTGCGGACAATTTCAATTCCGCGTGTAGCTGCATAGAGCGCGATGATCTCAGCTTGGTTTTCGGTCGAGTACTTTTGATGTTCCGTCGACATGCGTACGTATTGAGCCGCACGAATTGTCGGCCTGACCACTACGTCATCTGAAATTGCATTGTTCGAAATCATCGCCAAAGCCACGCTTATTCCGCCGTTCCTCAAGGGACAGCTTCGTCTTAGTACGAGGTTAGGAGCGGGCTTTGGAAAAGTCTTTCACGAAAAACGACCGAAAAGTTCAGTCGAAAAAACTGAAAAACTTTTCACAAGAGGCGGGGTATGATCGGACGCCGTTCGCCGTCGCCATCGCGGCGGCGTTGGTCGCAGACTTCGGCGCCAGTCCTTCAGCGGTCAAACGGGTCGCCCGTCTTGCGTCCGCCAATGAACGTGCCGTGCGAAACTGGTTCGAGGCTAAGAACAGCCCGAGCGGTGAGAATTTGATCGGGTTGATCCGGCATTCCGACGTTGTGCTCAGCACCGTACTTGCCCTCGCCGGCCGTGAGCGCCCAGAGGCGTCAGACAGCCTGGCGAGTGTCCGCCGCCGCCTTGTCGAGCTGATTGCCGAAATCGACCGGTGAAGACCTGTATTGCTTATGCAGCAATCGCCGCCGTGGTTGGCGCGCCCCTCGGAATCGAGGGGTTGTCGCCGAACCACTCCTGCGCTCCGCTGTCCCCGAAGAGCCACGCGCGATGCGGACAGCCGCCGCTGGTTATGGAAGCGTAAGGATGGCGCCAGCGCCCAAAGTCGTGATTGCTACGAGCAATGGCTAGACGTTATTCAGGTCTAACGCGGAACCCTCGGCATGACCTTTTCAACATCATCGCTTCAATTCTGGAGCCAAGCGTTACTTTGGTTGGCCTTCTTAACCGGAGCTGTCGCGGTGGGCGCTACGCTACTATCGGCGCTGGCGGCAAACGAAGTCTCGGCGCGTGTCCAACTCGACGCGGGAGAGAAAATAGCGAATGCCGGCGTTGTGGCGGCATCCGCAAAAGCCGAAGTTGCCAAGGCTAGCGAGAAGGCTGCGGAGGCCAACGAACGCGCCGCCAAAGCCAACGAACGGACGGCCGAACTCGAAAAAGAATTGGCTGTCTCCCGCGCGAATTTCAGCGAGCTTGCGGACCACGCGATCGAAGACTCTGGCTGGGTCGATCCTCGTAAGCCAAAGCCAAAGTTGTGACTGTCGACGCCCATCGCCTGCCGTAGTCCGGCACCCCTCAAAACCGAGGAATTGCCGCCCCTCGATTTCTGGGCTCCGCTCCGACCACCAGCCACGCGGAAGGCAGCCATGCGCATTGAGGTCGAGCTAGACGAAGTCCAAGCCGCCATGTTGGAGATGTGGCGTAGCGTTCAGCCGGTACAGATGGAGCCGGCGGAGGCCGCTCTGGCGCTCATGGTCGCCGGCCTGCTGATGGTCGACGGGGAGTTCACACGCAATGGGCATACTGGCGCCTTGTGGACTGGCTCCAACAACCAAGCTCATGATTGAGGTCAGACGATCACGAGAGGTAAGCGCCTACAACGATGTCCTGCGCAGCTCAGTTAGCCGCCTCGTCGGCGGCCACGCCGTAATGAGCTTTGGTCCTATCGCTAGGACATAGACGCGCTCCTGAGCGCTTGGGATGCGGACCAGATAGATCGCCTGCCGACCACGCCGGCGCTCAATTAGCCTCGCTTTTCCATCCTTGATCGCTTCGACGATCATCGAGAACTCACCAGGCGCCAGCACGATCTTGTAGCGGGCCAGCAGCTGTCGATGGAAATGCCACTGTCCACGCTCGATTACCGCGCCGATCCAGCGCGGGTCCAGGGCGTCGTCGGTCATTTGGTTTCGATCAGCGCGCGGGCGACCGCTGCTGCTTCAGCGGCTCTGGCGACGATCCGGCCGCCGATGATGCCGATGAAGCCGTCCTCGCCGGTGTAGGCGCGAGCGATCAGGTAGAGGCGCCGTCCCCGCGCGAAGCGGATCGGCTCTTGGCGCGCTAGGGTGGTCATCGGACCAACACCCAGCCCTTGTAGGGGCCTTCCTGTGGGATCGACTTGACGACACCGAGGCGCTGTTGCGCGCTCAGGGTGGCGCCGACGCGCTTTCGCATCAGCACCACTGTCTGCTCGTCGGCATTGAGCCGCCTGGCCTTGATCTGCGCCTTCACGATGTCGAGGGATGTCAGCGGCTCCGTGGCGTCCTTCAGCATTTGCAAGATGAACCGGGAAGCCGTTCCCTTCATCGCCCGATGTTTGGTCGGATAGCGGACAACCTTGCTAATGTCGGCATTCGGGTCGAACAGCCGGATGGTGGCGTCGACGTGGTCGAGATCACAGGTGATCTTCCGCACCTCGGCGCGGTGATACTTGATCATCGCGGCCAGCGAGGCGCGCTTTTCGATCAAGCCGGCTATGGTGTTTGGGCGCTCTGGCTTCTGTTCCATGCGAAAGAACGTCGCAAGAACAAGGCTTTAGGTCACCCCGTCGCTTGGTGCGTTTGCGCCATATTCGCGGAATTCCAGAGTCAGGCCTTGGACTCGCTCCGGGCGCCGCTGGAGACCGGCGAGGTGCTGGTGGCGCGGGCCAATGTCCATGTGCGCTATCCCGCCCGCATCCTGCTGATCGCCGCCATGAACCC
>Ga0302314_10009458_pt1 | contig 17224 bp, 14 predicted proteins | sample III_Palsa_N2_3_FD_200533 | JGI IMG/M metagenome (GOLD analysis project Ga0302314, IMG submission 200533) | Peat permafrost microbial communities from Stordalen Mire near Abisko, Sweden - III_Palsa_N2_3 | ecosystem: Environmental > Terrestrial > Soil > Palsa > Peat permafrost | place: Sweden...
AAGAATATCGGCAAGCCGTGCCGTATTGTTGCCGATATACGTCGCCAACTGGCCATTCATCCAACTCCAAAATGTTGCGAAAAATCCCATTGTTGCTCCGCGTGCAAATCGATTGGCTGTCAGATCGATGAAAACGATTCGATCCGGTCAGGGCGTGGGCTGGAAACGCGTATCGAAATTTCCTTGCGCGGCGATGATCCGCTCTCTCTCCTGTTGCGCCAGGACGGCGCTTTGAGCATCGGTGGTTTGATGCAGGACCTGCAGCTTGGTCTGCTCGTTTTGCAGCATCCCGAGTTCCGCGCTAATGCGTGCCTGCAGGTCGAGAACTCCCTTTTGATCCGACGCCGTGGAAATGGCGGAAATCAAGGACTGTATGGAAGCGAAGCGTGCGCTGGAATTCGTAAGCGCCGCTTGCGCCAAGGACTGCTGTAGCGCGTTAGCTTGCCTGGCCGCGGCGATCTGCTGTTGATTGGCCGGTGACAAGCCCGCCAACTGCTGAGGCGTCAACACCGCGTTCGACCCGATGGCGGCGCGGACACTGGCCGCCAGCACCGAGCTTCCCGAGCCTGTACCCGTCATCGCACCGGCGAGCTGCGACCAGTTCGACGGTAAATAATTGCGTGTTATCCCGCTCAACAGGAGTTCCATGCCGCGATCACCCGTCATGGTTGCGAGAGCTTGCTTCGCCTGATTGAGCTGCGACTCGGCAGTCTGGACTTCTTGCTCCATTTCCTTCACTTCTTGAATGAGCTGTATGATTGCCGGCGCATCCACCACCGCCCACTGGGCGCTCGCCGGCGCGGCCGCCGCACACATCAAAACGAGGGCAATCATTCCTTGGAACATTAACTTCGACATGAACGTCTCCTTCGCTGTGTCATTGAATTAACGTTGCTGCGGTTAGCCTTCCAAGCCCATGAACCGAGGAAGCCAGGCCAGGGGATCCGGTCCGCTCTCCGCCATGAGTCGGTTCATGCGAGCCACTTCACTTGCGCGTCCCGAGATCACCGCGAGCTCGCCGTCGAATCCCTTGAGATCGAGCTGGCAAACCACGCTGTGATGGGACTGTTTCACCAGGAACATTCGGGACCCCGGCTCAAGCTGATCCTTCAGCAGCCGAAACTCCTGCTTGCTCAATCCGAAGCCTTCCGTGTACTCCGCGAGATTGGCATCGGCATTGGGAAAGAAAATTTTTGTCGGGGTTTGCTCGACCAGCGTGCGGCTGATGGGGCTTTGCAGAACGTCGCTGGCGCTTTGCGTGGCCAGACACATGACCCCATTGAGCTTGCGCCACGTCTTTGGCCCGTCCTTGGCGAAGTTTTCGAATGCGGGATCCGCCAGGAGTCGCCAAAACTCATCCATCCAACAGACCAACCGACGGCCATCGAGAAGCTGCCGCACGAGGTGGAATAGGTACAGCGTAATGGGTGAACGGGTCAGCGCATGATCGAGAAATTCCGTGACATCGAATCCCATGATCTTCTGCCCCGACAGTCGGGACGCCAGCGTATCTTCGGCATTGTCGAACACCCATGCGTAGTCCCCGCGGCAGGACGCGCACCAGCGGGATAGACGCGCATGTAAACCCTCAGGGGCCGTGGGGTCCAGGAACTCCACCAAGCGAGACAAACGGCGGGCTGAGGCATCCAACGCCAGCGTACCGCGCAAAGCTTGGTCGAGGTCGGCCTGTTCGCGTACCGAATTTGCATGGGGTGTAGCACCGGTACGTGCCGAGCACAGCTCCTGGAGCCAACTCTTGAGAAACTCCACGTTAGCCGGGGTTGCCGGCAACTGCAGCGGATTAAAGCCGGTGGATACACCATTCTTGAGGGGAAAATATTCGCCGCCCAACGCGCGCACCAAGATTTCCAGGCCGCGGTCCTTGTCGAATACCACCTGCGTCGCACCCTGGCGCACCAGCATGCCGATCATGAAACCGATGAATACGGTTTTACCGGAGCCCGTGGGGCCGCAAATCAATGTGTGGCCCGTATCCTTGCGGCTACCCCCGTCGGGGTCGCCGGGATCGTTGGCATGCAGCGAGAAATGATAAGGCGAGCGCGCGCTGGTGATGAGCAGAGCCAAGGCCTCGCCCCAGTGATTCCCCGTAGCACGACCCATGGGGAAATTATGGAAAGGAGCCATGGCGGCCAAATTGCGCGACGTGATGGGGGACTTGCGCGGGCGCAAAGGGAAGTTGCCCGGTAGCTGAGCCCAGAATCCAGCCTCCAAGGCCAAGTCCTCGCGTGCCACCAACATGCCCGTGTCGGCCAGCAGGCTGCGTGCCAGGGCCACCCCGTCATTCAGAGGCTTGAGCCGGTTCGGCCCCGAGTCGACGGCGGCGTCCGCGACAGTCGCCATGACCTGTAGCGTAAAATGATGGTCACCCATCACGAATTCGTTGCTGGTCAGCGCATCGAGCGCCTCTGTAAGCTCGGCGGCCTGCGATACGGCGAAATCCCCCGCGTTGACCATACGATTGACTTGGCGTTGCAGTAATGCCTGGCCGGTAGATTTGGTCAAGAACGCAAAGGACTGAGTCATCACGAAGGATATCGGCGCCGACAACAGACCGTTGTACATACCCACCGTCGTGGGTGTCGGATACTCCTTGATCCCCAACATCGCGCCCACGCGAGTCTCAGTGGCCGTGCGATATTCGATGGTCTCGGTACCAAACAGCAGCCGTCCGCTGCCTAACGATTGATTCAAGGGCGAGGTACGCAGCGGCATGCGCTGCCATTCCCCGTTGACCAATAGCCCGAGAAACTCGAGCAGCGACGAGCACCACATGCGGCCATGAGGGTAGCAGCCGAGGAGTTCGGGTTCATACCGGGCCATGGAGGCAGAGACCGTCTGCGCCAGTTTCTCGCAGAAGTCGAGGGCTTCGAGGAGATCCCAGCGAGTTCCGCCACGCTGCGCCTTGGAGAGCGCGCGCGACACCAATCCGGCGGCCAGCCCCGCCGCGGGTCTGTATAGGAGGCTGAGATATAGCTCATTCTGCATGAGCGTTTCGCCGCCGATACGCTGTTGGTATTTCTCCTGCAGTCGATCAGCGAAATAATTGGCATCACCGGTGCCCGATTGTCCCGACACGGGAACGGCACGGCGAATGATGTGAGTCCACAGCGCCACGTTGGGCGTGGCGATATTCCTCCACAGGACATTCAGCCGCTCATGCCAGTTGTTCAGGTCCTCGTCGTCGCTGGTCTCGAAACCTGCGCCCCCGAGACGGAACGTCTGCAAATAATCACCGAAAGATGTCCGCACCACCGGCGCACTCACATGCGCGGCATAAGGGATACGGTCTGCCGCCGACATTTCCCGACGGGCAGCGGCTGTACGACTCAGCGGATGCATGGCCGCCCCTCGGAAAAACATACCGGCAAGATCGCATCGACCCGTCGCCTGCGTCGCCCGCGCTCGCAGGGCAAATTTATCCACAAAGCGCCATAGCTGCTCGCCTTCCATAGGCGGTGATTGGCGAACAGCGACGGTAGCCGCGTACGTGCCCACAACAAAATGAGGTCAAAGAATCGGGCATCGCGTGCGCATAGCAGCATGCAGACGCCATGGATGGGCGCACCGATGAGCAAAGATAAGAGATTCTTGGTCACCAAAAAAGCTTCCATCGTGAACACCATGTTGAAGAGTAGAGCGCTATAAGTGCCCCCCCATCGCATCGGCGGACGTGTCGCGCCGACGAATAGGGGATCGACCGTCAGACCGAACGGGGATTCGTCCATCGCTTCCTCCTACACGCCGAACATGCCGCGGACCCAGGTGACAATCTGCGGTGCGCCGAATCCGATGCAAATTCCAAGGATGGCGGCCAGGCACCACCCCCAGCTCATTCGATTTGCCATCGCCATTCCTCCCAGCACCATCACGAGGATGATGGCCACTGGAGTGAGCCAAGCAAGGATATTTGTCTGAATGGCAGTGGCACCCGTCATGAACGGTGACGCTTGCGCCAACGCCAAGTCTGGACAGACAGTCACCAGCGCTATCGTCAAGAACAGAAGGGTTAGATGGCCGGCGGCCGAGCGCCGAGAGTGGGGGTGATGCATGGCGGAATTCCTTTTCCGAATGATTGAGACTGCGATGGAGAGGCGTACTACACTTCGGCTTCGAGTGCGCCCAGGTGTTCCTCCCCTCGAGCCGCGAGCTGCTCGCGTTTCAATTTACCCGGCGCACCGAAACGAAAGTTCTGCACGACGAACGAATGGTCGTACACCTTCTCGCCTTCACGGTCGGTCCAATTATTCGAGCGGATTTGCGCCTGAACGATGAGCTGATCGCCCTTGCGCGCGTTCTTGGCGATGGCCTCACCCAGACTTTCGAAGGCCACCAGCCAGAGGCTGGTTACGATCTCGCGGGCATTTCCGTGTTCGTCCTTGCCCGCGTAGTCGTTGCCAACTAAGCACAGGCGCGTGTAGCTGGTGTCTCCCTTGAACGCCAATTCCGGATCTTTCGCCAGATTGCCGATTGCTGTTACCGTGAAACTATTCATGACTGCTCCTTTGACTGTGGTTGCGCGGCGAAGAAAAAGATTCTTGCTCGCGTGGAATGCAGTCTGAGAGCAGCGGCCTGAAACTGAAACGACAGTAATTGTCGGCTTTGCCAAGAAAGCCGACGCTCACTTCAAAGGAGCTAGATGCCCGGCTTGGCGATCTCGGAGAACGAATTTTTCAGCCATACCTTGACCCGCTGCCGCTCGAGCAGGCGCAGTCCGCTGGTATCTCCTTCGCCCTTGTTTGCCACCGCCCAGAAGCTCGAGCTGCTGGCGTCAATTTTGATCATCGACACTTCGTGGAGGCGCTTGATGCGAATCACGCCGGCCCCCATGGAGAGGGCGCGTTCCTTCTCACCCGACTGATCCAATATGCGAAAGTCGTCGCCGCGCACTTCGTTCAACACCAGCGTGTAATTCAATCGCGGGCCGTGGCGATCCAACAACACCTTGAGCAGATCCACCGAATCCTTGCCCGCGTCCATGACATGCCAATAGCGAATGTGCAGCCCCAGCTCCGGCGCGACCTCGAGCAATTGCGAGTCATCCATCCACTGCGTCAGGCGCTGCTGAGTCTGCGCGGCGAGATCGACCAGGATTCTGCGTTCAGGCACTTCGGCAGCCGCCTCGACGATGGCATCCAAGCTCTCGTAGCTGTCGATCAATACAGGAGAGGCGTATCCCGAATAGAAACGCAACAGCGCGCCATGCGAGCGGTCCGAGTCGAACCCCAGGAACGGCATGTTATTGTCAATCATGTACTGAGCCAGGAGCCGCGCCACCAGGGACTTGCCCACGCCGCCCTTTTCTCCGCCGATTAAATGTATGTTGGTCATTGCGCGCTCCTGTCGATGGATTAGCTATATTTGAGCGCGTTAATCTATCATGCGACACTCGGCAGAACGCCCCGCTTCCCCCGCCCGTCGAGATTATTTTTCCGCCCCGTGACGCGCTCTTGCGGCGACATTGCATAATCGCAGCATGATGGAAGCCGCGGAATGACTCGGACTGCACTTCGGGTAGTCGACCCCCACAAAACCTATGGCTCGGTGACTGCGCTCGACCGGCTGTCTTTCACGGTGCAGCCTGGCGAAATCGTTGGACTTCTGGGCCCCAACGGGGCCGGCAAGACCACCACCATCAGCATGGTCCTGGGAGTGCTGCAGCCGACCACGGGCTACGTGTATATCGGGGATATCGACTTGGCGAAGAAACGGGAGGAGGTCCTGGCCCGCACCAACTTCGCGGCCGTGTACGCCGCGCTGCCCGGCAACCTCACGGTGAACGAGAACCTGAAATTCTTCGGATGGCTGTATGGCATCCGCTCGCCGAGCCGGCGGGTTGCGGAATTGCTCAAGGAATTCGATTTGGTGCGGCTGAGCCACACCAAATGCGGACTACTCTCCTCCGGCGAACAGACGCGCGCGGCGCTTGCCAAGGCGCTGCTCAACAGACCGCAGCTCCTGCTGCTGGACGAACCCACCGCCTCGCTGGACCCGGCCGCGGCACAACTCATTCGCGAGAAGATCATGACGCTGGCCCAACGGGATGGCTACGGCATTTTATGGACCTCACACAATATGAGCGAGGTGGTGGCGATGTGCGATCGAGTGCTTTTCCTATCCCAAGGAAGGGCGCTGTTGGAGGGAGACCCGCGTCGCCTGCCGTCGGAGCACGGCGCGACGACTCTCGAAGATTTATTCATTCGCGTAGCACGCAAGCCCCTGGCTGAGCACCAGACGGTCGGTGCCAGCCTGTTGGGCGCCGTGCTGCTGTGGGACTTTTGCACCCGCATCATGCAAGGTGTGAGCACCGTCTTTCTCAAGGATGTCTGGTCGCGGAACCTTTTGAATTTATTCGCCTCACCGCTGACCATCTCGGAGGACATCACAGGCCTCGTGATCACCAGCATCATGACCAGCTTCATCGGAGTCATCGTCATGGTGATATTGGCCACGACGGTCTTCCACCTGCAGCTTTTTTCGTTGGGCCTACCCCTGGCCGGATTCCTGCTGGTGCTGCTCGTCTTCGGTATTACGCTCGGGATCTTTGGCAGTGCACCGGTACTGCGCTTTGGACCGGCCTCGGAATGGCTCATGTGGCCTCTGCCGGCATTGCTGTCGCCGTTTGCCGCGGTTTTTTATCCGCTGTCGACTCTGCCGCACTGGATGCAGGGGATTGCCTACGCCTTGCCCCCCTCCTATGTTTTCGAAGGCATGCGCTTTTTGGTGGCGGGCCGCTCCTTTCCAGCAGCGCAACTGGCACAGGGCGCGCTACAGCGCGGAGGGCGCGGCGTAGCCGGTCATGTCTGAATGTCATCACGGTATAACCAACTGATGTTGGTGCAATTCCCGAGACGCGCTAAGGTATCTCCAGGGCACCGCGGTGTCGAACGAACCAGATTTAGCGAACTCCCTCGTCCCTTAATCCCCCCTCGTTCGACGCCGCGGATGCCCACCACCCCCCTCGCGCGAGGCTGGGTAAAAAACCGGGGCAATCGCGTGTAGCATTGCCCCATGGAACTAGACAACCCCATTTGGCACTCGCTGCTTGGACCCCTGAATAGGTTCGGCGAATCTCAGGGGGACACTCGCTGGTTTCCCAGCACCATTGCACCCTTTATCGCGGTGCCCACCGTCGACACCCTGCCGGCTCTGGACGCTGCGGCGGCGCGCGGCTGGCACGATCCCGCCTACTTCTTTGGTGTCATACCGCAGACGTTGCCTACGGGTTGGCATTTCTCGTCGAAGTCGAACGTTTTGCAATTGCTGCCGCCGCATGACGCGCCCAGCGACCCGCAATCCGCACACGACGACGGCATTCGCGAGCTGGGTCCCGGCGATCGGCCCGCCATGCTGGCGTTAACGCGCGTCGCCTTCGCCGTTTTCTTCCGCGAACGCACCGCGGAGTTGGGGCACTATTTCGGCATATTCTCGGAAGGGCACCTGATGGCCATGGCGGGGGAACGCATGGCCCTGCCGGGTTGGCAGGAAATCAGCGGCGTGTGTACCCACCCTCGCTTTACCGGCAAAGGCAGCGCCCGGCGCCTGATGCGCGCTCTTCTCGCCCGCCACCGCCAGCGCGGTGTTTCCACATTTCTGCATGTCAGCGAAGAGAACCACCAAGCCCGCCGGTTGTACGACTCCATGGGGTACGTACTGCGCGCCAGCATGCCCATGTGCAAGGTGGAGCGCGCCACGACTCCGGTCATCCCAACTAACCGCCCCGAGGACAGTCGCGCATGAAGGTTCACGAATTATTCGACTTGTCTGGCCGCACCGCCTTGGTCACCGGCGGCTCGCGTGGTTTGGGTCTGGCCATGGCCACCGCCCTCGCTGAAATGGGCGCGAGAGTCGCCATCACCGCAAGAAAAGTCGATGAGCTAGCAGAAGCCCAGGAACAATTGCGCGCCGAAGGACACGAGGTGCTCACGCTTACGAGCGATCTCAGTAAGCCCGAGACCATAAAGCCCTTGGTGGAAGGAGTGGCGGCGGCGCTCGGCCCCATTGATGTTCTGGTGAACAATGCCGGCACCAGTTGGGGCGCACCGGCCGAAGACTATCCTCTCGAAGCCTGGCGGAAGGTCATTGATCTCAATCTGACAGGCACCTGGGAGCTCACGCGGCAGGTGGCTACGGCGTGTATGATCCCGCGACGTTACGGGCGCGTTATCAATATCGCCTCTATAGCAGCATTGCGCGGCTCCACCAGCGACTTCAAGGCGGTCGCATACAACGCCAGCAAAGGCGGGCTGGTCGCGCTGACCAAGGCACTCGCGGGCGAATGGGGTACTTACGGCATCGCCGTGAACGCCATCTGCCCCGGCTTCATTCCTTCCAAGATGAGCCAGGCTGTCCTCAAGAGTATTGGCGAGGCCGTCATCGAAGCGACGCCGCTGCATCAGCTCGGCACCGATGATGACATGAAGGGCATTGTGGTACTCCTGGCAGGCGCGGCGGCACGGCATATCACGGGACAGATTTTCAGCGTTGACGGCGGCATTACGGCGGTGTGATGTGACGTCCACTTCCATACCGCTGCGGGTCATCCCGCCGCTGACCAGCACCGCGCTCATCATGGTGGGCTCCGGCGTGTTGGGATCGCTGCTGCCATTGCGTTTTTCCGCGATGGGCTATTCGCCGGGCGTCATCGGGTTGTTCGCCACCGCGGAAGCCTTGGGCTTTCTCGTGGGATGTCTCTATGCCCACAAAATCATTGCGCCGGTGGGCCTAGAACGCGCCTATGCGACCTTTGCCGGCATGAAGGCCGTCGCCGTTCTGGGACTGCACTTTGCCGGGGGCGCGCCAGCTATCGTGCCTTTGAGGTTTCTCATCGGCCTGAATGCGGCCGGCCTCGCCATCGTCGTAGAGAGCTGGCTGAACGCCTTGGTACCTAACGAGCAGCGCGGCCGGGTATTGACGATTTACGTGTTGGTCTACGGCCTTTTCTTTGGTGCGGGTCAATTGCTGGGCCAAAAACTCAATGTGCTCGGCCCGGAGATGCTCATCATGTCGGGCATCGCCACCACGTTGGCGCTGGTACCCATGGTCGCCATCGACGTGCGTGCGCCCGTACTGCCGCACGCCGTCCATTTGGAAATCCTAAAGGCCATGCGCACCTCGCCGGTCAGCGTGTTGGCCTGTCTATTGAATGGCTTGATACTCACCGCCTTCACCACGGTGGGGCCTCTGTTCAGCGAACGCATCGGCTTCGATCAACAGCACATCGTCGTGCTCATGGCCTGTGTGTCTCTGGGAGGCCTTTTCCTGCAATGGCCCATCGGCTATTTCTCGGACAAGGTCGACCGACGCTATGCCCTGGTGGGCATGGGAGGATGCATCCTTGCTGTCGCCACCGGCTTGATCTTCGTCAACGACCAGACACCATTTTTGTTGTTGGCGGTGGCTTTCGCCATATTCGGCGGCTGTGGCGAGAGCCTGTATGCCGTCGGCGTGGCGCATGCGAACGATCGAGCGGCCACCTCGGACTACGTGGCGCTGTCGTCCACGCTGCTGTTCGTGTGGGCGTTGGGTGCGTCCATCGGTCCGACCACGGGTACCTATGCCATTCAGCTCACCACCCCGCGCGCGTTCTTCGTGTACGTCATCGCGCTCACGCTGGCATTTACGCTGTTTACGATGTGGCGCCTGTACCGCAAGCGTTTTGGCCGCAGCGCCCCGGGCCGCGAAGAGTTCTTGGCTTACCCGCAGACCTCGCCGGAAATATATGCCTGGCTGCCCTACCATCGCGAGCCGTCGGGGACGACGCAGCCCATCGCCGTCAATGGCAAGGAGTCCGTCGATATCAATGCAGCTGCCGGTGTCAACGCAGCTGCCGGTGTCAACGCAGCTGCCGGTGTCAACGCAGCCGGCGCTGCCAACGCGGCTGCCGGTGCCAACGTAACCGCCGGCGAGACGCGATCGTGAACGCGCGCCGCTGGTGGGCCCTAGCGGCAGCAGCGTGGGGACTGAGCATCGCCTCGGCGAGCGCCGACAGCGACGTTCCGCATCATCTGGTCCATATCGACGGCAAAGGGCCGCGAACGGCGGTGTTCGAAGCGGGATTCGGCGATACCTTGGAGATCTGCCAAACGATTCAACCCCGAGTGGCGGCAAAATGCGCGCGTACCTTCTCCTACAACAGAGCAGGGTATCTCGACAGTGACCCCGCGGGTGACGCGCGCGACGCTGCCCACATCGTGGGCGAGCTACGCGGTGAACTCAAGCAACGCAATGTGAATCCGCCGTACGTGCTGGTCGGCCATTCCTTGGGCGGCCTTTATATGCAGTACTTCGCCCGCAACTAGCCTTCTGAAGTGGCGGGGTTGGTGCTCATCGATTCCACGCACTGGCAGCAGGGACTCAAGGTCGATCATACGGCCAATACTCCCTATCAGTCGCGCACGGCGGTGAGCCTGCAAGATGCGATCGCGGCGGACTATCCCAGCGCGACTCACGTATATATCGAACAATGCTGCGGCCGCCGCATCGGCACCCCAGTGTTGATCCGACAAGTTGTTCGCCAAAGCCAGTCCCGTGAAAACTTTACCACGCGACAAGGGCTGTGGCAGGCCCACCGGAAAAACTTAGCCGCCAAGCTGGCGCGTAACCTCGGCCGCCCCCAATTCACGGCACTCGCCGGCATTCTGACCTGCCCACAAGGGACTGTAATCACCGCTGCCCCGCTCTTCCGCCTTCTTGCGCAGCGGCGCCACGGCCGCGGTAGCCAATGGAAAGGCCGGCGGCAATTCGCTCAGCGCGCCGAGTTCTGTCATAAGCCGATTCACGATTCCTCGTGCCGGCCGTCCCGAGAACAGATTCGTCAATGCAGTATGGCGTGCGCGATCGCTCTTCAGCACGGCTCGATGGACGGAACTCGTCGTGGCCTCAGGGCACAATAGGTAGGCCGTCCCGACCTGTACACCCATCGCCCCCAACGCCATCGCGGCCGCAACGCCCGCCGTCGTCGCGATGCCGCCCGCGGCGATCACCGGCGTCTTCACCGCGCGCACCATCTGCGGCAGCAACGCAAAGGTACCCATCTGCACGGTCAGATCCTGCGATAGGAAATGCCCTCGATGGCCCCCTGCCTCCAGACCCTGAGCGATGATGGCATCGACGCCGCGCGACTCCAGCCACTGCGCCTCCTCGATGGTGGTTGCGGATGCGAGCACCTTCGACCCCAGGGCTCGAACCCGAGCCATGAGTTCCGGCGACGGCAATCCAAAATGGAAGCTGACCACCGCGGGCCGACACTCATCGAGCACATCGGCAGCACCCTGATCGAAGGGCGTTCGCCCCGGACCCGAAGGTATGGACTCGATGTTCAAACCCAATTCCCCATAGTACGGCGCCAGCGCCTGTCTCCACGACGACTCCCGTGCTGCATCGACGACGGGCGGCGTATGGCAGAAGAAATTCACATTGAACGGCTTCGACGTCAGCGCAGCCAACGTCGCCAACTCCTTGCGGAGCGCGTCGGGCGCCAGCATGGCGGCCGGCAGCGAGCCCAACCCACCGGCATTGGAAACGGTCGCGGCCAGCGCACTGCCTTGAACTCCAGCCATGGGCGCCTGGATGATGGGCAGTTCAATCCCGAGCAGCGATTGCAGTGACATCATGCATTTAGCCCTGCCGAACGAACGGCGGCTGACGAATTCGGATTAGCGCAATTCTCGGCGACTCGGCCGCGCTCATCAAGCGATATCCCGAGCCGCCGTGATCGGCACGGGGAATCAGTGTGGATAACGTCAGTGGACCCGACTGCCCAGAGGTTCCACCCCCATGCCGTTTCAGAAGCGCCAGATCACGCCTATGGACAGGAGATCCGGATCTCCGCCGCCGGCATTGATTCGCTCATACTCCCCGCGAACCAGGAGCGGCCCCCACTTACCCTGCACCCCGGCGCCGTAAGCCAAATTGGTGCTCCAATGATCTTGTTCAACGGTGACGGGAGCACAATCGAAGTAAGCCGGGCAAGTAGGGGGACCGTAGGTTACTCGCACGTCGGTGCGCAGTCGCGCGGCACCCAGTTTTCCATAGACGTCTACATACGAGCTGGAAAGCGGTAGGTAGCCGACAGCGAACAAGGCAGCGGCCTTCTGACTCGAGTGTTCTGCGAAGTAGCCGATAAAGCTATTGGGCTGCGGGCCGCTAGTCTGGCCGAAATCGATGTATGCAGCCTCCAAGCCCAGATAGGGGAGCGGCCTCACGCCGGCGAGTGCCGACCATCCGACGAAACTTCTACTAAACCTCCAGTCAACGCAGCAGACATCGCCTTCGCTTCTCACATGCGATAGGCCAAAGGAACCGCCGAGATACAGTCCCGCAGAATCTTCCGCGAATACCCATGTACTGATCATCCCAAGCACATGGAGTATCGCGGCGCGAAGCGCCGTCCGACCGATGTTTGCCATGACTGTAGCCCTCCGTAGCTAAGTTAAGCGAATCCGTTCCGGGCTCCAGAGGAATGTATACCCGAGTCCCACTCGAATCTGTTGTGGAATTGTAAACGCGCCGCCGACGTCGGCGGGCCGGCCTCGCGTACCTAGGCCCGCGCTTGGGCCACCGCAGCGGGCTTTCGGGGGATAGTCTGAGAGCGCATGGCCCGATGAATAGCCACGGCGATGTCATGCTGCGTACAGGGCTTGGCCAGTTTCAGCAATCCCATAGCCGCCGGCTCACTGGGCAACTCGGCGTAGCCGGTGGCGAGAATAATGGGCAGACCCGGGTATCGCTCCTGAATCCGCGCGGCCAGCTGTAATCCCGTCATCACCGGCATGGCGTGATCCGTAATGACCAGGTCGATTTCCAGGCCGGACTCCAACTTGCTCAGGGCTTCCTCAGCGGAATGCGCCTCGATGGACTCGTGACCTAAATCATCGACCATGGCAGAAGTCCCGATCATGACCAATTGATCGTCGTCCACGATGAGCACCTTGCAGGGCGCAGTGGTCGGCGAGGCTTCGGTGGTTTGCTGCAGCCGACTGACCGACACCGCCGACGTCGTCGCCCGCGGCAGCCACAATTCGATGGTGGTCCCCACCTTGGGCGCGCTGCGAATTTGCAGAAGGCCGCCGGACTGCGCCGCCAATCCGTGGACCATGGAAAGTCCCAACCCGGTGCCCTTGCCGGGCCCCTTGGTCGTGAAAAACGGTTCCGTGGCCTTGGCGAGGGTCGCGTCGTCCATGCCGATACCCGTGTCGACGATGGTAATGCGGACGTACTCGCCCGCGGTCAACGGCTGACCAGGCCGAGGCTTGCCGTGACTCTCCGCAGTCGCCGCAATGGATAATTTCCCGCCCACCTGCATGGCATCGCGCGCATTCAACGCCAAATTGAGGAGTGCCAGCTCCAGTTGGTTGGCGTCTGCCAGTATCGGCGGCAAGGAAATGGGGAAATCCAAGGTCAATTCGATGCCCAGCCCCAGGGCCCGCTTGAGGAGATCCACCATGCCGCTGACCAACTGACCCAGGTCCACCGACTCCGGCTTCAGTTCCTGGCGGCGCGAGAAGGCCAACAGGCGCTGAGTCAACGCAGCGCCGCGCTGCGCGCCTTGAACCGCATTCTGTACCAGCCGGCGGTTGTGCTGGTCGTCCGGCGGCAAGCGCTTCTCGAGCAACGTCAGACTTCCCAGCACAGCCATCAAGAGATTATTGAAGTCATGGGCGACTCCGCCCGTGAGCTGCCCGATGGTGTCCATTTTCTGAGCCTCGAACAGCTGCGCCAGCGCGGTCTCGCGCTCGCGCGTGCGATCCTCGATGCGCTGTTCCAGCTCTTCGTTGAAGCGCTGCAGCTCGGCCGTGCGCTCCGCCACCCGCTGTTCCAGCTCTGCATTGAAGCGCTCCAGCTGGCGCGTCTTGCGATACAAGTCCACGAACACCTTGACCTTGGCACGCAGCAGCTCCGGCACCACCGGCACCGGCACATAGTCCACGCCGCCGAGCTGATAGCCGCGCAGCTGATCGGGCTTGGTCATCATCACCGCGGACACGAAGATGATGGCGGTGGTCTCGAAGCGCGGATGCTGGCGAATCATGGTCGCGAGTTCGAAGCCGTCGAGATCCGGCATGCACACATCGATGAGAATGAGTGCGATTTCATTCCTCAGCAACACCTCGAAGGCCTGCGTTGCCGAGCACGCGGTGAGAAGATTCTCGCCGATCTCCTCCAAGACGGCCTGATGGCTCAACAGCTTTGCCTGGCTATCGTCCACCAACAGAATATTGACCTTGTCGTCACCGCTCATGGACATTCCTCAGCGATGCAGCCACATGCGTAGGGCCGACAGCAATTGTTCGACGTTGACGGGCTTGGCAAGATAATCCGAGGCACCCGCTTCCAGGCATTTCTCGCGGTCGCCCTTCATGGCTTTCGCCGTCAATGCCAGAATGGGGAGGCGGCGCATTCCCGGCTTGGCGCGAATGACTTGAATGGTTTCGTAGCCGTCCATGCCCGGCATCATGATGTCCATGAGCACGATGGCCACATCGGAGCGTGATTCCAGCACCGCGATCGCCTCGCTGCCCGTCGTCGCCGTCAGCACCTCCATGCCGCGCCGCTCCAGGACGCTCGACAACGCGAAAATATTGCGCGCGTCGTCATCCACCAGCAGCACGGTGCGGCGCATGAGATCTTCGTCGGAACTGTGCAGCCGCTGCAGCATGCGCTGCTTCGATTGCGGCAAATCCGCCACCACCCGATGCAGGAACAACGCCGTCTCGTCCAGCAATCGTTCCGGGGACTCCACGCCCTTCACCACCACGCTGCGCGCCATGGTGTGCAGCTTCGCATCCTCGTCGGCTGATAGCTCCCGGCCGGTGAATACCACCACGGGCACATCGCACAGCGCCGCATCGTCGCGAATCTGCTCCAGCACCTCGAATCCCGACATGTCCGGCAGCTTCAAGTCCAACACCACGCAGTCCACCGGCTCCTCGCGCAGCATCGCCAACGCGGCCGCACCGGTGTCCGCTGCCATAATTTCAATATCCTCGTGACTCAACAGCTCGGACACGCCTTTGCGCTCCGCCTCGTTGTCCTCCACCAGAAGCAGGCGCTTGCGGCGCGGGGCAGCGTAACCCTTGATGCGCGCGAAAGCACCCTCCAGGCCCTCCGGCGTCGCCGGCTTGTGCAGGAACGAAAAGGCGCCGCGCGCGAGGCCGTGGTGCCGATCCTCGTCGAGCGTCACGATTTGCACGGGGATGTGCCGGGTGGACGGATCCTGCTTGAGCTGGCTCAGCACGGTCCAGCCCAGCATGTCCGGCAGGAAGATATCCAGCGAAATAGCCGTTGGATAGTGAGTACGCGCCAACACCAGCGCCTCAGCGCCGCGATGCGCGACCAGCACCTTGAACCCTTCATCGCGCGCTGCGGACATCATGATGCGCGCGTAGTGCGGATCGTCCTCCACGATGAGCACACAGCTGTCGCCGCTCACGATGTCATCGCGATCGTCGATAATGGGCTCAGGCGAGCGCTCGCCGGTACGCACGGCTGGCGGTGCAATTGCCACAGGTTCATCCCGAGCCACCGTGACCTTCGGGGTAGCGCTGCCAGAGTAGGTGGTAGGCAGGTAGAGCGTAAACACGCTGCCGATGCCCGGCGTGCTGCGCAGCTGAATTTCGCCGCCTAGCAGGTTCGCCAGTTCGCGGCTGATGGCCAACCCCAATCCCGTGCCGCCGTACTTGCGGCTGGTGCCGGCGTCGGCCTGCTGGAAAGCCTCGAAAATAATGCGCTGTTTCTCCGGCGGAATGCCGATGCCCGTGTCAGTCACCTCGAAGGCCACCACGGAAGGCGCCAGCCGCAGTGTCGGATGGTCCGAATTCCAGCCGGACATCGCGCGCGTCACCGCAAGCTTGACGCCGCCTTCGGCCGTGAACTTGAAGGCGTTCGACAGCAAGTTCTTGAGCACCTGCTGCAGGCGCTTCGAATCGGTGACGAGGCTCCGATCCAAATTGGGTGCGATGGCCACGTCGAACGACAGGCGCCGGTTCTCCGCTTCGTGTCGGAACGGCCGCGCGATCATTTCCAGGAGGTTGCTGAAGTACACTTCCTCTGCATCCACCGACACCGTACCCGACTCGATCTTCGAGAGGTCCAAGATATCGCTGATGAGATTCAAGAGGTCGGTTCCCGCGCCATGAATGGTGCGTGCGAATTCCACCTGCTTGCCGGAGAGGTTGCCGTCGGGATTTTCGGTCAGCTGCTGACCCAGGATGAGAATACTGTTGAGCGGCGTACGCAATTCATGCGACATGTTCGCGAGGAATTCGGACTTGTACTTCGAGGTCAGCGCGAGTTCGGTGGCCTTCTCTTCCACCGCGCGGCGCGCTTGTTCGATTTCCTGGTTTTTGGCTTCCACTTCGACGTTGCGGTCGGCCAGCTGTTGCGCCTTCTGCTCCAGCTGCTCGTTGGTCTGCTGCAACTCGCGCTGCTGCGTCTGCAACTCGGTGGCGAGCTGCTGCGACTGCTTGAGCAGACCTTCGGTCTGCATGGTGGCTTCGATGGAATTCAGCACAATGCCGATGGAATTGGTCAATTGGTCCAGAAAGGACATTTGCAATTCCGTGAAGGCGCCCAGCGAGGCCAGTTCGATGACGGCCTTCACCTGACCTTCGAACAGCACCGGCAGCACCACGATGTGACGCGGCGGGGCGCGGAACAATCCTGAGGTGATGGGTATCACGTTGGAGGGCATGTCGGTGATCAGCACTCGGCGCGCCACCAGCGCACACTGGCCGATGAGTCCCTCGCCTGCGCGCAAACGCTCGGCATACCCATTGACCGGGCCGTCCGCGTAGGCCGACAGCAAACGCAGGCCACTGTCCGCGCCGTCGCCCTCGACTTGATAAATGACGCCATGCTGAGCTTCGACCAGCGGCGCCAACTCGGTGAGCAGCATGCGTCCCACCGTCGAGAGGTCGCGCTGACCCTGCAACATATTGGTGAAGCGCGCCAAATTGGTTTTCAGCCAGTCCTGCTCGGTATTGCGATCCGTGGTCAGACGCAGATTGCCGATCATGGTGTTGATGTTGTCTTTGAGCTCGGCGACTTCGCCGCGGGCTTCCACCTGCACGGAGCGGGTCAAGTCGCCCTTGGTTACGGCGGTGGCGACCTCGGCGATGGCGCGCACCTGGGTGGTGAGGTTGGCGGCCAACAGGTTCACGTTGCCGGTCAAATCCTTCCAGGTGCCGGCGGCACCGGTCACGTT
>Ga0302314_10009460_pt1 | contig 17221 bp, 15 predicted proteins | sample III_Palsa_N2_3_FD_200533 | JGI IMG/M metagenome (GOLD analysis project Ga0302314, IMG submission 200533) | Peat permafrost microbial communities from Stordalen Mire near Abisko, Sweden - III_Palsa_N2_3 | ecosystem: Environmental > Terrestrial > Soil > Palsa > Peat permafrost | place: Sweden...
ACTTCCTCGAACGCCGGCCGGAAGTGACCAGCGTCATCCACCCGTCGAAACAGTCCGGCGCGGCGCGCGAACGGGCCGACAAATACCTCTCCGGCGGCTACGGCGGCCTCGTGGGTTTCACACTGTCGGGCGGGCGCGACGCCGGGCGGCAATTCATCGACAGCCTCGAGCTCTTCTACCATGTGGCCAACATCGGCGACGCGCGCAGCCTGGCGATCCATCCGGCCTCCACGACTCACTCGCAGCTCTCGACCGAGGAGCAGCTGGCGACCGGGGTCTCGGACGGCTACGTGCGCCTGTCGGTCGGCATCGAGCACATCGACGACATCCTCGCCGACCTGGACCAGGCGCTCGCTAAGGCAAGCCACCCCGCGGCGGCGGCCTGAGGGGATCACGCTGGCGGCGGGACCACATCGCGGGTCGGGCGCGCTCGGTCGGCGGGCGCTGCTGAAGGGCGGCGCCGCGGCGATCGCCGGCGCCGCGAGCCTCGATACGCCCGCCAAGGCCGCCGCGACGGACGCGTCGAGCGCCCTGCCGCCGAACGTGCCGCCGTCGATGCAGACGCAGGGCGCGCCGATCCTGACTCCGCCCTATGGAACGCCGTCGCCCTTCGAAGCCGGCGTCGTGCGTCACGCCCGAGCCCGAGGGCGCATCCCCACGGCGGCGTCGAGCACCACCCCATTGCAGGATCTGCACGGGGTCATCACGCCGAACGGCCTCTTCTTCGAGCGGCATCACGCCGGGGTGCCGACCATCGACCCGGCTCAGCACCGCCTGATGGTGCATGGTCTAGTGGATCGGCCGCTGATCTTCACGATGGACGAGTTGATGCGGTTTCCGTCGCAGACGCGGATGCATTTCCTCGAGTGCTCGGGCAACAGCAACTACGCCGCCGCGCCGGCCAGCGCGACGGCTGGGGATATTCACGGACTGATCAGCTGCTGCGAGTGGACCGGCGTGCCTCTCGCCACGGTTCTGGCCGAGGCTGGCGTGCAATCCCACGCCGCATGGGTGCTGGCGGAAGGCGCGGACGCGGCGGGTATGACCCGCAGCATCCCCATCGCCAAGGCGCTCGACGACGCCCTGCTCGTCTACGCCCAGAACGGCGAACGCCTGCGTCCGGAACAGGGCTATCCGCTGCGGGTGCTGCTGCCGGGCTACGAGGGCAATATGAGCGTCAAATGGCTGCGCCGGCTCAAGGTGGGCGACCAGCCGTTCGAGACGCGCGAGGAGACATCGAAATACACCGACCTGATGCCCGACGGGACCGCGCGGCAGTTCACCTTCGTCATGGAGGCGAAGTCGGTGATCACCTTCCCATCCGGCAGCCAGCAGCTGCAGGGGCATGGCTTCTACGAGATCTCGGGAGTGGCCTGGTCTGGGCGCGGCAGGATCACACGGGCCGAGGTGTCGACCGACGGCGGCGCCAGCTGGCGCGACGCGGTTCTGCAGGAACCGGTGCTGTCCAAGTGCCTGACCCGGTTTCGCGCGCCGTGGACCTGGGACGGCGCGCCGGCGCTGCTACAGAGCCGCGCCACGGACGAGACCGGTTATGTCCAGCCACCGCGCGAGACCCTGATCGGCGTGCGGGGGCTCAATTCCGGCTACCACAACAACGCGATCCAGACTTGGAGCGTGCTCGCCGACGGTTCGGTGCGGAATGCGGCCTAGGCTCGCGCTCCTGGCGATCGTTTTGGCGCAGGTGATAGGTGTCCGCGCCGAGACCGCGCCCGCGCCGCGCTACGGCCTGGGAACCCCGGCGACTCCGGCCGAAATCGCCGGCTGGAACATCGACGTGCGCGCTGACGGCGCCGGTCTGCCGCCCGGCCACGGCTCGGTGAGCGAGGGCGGCGCCATCTATGCGCAAAAGTGCGCCGGCTGCCACGGCCGGGCCGGCGAAGGCGGCCTCGCCGACGCGCTGGTCGGCGGCAATGGGACCCTGGCGACGGCGAAGCCGGTGCGCACCGTCGGCAGCTACTGGCCCTATGCGACCACCCTCTTCGACTATGTGCGGCGGGCCATGCCCTACACCGCGCCGCAGTCGTTGACCGCCAACCAGACCTACGCGGTCGTCGCCTTCGTGCTTAATCTCAACCACATCGTGCCGGACGGCGCCGTCCTTGACGCCAAGTCGCTGCCGCACGTGCGGATGCCCAACCGCAATGGTTTCGCCAGTCCGGACCCCCGTCCGGATGCGCCTTGAGGCGCCGCCGGCCCAATATCATACCGTTTTCATATGTTTTGAAAGCTGGAGCAGTTTTTCTCACTTTCCCAGCCGCTCGCCCGGGATCAGACGGAACGGGCGCAAGCCACCACGCAGGAGTTCCCATGCCCAAACTCGCCAACCTCACCGTCAGCCGCCAGGGCTTCGGCGCCATGGGTCTCTCCAGCACCTACGGCGCCGCGGAAGACGCCGAGTCGATCCGCACCATCCATCGGGCGATCGACCTCGGGATCACCTTCTTCGACACCGCGACGGGCTATGGCGCGGGACACAACGAGACGCTGGTCGGCAAGGCTGTCGCCGACCGTCGGGACGCCCTGGTGATCGCCAGCAAGTTCGTGCACCGCCCCGGCGGCTCCGACGCGCCGGTGCTCCGGCCCCGCGAGGCGGTCGAGGCCAGCCTGAAGCGGCTCGGGCTGGACCACATCGACCTCTACTACCTGCACCGTGTCGACCTGGAGATTCCGATTGAGGAGTCGGTGGGCGAACTCGGCCGGTTGCGCGATGAGGGCAAGATCGGCGGCGTCGGAGTCTCGGAAGCCACGGCCGACGGCCTGCGGCGCGCCAATGCGGCCTACCCCGTCACGGCGTTGCAGAGCGAATACTCGCTGTGGACGCGCGGCGTGGAGACGGAAATCCTGCCGACCGTCCGCGAACTCGGCATCGGCTTCGTCTCCTATAGCCCGCTCGGCCGCGGCTTCCTGGCCGGCGCGGAGGTCACCGACCCCAAGGATCGCCGTCACCAGCACCCGCGCTTCCAGCCCGAGGCCGTCGCCGCCAACAGCCGCCGGCGCGCCACCATCGAGAAGATCGCCGCCCGGCTGGGCGTCACTGTCGCCCAGGTCAGCCTGGCCTGGGTGCTGTCCAAGGATGTCGTCCCGATCCCCGGCACGCGGTTCATCCCGCACCTCGAAGCCAACTGGGCGGCCAACGAGCTGGCGCTGGACGCCGAAACCGTGGCCGAGCTGGAGGCGGTGTTCGCGCTCGGCACGACCGTCGGCGAGCGCTACCCGGCCGACGGCCTGAAGCTGGTGCCGCCCGAGCCGGTCGGGGCCTGAGCATGAACGCCTCCGTACAGACCAAACCCGCCACCCTCCCGATCGCCAAGAACCTGGCGCGGGAGCTGATCCGTCAGCGCTATCGCCACAACGATACCCCTGACGCCGTCGCATGGAACGAGACGCTGGAGGTGATCCTGAGCCACCGCTCGGTGCGCGCCTTCCTACCCGACGCCCTGGCCGAGGGGACGCTGGAGACGCTCGTCGCCGCGGCGCAGTCGGCGGCCTCGTCCTCGAATCTGCAGGTCTGGAGCGTGGTGGCCGTGGAGGATGAGGCGCGCAAGGCGCGGCTCGCCGCGCTGGCCGGCAATCAGAAGCACATCGTCGAGGCGCCGCTGTTCCTGGTCTGGCTGGTCGACTTCGATCGGCTGACCCAGCTCAGCCGCAACGACGTCATTCCGTGCGAGGCGCTGGACTACACCGAGACCTTCCTGCTGGGCGCCATCGACGCGACGCTGGCGGCGCAGAACGCGGTCGTGGCGCTGGAATCGCTGGGGCTTGGCTCGGTCTATATCGGCGGCATCCGCAACAAGCCGGAGGCCGTCGCCGCCGAGCTCGGCCTGCCGCCCAAAGCCTTCGCCCTGTTCGGCCTCGCGGTGGGCAAGCCCGATCCCGATCGCCCGACCGCCGTCAAGCCGCGGCTGCCACAGACGTCGGTGCTCTTCCGCGAGCAGTACGGATGGACCGACGCACATCGCGCCGCCGCCGAAAGCTACGATCCGCGCATCCGCGCCTTCCAGCGCGAGCAGGGCATGGCGGAGAAGGACTGGACGGAGCAGGCGCGCGACCGCACTCGCGGGCCCCAGACCATGGCCGGCCGCCACGTGTTGCGCGACGTGCTCGAACGGCTCGGATTCGCGCTGCGGTGAGGAGCGCATGACGGCGTTGGACGGACCGGACTCCGGAGAAAAGCGGACTCGCGGTCCGGCGGCGCGGGCGCCGTCGGCGCATCCTCCAAAGCGCGTCTCGACCTTGCGCGGCAGTGCCGCCGCGGCGGCCGCTTACGACGCGGCGCGTTTCCGTCGCGCCGGGCGCGGCAAGGTGTTCGACACGATCGTCGATACGATCGGCGACACGCCGCTGGTGCGGTTGCCGCGCCTCAGCCGGGAGCTGGCCCCGAAGGGTGAAGTGCTGGCCAAGCTCGAATTCTTCAATCCCCTCGCCAGCATGAAGGACCGCGTCGGCGCCGCGATGATCGACGCGCTGGAGGCGCAGGGCCTGCTGCGCGAGGGCGCCACCCTGGTCGAGCCCACCAGCGGCAACACCGGCATCGCCCTCGCCTTCGTGGCGGCGTCGAAGGGCTATCCGCTGATCCTGGTGATGCCGGAGAGCATGTCGACCGAGCGGCGCAAGATGCTGCAACTGCTGGGCGCGCGCCTCGAGCTGACCCCGGCCGAGAAGGGCATGCGCGGCGCGGTGCTGCGCGCCGAGGAGCTGGCGCGGCAGATTCCGGGCGCGGTGATGCCGCACCAGTTCGAGAACCCCGCCAATCCGCTGGCGCACCGCGTCTCGACCGGCGAGGAGATCTGGAACGACACCGCCGGGGCTGTCGACATCGTGGTCTCGGGCGTCGGCACCGGCGGATCGATCACCGGGATCGGACACCTGCTGAAGGCGCGAAAGCCGTCCGTTCAGATGGTGGCGCTCGAACCGGACACCTCCGCGGTGCTCTCGGGCGGAACGGCTGGCCCGCACAAGATCGAGGGGATCGGCGCGGGCTTCGTGCCGGCCGTGCTCGATCGCGGCGTCATCGATCGGGTGATGCGCGTCACGGGCGAGGAGAGCTTCGCCATGGCGCGCAAGGCCGCCCGGCTGGAGGGGCTCGCAGTCGGGGCGTCGTCTGGGGCGGCATTGTCGGCCGCGTTCAGGATCGCCTCAGAGGACGACTCCGTGGGCAAGACGATCGTGGCGCTGCTCCCCAGCGCCGCCGAGCGCTACCTCTCGACGGCGCTCTTCACCGGGATCTGAGGCCGAACCAGCCGCGCTAGCGTGACGCCAGCAACGTCTCGACCTCGTGTTCGACTTCAGCTCGGGTCTGGGCGTCGCGTGGGCCGCTGCCCGGGCTGGTGAAGCCGACATGGACGCTCTTTACCCGCCCGTCGCGGCCGAGGAAGAAGGTCGTCGGCCAGGCGTTCAGGTTCACCGCCTGCGGCAGCTTGGCGTTGACCTCCTTCGGCTCGCCGGCCAGCAGGACGGTGTAGCTGATGCCGTAACGCTGGATGAAGGCGCGCAGCCGCGCCGGATTGGCGAGCTGGTCGGGCTGCTCGAAGTCAAGGGCGACGATCTCCAGGCCCTCGCCATGGTGGCGCGTGTAGAGCGACTGCAGGAACGGCGCCTCGTCGTGGCAGTTGGGGCACCAGCTGCCCATGACGTCCACGATCACCACCTTGTGGCGGAATCTCGGATCGTTGTTTGAGATCTCGCGGCCGGCGAGGTCCTTGAAGGCGAAGCGGAACGGCTGGCCGGCGTCCGAGACGCTGGTGTGACGGGTCGGGTCGGTGGGCGACAGCCCTTGCGCGGCGGCGACGCTGGGCCGCACCGCGCTGAAGTCCCGGCGCCCGGAGCCGTCGACCAGCACCAGCTTCAGGCTGCCGTCGGCCGCCGGCGTCGCCTCAAGCAGCGCCGGGCGCTCGCCGGCGAAGTGCGACAGCTCGAAGTGGCCGCCGGCGAAACGGCCGCTGAGGGTTCCTGTGTCGCCGTCGATCCTGAGGATCGCCGCCTGCGCCGTGGCGCCGGCCTGGCGCACGATCAGCCGCCACGCCGTCTCGCCCTTCGGGCTGTTGTAGGGGATGATCCACTCGCCCGCGATCTGGGGCGCGGTGGCGGCGACCGCCGCGGGCGGCGCGCCGCGTGTCGCGTGGATGGCGATCGGATGGCCACTGACCCCTACCGTGTAAGTTCCGTCCAGCCGCCCGCCCGTCAGCGTCGCGTCCAGGACGGCGGCGTAGCTAGGGAACGTGAGGTGCAGATGGCCGCCGCGCAGCTCGCCGGCGCCCGGGTTGGTGGACCGCGAACCGTCGAAGAAGTGTGCGTGGACCGAAGCGCCCTCCCCTGAAATCTCCAACCGGAACGGAATCTGCGCCCCACTGACGTCGGCGGTCGCCTGCCAGAGACCGTCGTCCGGGCCAGCCGCGACGCTCGTCGAGGCGATAACGTCAAATGCGATGGCGAAGGCGAGAAAGGCCGATCGGAAGCTCTGACGAACCATTTTCAGCTCGATGCCGTCCAAAAGTGCGGAGGACGGCGCTTTTGCCGTCTCGCGGTTATTCGTGGGTTTCATTCACTGCAAATCCTATCATATCAATAGGGAATGAGTTTGATGGCACGGGCCGGGTGCAGGCAAATGACGTTTCGCCACGGCGCTGTTAGGTTCTCTGGCTGATCGCCCCTCGGAAACACCTGCTCGGGCTGATGTGCGTTGGGCCGCCGCGCCCTCGGGAGAGCGATCAATATGCGACGTCCTGAAGTGGCGGTCGTCGGCGCCGGCTTCAGTGGCGTCCTCACCGCGCTCAGCGTGCTGGAAGCGGGTGGCCCGAACGTTCGGGTTCACCTCATCGAACGCGCGGAGCGCTTCGGCGTCGGCGCGGCCTACGGCACGTTGCAACCGGATCACCTGCTGAACGTCCGGGCGGCCAATATGAGCGCCGACCCGGCCGGGCCCGACGACTTCATGCTCTGGCTGAGCCGCCGGCGCGGCGCCCCGGCGGACGCCTTCGCCTTCGCGTCACGGGCCGAGTACGGGCTCTACATCCAGGAGCGTCTCAGCCACATCGCCCAGACCGAGGCCGGCGCCGATCGGCTGCAGCTCACCGGCGACGAGGTCGTGGCCGTGACGCCGCGCCCCGATGGCCTGCATTTGCGGCTCGCATTGGGACTGGAGCTGCGCGCGGACGCGGTGATCCTGGCCACAGGCAACGCGCGCCCCTCGGACGACGTGCTGCCCGATTCCGGCTTTCGCCACAGCCCGGCCTATGTCGGCGATCCGTGGTCTGGCTGCCTGGAGGCCATCGGGGCGGACGACCCCGTCCTGCTGCTGGGCACGGGCCTGACCATGGTCGACGTGATCGCCATGCTCGACGCGCAGGGCCACCGGGGCCGGCTGCTGGCGCTCTCGCGGCGGGGGCTCACGCCGCGTGTCCACGCCCGGATCGCGGGGGAGCCCGATCCTTGGCGCCGCGCGGCCGGCGAGAGCCTGTCGCGGGGCCTGAACCGCTTCCGGCGCGAGGTCGCGGCCGCGCCGGATTGGCGCGTCGCCTTCGACGCCTTGCGGCCGACGACCCAGGATCTTTGGAAAGGGCTCTCCCACACGGAACGCGGCCGGTTCCTGCGGCACCTGCGGCCGTGGTGGGAGGTGCATCGCCACCGTCTCGCCCCGGCGATGGCCGCCCGTCTCGACGCCTGGCTCGGCGACCGGCTCCAGATCGCCGCCGGACGCCTTGTCTCGCTCACGGCGGAGGGCGACGGCGTCGCCGCCGCCTGGCGACCTCGCGGCGAAGACACGACCCTGCGCGAGCGCGTGGGCTTCGTCGTCAACTGCACCGGTCCCGAGGGCGATCCGAACCAGACCGATCGGCCGCTGATCCGGCAGCTGCTGAAGGACGGTCTGGTCCGGTCGGATGCTTTCGGACTCGGGCTCGATGTCACCGACGACAACCGGCTCATCGCCTCGAACGGCGCGCCGCACGAAACCCTGTTCGCGATCGGACCGGCGGCGCGCGGCGCTCTGTGGGAGGTGACCGCCGTGCCGGACATCCGCGTCCAGGCGAGGCGCCTCGGCGCCCTGGCCGAGCGCGCCGCGAAGACCGAAACGCGCTTTCCGCGACGTCGATCGAGCAGTTCCCGCCTCCGCCGAGCTTGACTGTCCGCGCTAAAATCGTTTGATCACAGATGTCGGCGCCGCTCGCCTCGGGACGTTGTCTTGCGAAGCCGCTGGAACAAGATTTGGAGCAGAATATGAGACACAAGCTTTTCCTGGGACTCGCGGTTGCAGCCACCCTGGGTTTCACGGCGCAAGCGCAAGCAGACCCCGCGGGCGTCAAGGTCGGCGTGCTGACCTGCAACGTCAGCAGCGGCTGGGGCTTCGTGTTCGGGTCTTCGAAGGACCTGCGGTGCACCTACACCGGCGCGACGAACGTCAGCGAGGACTACGCCGGCAGCATCAACAAGTACGGCGTCGATATCGGCTATGAAAAAGGCGGCGTGATGGTGTGGGCGGTGTTCGCGCCGACCAGCACGCTTCCGCACGGCGCCCTGGCGGGCAACTACGGCGGCGTCACCGCCGGCGGTTCCGTCGGCGTGGGCGCCGGCGCCAATGCGCTCGTCGGCGGATCGAACAACACCATCTCGCTGCAGCCGCTGAGCATCGAAGGCTCGGCCGGCCTGAATGTCGCCGCTGGCGTGGCGTCGATCTCCCTGACGTCTCAGTAGTCGTCGCGGACGAAAGCTTGGAACGAACGCTTGGCGGCGGCCGATCACGGCCGCCGCCATTTGTTTGTCTTGGGTTTTCAGCGCTGGGCGATCAGCGTCGCGCTGACGCCGGAGCGGCCCGGCTCGACCGACACCTCGCTGCGCAGTCCCTTGGCCATCGCCGCGATCAGCAGCGTGCCGAGGCCTGTGCCCTTGGGATCTTCGCCCGGCCGGATGCCGCGGCCGTCGTCCTCGACGGTCAGGCGGAAGTCCGCCTCGCCCTCGGCGCTGAGGCCGATCCGGACCTCGCCCGCCTGACCCTCGGCGTAGGCGTATTTGCACGCGTTGCTCACCAGTTCGGTGACGATGATGCCGACCGAGACCGCGCGGTCGGTCGGCAGCCTCAGCGGCTCGGCCGAGACCGCCACCGTTCGCGGCGAGTTCGCCGTCGACCAGGTCTGCTCCAGCTCGGTGGCCAGGGCGGTCAGGTAGTCGTGCATGTCGACCGTATCGACGTCCTTCGAATTATAGAGCCGCTTGTGCACCTGGCCGATGGCGGTGATGCGCTGCTGGGTGTCCTCCAGCGCCTGACGGGCGGCCGGATCGCTCAGCGCCTGCGCCTGGAGTCGGACGAACGAGGAGACAAGCTGCAGGCTGTTGGCGACGCGGTGGTTCACCTCGCGCAGCATCGCCTGCAGCTGTTCGTTGCTGGCTTGCAGCTCGGCCTCGGCGCGCACCTTCTCGCGTCGCAGGGTGACAGCGGCCAGCGCCTGCCGGAAGGTGCTGTCCAGCAGGTCGAAGAAGTCGTCGCCCACGGTCTTGACGATGTAGTCGACCGCGCCCGCCTTCAGCGCCGCAACAGCGATGCGGCTCTCCTCGGCCCCGGTGACATAGACCACCGGCGGCGGGCTCGGCAGAGCCCGTAGTCGCTCCAGCGTCCCCAGGCCGTCGAGCTCGGGCATGAAGTGGTCGACCGCCGCGAGGTCGAAGCAGCCCGCTTCGGCCATGCGCAGGCCTTCGAGACCGCTGGCGGCCAGCTCGACCCGATAGCCACGACGCTGCAGCGCGCGCTGCGCCAGCCGCCGCAGCGCCGCGTCGTCGTCGATGAAGAGGACGCGAGGCCCTTCGCTCATCCCAGTCCGTCGATCTCAGGCACTTGGATCACCGACAGGAAGAGGCCGAGCTGGCGGATGGCGTCGGCGAAGTTCTCATAATTGACCGGCTTGGTGATGTAGACGTTGCAGCCCAGATCGTAGCAGCGCTGGATCTCCACCTTGTCGTCGGTGGTGGTCAGCACCACCACCGGCGTGCGCTTCAGCCCGGCGTCCGCCTTGATCTTGGTCAGGATGTCGGTCCCGCTCATGTCGGGCAGGTTGAGGTCGAGCAACACCAGCCCTGGGCCGTTCTTCGCCGGTCCCTCCGGATGGTCGAACAGGAAGCTCAGCGCCGTGGTCCCGTCGACGAAGTGATGGATCTTGTTCGAGATGCCGGCACGGCGGATGTTCTTCTCGATCAGCCGCGCGTGGCCCTCGTCGTCCTCGATCATCAGGATCGTGACGGGCTGTTCGTGGGTCAAACCATAATCTCCCCGAAATAGGCGGCCGGAAGCGAAACCTGAAAAGCCGCGCCTTGGTCAAGCGCGGATTCACAGGTGACGATCCCGCCAAGGCGGTAGGCGGAAGCGCGGACGTGCGCCAGTCCGATTCCCTCGCCAGGTTGGTCCTGCACGCCGGATCGGCGAAACAGGTCAAATATCCGTTCATGATCCTTCGGATCGATGCCACGGCCATTGTCGGTGACTTCGTAGATAACCTTGGCGAGCTCGCGCCGGCCGCGGATAACGATCCGGCCTGGACGGCCCGGCTTCAGGTACTTCACCGCGTTCTCGACCAGATTAGACAGGATCTGCTCAAGAGCGACCCGGTCGGTGACCACGTCTGGCAGCGGCTTTTCGACGACGATCTCCGCGCCGGCTTCCGTCACCCGGTGATGCAGGCTGTCGGCGATGCCCTGGACGAGTTCGTTCATGTTGAGCGGCTCGGGCGACACCGTGCGGCGGCCTTCGCGCGACAGCTTCAGGATGGCGTTGATCAGCCGGTCCATCTTCTGGGTCGAGCCGCGGATGAAGCCGATGGCCTCGGGAACATCCTCGCGCACCGCCCGGCGCACCTCGTCGCCGACGAGCGCCGGCGCCTCGGCCTCGGCGCGATCGAGCAGCTCCGTGATCGGCCGCGCGGCGGCGTCGAGTTCGGAGGTGAAGCCCAGCACATTCACCAGCGGCGAGCGCAGATCATGGGAGACGATGTAGGCGAAGCGCTGAATCTCGTCGTTGGCCCGCTGCAGGTCGGTGGTGCGCTCCTGCACCGCCTGTTCGAGATTGTCGTTGAGCCGCCGCAGGCCGTCACGCGACCTGGCCAGTTCGCGGGTGTAGCGGAGGATCACCCACACCGAGCCCGCGGCGACCATCGCCAGCAGCAGGCCGCAGATCGCCAGGATGACGAAGAACGCGCGGACGTATCCGGCTTGGGCTGAAACGCGGAGACTGAGCAACCGCTGCTCTTCGGCGAACATGATCGAGGCGGTCTGTTGAACCTGCCGCGTCTGCGGTGCGCTATCGTCCGTGGCGAAGGCCTGGGCGGCGCGGGCCCGTCCCCCCGCCTCGGCGGCGGCCATCGAGGCGTCGAGCGCAGCGGTCAGCTGGGCGACTTGAGGGCGCAGGATCGCGATGTTCCGCTGCTGGCGAGGGTTGTCGACGGTGAGGCGCTGGAGGGCGTCGATCTCTGCCGGAATGGCCGCCGACGACGCCGCGTAGGCGGCGCGGAATTTTGCATCGTCGCCCAGCAGGTAGCCGCGGCGCGCGCTCGCCAGCCGCTCCAGATGGAAGCGCAAGCCGTCGATGTGGCTTTCCACTTCGTAGGTGTGGCTCACCCAAACGTTCCGGTCCTCGCTCAGCCCCATGATCACGGCGGCGCCCCCGCCCGCCACCAGCAGCGACAGGAATCCAATCACCACGAAGGCGAGGATCATGCGCCCGAAGCGCTGCTCGGAAATCTCGGAAGGTAGGATGCGGCCGACCACGGCCGCCCGATACGGCCATTAACCGCGAACGCCAAGCTGAGCCATTGAGATTGGGCCGTGCGGCCTAGGCGAGCGCCTGTTCCAGATCGGCGATCAGGTCTCCCGCGTCCTCCACGCCCACGGAAAGACGGATCAGCGAGTCGGCGATGCCGATCCGCGCTCGGGTCTCGGCCGGGATCGAGGCGTGGGTCATGATCGCAGGGTGCTCGATCAGGCTTTCGACCCCGCCGAGGCTCTCGGCCAGGGTGAAGAGGCGGGTGCGCTCCAGCATCCTGCGGGTCCCGTCCAGATCGCGGTCCAGGATCGCCGTCACCATGCCGCCGAAGCCGTGCATCTGGCGCTGGGCCAGCGCGTGCTGCGGGTGGCTGGTCAGGCCCGGATAGACCACCCGGCCGACGCCCAGCTTCGCCTCCAGCCATTGCGCAATGGCGAGGCCGTTTTCGCAATGCCGCTCCATTCGGAGCGCCAGGGTCTTCAACCCGCGCAAGGTGAGGTAGCTGTCGAACGGCGAGGCGACCGCGCCCACCGCGTTCTGCAGGAAGGTGAGCTGGTCGCGCAGCTGCGCGTTCTCGCCCACCACCAGCGCGCCGCCGACCACATCGGAGTGGCCGCCGATGTATTTGGTGGTCGAGTGCATCACCACATCGAAGCCCAGCTCCAGCGGCCGCTGCACATAGGGGCTGGCAAAGGTGTTGTCGGCGGCCGAGACGATGCCGCGGCGCCGCGCCAGGCCGGCGATCGCCTCCAGGTCGGCGAGGCGCAGCATCGGATTGGTCGGCGTCTCGGCCCAGATCAGCCGGGTGCGCGGCGTGATCGCGGCCTCGATCGCGGCGATGTCGGCGAGATCGACGAAGCTGAACTCGAGCGCCGCCGAGCGCCGGCGCACCTTGTCGAACAGCCGGAACGAGCCGCCGTAAAGGTCCTCGCTGGCGATCACATGGTCGCCGGCGTCCAGCGTCTCCAGCAGCGTGCCGATCGCCGCCAGGCCCGAGGCGAAGGCGTAGCCCTTGCTGCCGCTCTCCAGATCGGCCAGCGCCCGCTCCAGGGCGAAGCGGGTCGGGTTCTGGCTGCGGGAATATTCGAAGCCCTGGTGCACGCCGGGCGAGGCCTGGGCGTAGGTCGAGGTGGCGTAGATCGGCACCATGACGGCGCCGGTGAGCGGGTCGTGCTCCTGGCCGCCGTGGATGGCGCGGGTGGCGAACTCGAGCCGGTTGCCAGCGGCCGGGGTCTTGTCACTCACGGCGCGCGCCTCAGATAGTTGATCAGGTCGATACGGGTGATCAGGCCGAGAAACTCCCTGCCCTCCATCACGATCGCCACCTCGTCGCGCTCGAAGATCGGCAGCAGCGCGGCCAGCGGCTCGCCGGCCTGCAGGGTGCGCAGCTTGGCGGTCATGGCGGCGGAGACCGGCCGACGGAAACGCCCCTCCGAGCGCCGGTCCTCGACGGCATCCAGCAGGTCGCTCTCGTCGACCAGGCCGATCAGGCGGCCGTCATCGATCACCGGCAGCTGGCTGACGTCGGCCTGGCGCATACGGTTGTAGGCCGTGAGCAGGGTGTCGGCTGGCCCGACGGTCACCGCGTCGCCAGGGGTGCGGGCAATCAGGTCGCGCAGGTCGCCGTGCAGCTTGCGCTCGGTCAGGCCCTGCTCGGCCACCCAGCTGTCGTTGTAGACCTTCGAGAGGTAGCGAGAGCCGGTGTCGCAGACGAAGGTGACCACCCGCTTCGGCTCCGTCTGTTCGCGGCAGTAGCGCAGGGCCGCGGCGAGCAGGGTCCCGGATGAGGAGCCGCCGAGGATTCCCGCCTCGGTCAGCAGCAGCCGGGCGGTGGCGATGCTCTCGGTGTCGGTGATCTCATAGGCCTTGGAGACCAGGTCGAGATCGCAATTGTCGGGCACGAAGTCCTCGCCGATGCCCTCGACCACCCAGGACCCGGCCTGCACCACCTCACCCCGCTCGACCAGCGGAGCCAGGATCGAACCGACCGGATCGGCCAGCACCATGACGGTCTTCGCCGAGGCCTTGGCGAAGAAGCGGCCGAGGCCGGTCAGCGTGCCGCCGGAGCCGACGCCGACCACCACGGCGTCGAGGTCGCCCTCCATCTGTTCGAGAATTTCGGGCCCGGTCGTGGTCTCGTGGGCCAGCGGATTGGCGGGGTTGACGAACTGGTTGACGAAGTAGGCGCCGGGGATTTTCGCGGCCAGCACCTGGGCCATGTCCTGGTAATATTCCGGGTGGCCCTTGCCGACGTCGGAGCGGGTGATGCGCACGTCGACGCCCATGGCCCGCAGGTGCTGGATCTTCTCGCGGGCCATCTTGTCGGGCACCACCAGCAGCAGCTTATAGCCCTTCAGCAGCCCGACCTGGGCAAGGCCGAGGCCGGTGTTGCCGGCCGTCGCCTCGACCAGCGTCCCGCCGGGCTTCAGCGACCCGTCGGCCTCCGCCGCCGCGATCATCGAGAGCGCGATGCGGTCCTTGATCGAACCGCCGGGGTTGGCGTTCTCCAGCTTGGCGAACAGGCGACACGGCCCCGTGTCGAAGCCGGTGAGCTCCACCATCGGCGTATGGCCGATCAGGTCGAGCGCCGAAGCGACGGCGGGCGGGGTCGGCGATAGGGTCACGGGGCGCCTCCGAAATGGCGGGACGTCGCGCTGGAATCAGACCCGATCCTGCGCCAAACGGGCCACCGTGACGTAGTCACCGCGCCAAGCTGAGCGCAAGGCTGAAATCCGCTGGCGCGTTTCCCTCTTGCCGATTCAAATCTCCGGGACTAGATCGCCGCCTCGTCAAGTTACCTTAAGTACCGACCGCAGATCGAGGGGACCGCCCGATGCCCGGATTCGCCGGCGCCGACACCTATGCCTATCCCGGCGCCGACGCCCTCGCCTGGCTGAGGGCCAACAGCAACCTCGCCTGGTGCGGCTACTACCTCGCGCCCGCCCCCAGCCATCAGGAGACGAGCTGGATGGGCCGGCGCGCCGCGATGGCCGCCGCAGGTTGGGGCCTCGCCCCAACCTACCTCGGCCAGCAGCTCACCGGTCCCGGCCGCCACGAGGTCACCGGCGCCCAAGGCGCGGTCGACGGACGCGAGGCCGCGGCGCTGATGGCCGGCGAGGGCTTCGGGCCGGGCGCCTATGTCTACCTCGACCTCGAGGATGGGCCGCCGTTCCGCGCGCCCCGCACCGACTATGTCGCCGCCTGGGTCGGCGCGGTGACGGCCGCCGGATACGGCCCCGGCGTCTATTGCTCCCACGCCTTCGCCGAGGACGTCCACCGGGCCTGCCCGGCGGCGCGGGTCTGGGCCTACAAGGTGGCGACTACCGCCGCGCACCCATTTCCCGGAACCAACTTTCCGGACCTGGCGCCTGCCGGCTGTGGCTACACCGGCGCCTACATGTGGCAACTCGGACAGAGCTGCGAGATCGGCCTCACGGTCGCCCCGCGCCGCCTGCTGGTCGACCTCAGCAGCGCCGTCGCGCCGGACCCGAGCGCGCCCTGAGCGCGGCGGTTTGCCTTCGCGCGCGAACTGTTGCAAGGATCACACGTTCAGTCGCCGGATCGCCGCAATCTTCACAAAGAGCCCCGGCGCCATATTCATGACGGAGTTGAAATCATCCTACGCGTAGCCACCTAGAACGCAGCCCCGCTCAACCGTCCGCAAAGCCCATGCGCGCAGAGACTCCTATCCGCGTCGCCGCCCTTGTAGACCTGCCCCGCTCTCCGGAGTCCGGCGGGCACGTGAAGTGCTGGGAGCGGCTGGCCCACGCGGCGGCCAACGCCGAACTGCCGCTCGATCTGACCGTCTATTTCTCCGGGCGCAACGCCGCCGAGGCTCTCGGCCCCGGCGCCCGGATGGAGCACCTGCCGCCGGTGTTTTCGAGCGCGCAGCTCAAATTCCTGCCCTACGTGCCCGACCACACAGATCTCGCGCCCTATCACCCCTCTCTCGCCCGCGAGCTGGCGAACTACGACGTCATCCACACCACCGACGCCTTCTTCGCCTTCGCCCGCACCGCCGAGAGCGTGAGCCGGCGGCGCGGCATTCCGCTGACCACCTCGTTCCACACCGACACGCCGTCCTACACGCGGATCTTCACCCGCCAGAACATCGAGGCGCGCTTCGGCGCCAGCTGGCCGGCGAAGAAGCTGATCGACGACTGGAACTTCCCCGAGCGCCAAGGCCGGCGCATGGACCAGCGCTTGGTCCAGCACATCCGCCGCTGCTCGTTCGTCGCCGCCACCCGCGCGGAGGACCACGACCTCGCCCGCTCGATCCTCGGCCGCTCGCGGGTGAGTCCCCTGCGACTTGGCGTCGACAAGCAGGTGTTCGGGCCGCACCGCGCCGACCGCGCGCGCATCGAGGCCGAATTCGGCCTGCCGCCGGGCCAGATCCTGGTGTTGTTCGTCGGCCGTCTCGACGTGGGCAAGAACATCCACACCCTCGTCGACGCCATAGCGGCGCTCAGGGCCGAGGGCGCCCCGCTGCACTTGATCACCGCTGGGATCGGCCCCGCCGCCGACGAGATCCGCCGCAAGCTCGGCCCCGCCGCCACCGTCGCCGGCTTCGTCGAGCCCGACGACCTCGCCCGGCTCTACGCCAGCGTCGACCTGGTGGCGCTGGCTTCCGAGGTGGAAATCCGCAGCATGGTCGGCGTCGAGGCGATCGCCAGCGGCTGCCCGGTGCTGGTCTCCAAGAAGAGCGGCGTCGCCGAGCTGTTCGACTTCACCCCGGCGATGCGGGTGGTGGAAAGCGGCGCGGCGGCCTGGGCGGCCGCGCTGCGCAAGATATCCGAGGGCGCCCCCGCACGCGCCGGCATGCGGCAGGCGGCGCTCGACTACGCCCGCCGCCGGCTCGCCGGCTGGCGCCAGGTGCTGGAGGAAGACCTGTTCTCGCTCTGGTGCGAGGCGGTCGACGCCCCCGTCGCGGCGGAGCTCATCGCGTAGTTCTTTTCCCCCTCTGGGGGAGGGGGACCGCGAAGCGGTGGAGGGGGCCTCGCGCATGACCGCCTTCGGCGCATCGATCCTCGTCCTTGCCCCGCATCCGGACGACGAGGTGGTGGCCTGCGCGGCCGCCATCGGCCAGGCGCGGGCGGCCGGCGCGAAAGTCGCGCTCATCTTCCTCACCCACGGCTGTATCGAAGCCGCCGCCATGTGGCCCTGGGCGCGCCACCGCTATGGCGCGGCGGTCGCGCGGCGACGCGCCGAGGGCGAGCGCGCGGCGGCCGAACTCGGCGTCGCCATCGCCGGCCAGGCCGAGCGCCCCGCCCGCCATCTCTGGCGCGAGCTGCCGGCCGCCGAAGCCGAGGTGCGCGCCGCCATGGCCGCGCACCATGTCGACCAGCTCTGGGTCCCAGCCTATGAGGGCGGCAACCCCGACCACGACGGCGCCAACGCCCTCGCCGCCCGCCTCGCCGGCGAGGGCGTCAGCGTGCTGGAGTTCGCCGAGTACAACCTGGC
>Ga0302314_10009463_pt1 | contig 17215 bp, 15 predicted proteins | sample III_Palsa_N2_3_FD_200533 | JGI IMG/M metagenome (GOLD analysis project Ga0302314, IMG submission 200533) | Peat permafrost microbial communities from Stordalen Mire near Abisko, Sweden - III_Palsa_N2_3 | ecosystem: Environmental > Terrestrial > Soil > Palsa > Peat permafrost | place: Sweden...
CATCGGACCAGCATAGCGAGAACTTAGCCGGCGCCTTGACGGTCGAGGCCAAGGCACAGGGCTTGAAGCGGATCGATACGGTTGCGCTGAGCGATGATGGCTCAAAGGCGTTTGCTGCTCAGAGCGTGATCCCTGGCGCGTTCAAGAACGTTGCTGGTGTCGAGACAGCCCGGGCGGTCCATATACCCATGGAACAAAGCACGCAGCAGATGACGCAGGTTAACCAGAATTTGCAACAGCAGGCACAGGTGCAGGCTCAGACGCAGATGCAGAATCAAGCCCCTCAAGCCCCCCAAGGACCGCAGATGGGCGGCCCTCCTGGTCGTTGATATAGCTCAACTCCGACCTTGCTGCGATTCACGGTACTCAGCAAGGTCGGCATCCATCTCCACGACCTCCTTGTGGTACTCCGCGACGATCTCGGGCAGACGATCCTTGCAGATTTCGTAGACGGCGAAGACGGGGAGCACGAGGTACTTGAACAGAACCCAGGCCCACTTGCGGGTAGAGACGAACTCGATGACTGCTTTCATTTGCTGTTCCATAGTTTGATTTCGGCAGCACGACGATTCGTGAGGCCGTTGTTGATTCGGAGCACGCCGTTGACGGTCTCCTTGTTCCAGCGCACGAGCTGTGCGGGCACCGCTGCGTAGTCGCCGGCATTGAGGAGGCGAAGTAGGGCGGAGGTCTGAAAGGCGCGGGTTCCCTCGTTGAACGTGAAGGACACTAGGGCGATCCACTGAGCCTCGGAGAGAGCCACGCGGACGTATCGGTTCACGCAGGCGATGGCAGTAGCCAGGTCGGCTCGGAGGAGCTGTCGTGAGCGCTCAGGGGTGATGCGGAGGCCCTTGGTTACATCGGGGCCGGTGTGGCCGACACCGATAGTCAGGGTGCCGTTTGTGTCGGGATACGCGACAAGCCGCTCGCCCTCGACTTCGATGAGGAAGTCTTCTAGGCGGGGAGTGATTTGATAGGCTACGGATACTCCAATGTGGTTCGGGTTTGATGATGAATGAGTTAGTCAGCACTGCTATCGCAGCTTTCGATGCGAAACAAAATGAGCTGAGTGGAAAAGCCATAAGCGCGGAAGTCGGCGTATTCGAATCAACTCAAGCACCGACAGAAAAACTGAGACTGTTGCGCGTTATCTATATAGATGCGTACAAGGAGTTGGCCACTTATTTCCTGAGCGAATACCGGCGCGTAAACGAGCATTCCAGTATTACCAGCATGAGCGATCTAGACCCCTGGTTAGAGGAGTGTTTGCCGAGGCTCAAGCACTTCCATTCGATTGGCTCGCACCGTCATGAAATAAGGAGCGAGCCTTGGTCGGAAGACAAGCTCTATCTAAGTGCCTGCGCCGAGTTGTTCGACAACATAGCTGCGGATGTGTCCGAAAATTTCGGCCGGGAGCTTGCCAAGGCGCAGGCAGAATTTAGAAGTAAGAGTTTGACTAAGAGGAACGACCGCATTGAGAAAGCAGTGTGGGCGTTTGTTGGATTCGCGCTTGGCATCGCGGCGTCGTTGATAACGCCGATGCTGTTACATATCTTCGAACTTGCCTCTTAGCAACCGCGTAACCTCAGTAATTGTCGTAGAAGTTAGGCGTAGACGGCTTATGACCAATGACAGACTCAGCGAACTTCGCATACTCCAGCTCCATGAGTTCTTCGAGACGCTTCTCCTCCTCGTTCGTCACGTCGCGGTCGAGGTATTGCGTCCAGTAGGCGACCGCCATCGCCAGCGCATCGAGCCTGTCGTCGTGCCGGAGGGCACCGCGATCACGAGTGATACGACTGAGCTGGTGGAACAGTTGGAACTTCGGTTCATCCTTCTGATCGGCCCGCATGAGAGCGGCGTCCACGATGAGGCGATGCTGGTTAAGCACTGGCTCCAGCGTGTCGATGATGCGGCGCTCCTTCTGGCCCGAGCTGTGCGTCTCCTCGACGGTGCAGGGGTAGATGCGGCGGAGCACAGGCTCCAGCAGTTTGATGAACATGCCATCACCGAAGTTACCTTCGACGAGGATGAGCTTCACCTTCTCGGCGCGAGCGATGTGGGCGATGTTCTCCAGTACGGAGTCGTCGTAACCGCCCTTGAGTCCACCAGCGCGGCGGAGGTAGACCATACCGCGAAGCATTTTTGTCACGCTGTAGCCGGTCTCGTCACCGCCACGACCCGATGGATCGACGGACATGACCGCGCCGGTGTACTCCTCAACATCCTTGGAGAAATACATCGGACGGTGCAGACGATCACCAGTGAACCCCACGGAGGGGATGTCGTCGATGACCTGTTCTTTGCCACTGGCCCACATAACCCGGATTGGTGCAGCCTCACGATCCACGTCCATGACGATGAGGTCTGACAGCTTCAGCGGGTAACGCTCCGCATCGGACAGTGTAGTGTCCAGCATGAACTGCAGCAGGAACCCGCCACGCCCATAGGAAGCCTCACGACGCAGTAGGTCGTCCTCATGGAACCTGGAAGGTTCTACAGGTGTCCATGCGATCTTGGGGTTCCCCTCGAAAGCCTCAGCGATGAACGGCGCGAGCCGTCCGTTGTATTGCGAGTAGTGCTTCTGATCCTTCGGATACCGAGCGGGCCAGATGCGGATTTCATAGCCGCGTGCAGGGAGCTGGTTGTAGATCGACTCCTCGGTCTGCGGTGTGCCCAGGTAGATGATCTCGGCGTTCGACAGTGGCTTGAGGATTGCGTCGAACTCTTTGATGAGTTCACCCAGCTTCTCCCGTTGTGCCACGGTGGCCGAGTTCTTCACGACCTCTACGTCATCTGCGACGATGGTGTCGGCGCGAGAGCCGGTAAGCTGACCGGTGATGCCAACCGATTTCACGGAAGGGGACTGATCGGGTTTTGCAGGACCTACGTCGAAGGCGAGGTTTGAGTTGCGTTGATCGTTGCGAGGCTTCAAATGAGCCAGTTCGGGAATCGTCTCGATCAGTCGTTTGGTAAAGATAGAGAAGGCATCTGCGCGATCTTTGGATGCGGAGACGACCAATATCTTGTGTTGTGGGTCTTTCCATAGCAGCCAACACACATAGGCTGCTGTAAGCCAGGACTTGCCGATACCACGGAATGCTTCGATCACACGGCGGCGGGGGCCGTGTTGAAGGTACGAGGAGATGTCGTATTGGACAGCAGTAGGCTCAGGAAGATCGAGCTGCTGCCAGATGTGGTAAACGAAGTTGCGGAAGTCGAGGAACGGATGGTTCCGTTCAAGCATTCGTTATTGACGAACGCTCGATGAGTTATAAATCAAACGGTTACCTATAGCTAAGGATAAGCGATGAAAAAGCGGGTTGAAAAATCGGACGAAACACTTTCCTTCGAACAAATTCCTACTGTCGAAATGTTGGTCAAGGGACTCAAGGGGGCGCGGACAGTCAAGCGTGGATTCCTGGCACGATTTACGGATTGGCTTTTTGCCATTGAGCTTGGCGGTACTTTCGTGCTGGGTGTGCTTGCCGTTTGTGTGTATTTGCAGTGGGCTCAAAGAGACACCTTGAGGCCTTGGGCTCAAGGCATATTTGCGCTGATATTTTGCGCAGCGGCGTTAGCTACCGTCTGTTTTGTGTTGTTCGCTCTGTTTATAGTCGCTAGTCCCAATACTGCATACGCCAAATCGCTCCAAGACCGATTGACTGCTGAGCGGAAATTGCAGAATCGTTTGAGTTCGATACAGCCTTCTACGTTGCTAAAGCTATCGCAGCGCCTCGAACTTGAGTCCCGAATGGTTGTTCGTAGGGCTAGCGTCGCAAGCGTCATTGTCGCGAGTGCTTCCCTCATGGTTTCTCTGTCATCGCAGAAGATTGGTTTGACTAATATTGCGCCCAGCCTCAGCGGGATGTTGCCTTTTATAGTTGCGTTCGCGACGGGAGGTTCACTAGCGGCGATGCTTTTACAGAATATCCTTGAAAATTTGGATCGTGCGGCATTCGTGCTCAAGCTGGCGGCGGAGCGCAATCAAAGAAGCAGTGCATAGTCAGCAATGGCCCGTTTCGGGATCAAATGGGAACTCGCTCAGCTTCCCCGCCAAGTTTCCTAAAGGACTCCCTGGGGCCGGCAATGCTTCGATACCGTTGTCCTTCACGAACTGGCGGGCCACATTGAGAATCGCGGCGAGTCCTTTAGTGTCTGCGTCCATACTTTCGATGGCATCGGTGAGCTTGGTCGCGATGGCTGAGTGCAGTGTTTCCAGTGCGTCCTTACTTGCTGCCATTGGAACCTCCTAGGAAGCGCGAGAACAGACTCTCAAGTGCGGTAGTGCCCAGGGATGCCAGGGCCGCCGCGAGACCCACATGGGCCGGGAAAGAGAGGGTGGGGAAGATGACGACAGCGAACGCAGCACTCATGCTGAGGCCCGCCGTGGTGATGCAACGAGCCAAGGCGATCTTCCAATTGGAAGGGCCAGTGGAAGCAAGGGTTTTACCGAGGCCGATGATGGCCCCGGTGATGCCCAAGGAGGCGAGTAGTTTCGTATCGTTGTCCATCGTGATTATTGAGTAGGAGTGAAGCTGAGGTCATCGGCAATCTTGTTGATCTCGTCGATGCCTAAGCGGTGACAGCTAACAGTGATCGAGCCGCATGCGTCCACCTGGACAAGCGAGAAGGCACCGACAGCAGCACCGCCTTCATGGAGGTATTCGTCTTCGGTCAGTGCGCGGCCAAGCTGCTGAGCGAGTTGCGATACGCGCCAGATGCGTTCGCATATCGCCACAGGCACTTCCTGCCCCTTACTGGTCTCTACGCGAGAGCGATCGGTCGAGAGCCGCAGCAGTACCGGGAGGGTGTCGGGCAGTTCTGCCGGCATGTGCAGACGCCACAGGGACACTTGCGCCCGTGCGATCTCCATGGCGTCTTGCTGGATCGCATCGACCATCGGAGACATCTCAGGGAACCGCTCGGCCATCTGGACGGCCGCAGAGAAAGCACCAGATGCCAGAGGGGACGCAGCGGCTTCCGTGAGTGTCAGCTCAGCGAGCCGGCGAGACGCGTCCATGACTGCAGCGGCTACAGTGGGCTTGGCATCCCGGTCGATAAGTCGCAGCAGCCTCAGTGCCTCATCGAGCTTGTGACTGTCCGTGTTGTATGCGCCGTCGCCGATAGCGAGGAGCATTGCGAGAGCTTCCTGCTCCACGATGTCCCCAAACTGCTCCAGGAGTTCGGCGAATACCTCGTTTGCGCCTGAGACCTTTGTGGCGATCAGGCGGTTCTGTAGCTCAACGTCTATGCTTAATTCCTGTTCGAGTACGAGAGGTTATAAGGCACGCTCACATCCACCGAGGACGTGCCGTCCGAGATGGTGCAGATGAGAGTGCCGTTAATCGTCCCAGTGTTGTTGGTAACGACGCGCGAGATGGTCGCCGACTGTGCGTTCGCGTTGGAGATGTTTGGTGGTGCTCCACCATCACTCACGCTGCCAATCCGCCAGTTGTACGTGTAGCTTCCGTTGCCGTTGGCACCCTGCGCGGTGACCGTGTTGGACACCGGGACACCAGAGGCACCCGATGCGCTCGTAAGGGAACCGTTCGCCTGTCCCGGAGTAATCGTTCCGGAGACGGGCGTGTACTTCTTCCATGCGAGAACCCACGTACCGCCAGTGCGGCGATAGATGTTCTGCACATCCGCCCATGCCCCACCAGACATCCGTTTAACAGTGGAGGGAGCTGCCCATCCGCCACCGGACCTACGAGCGAATGTCATGGGTCACCAAATCCACAGGTCACCTTCGCCGGCTCCTGCACCTGGGTCGTTGCTCTGCACGAACGTGCGCGGCATACGCGACCAACCGGCGCTGTTAGCCCACAGGAAGTTGATGGTGCCCGACTGATACCAAGTGCCGTTCATCTGTATACCGCTGCCGTTGCCTGAGATAAAGGCGCCAGCGGTACCGGAGGTGGTGAAGTTACCGGGACACACCCAGTTCGAAACGCCCTCGTGAATCACGCGGTAAGAAGCGCCGAACGACCAGCCACCGATCCGAAACACGTTGTCCGTATCGAGACCGAAGTGGGCACCGCATTGACCCTCACGGATGAAGGACATCGTGGCAGATGCGCTGGTGTTAGAAGCATTGCTGATCTGAAGCGCGGTATTGCGGTTGTTACCTGAGCCGTCGATGGCTGAGATGGGTGGAGGCGCACCGGATGAGAAAATCGTTCCGGCCGTGCTGTTTGTCGCGCCGCGCAGGATCGTCGTCTGATTAACCCAGCTTTCTAACGCGACGTTGCCCATGTCGGTCGCGTCGATAGTGACCTTGAGCTTCGAACCTCCCCAGCCGATGTAGACCTTGTTCGTGCTCTGACCGATACCGCCACCTTGCTGGACAGGAGTGAAGCCCAAAAGATTCTGCTTGGCATCGAGCGCCCCCTGTAAGCCAGCTAGATCGGAGATGCCGACGACCACGTTGCCCGTTCGGCCAGCAACACTTTGCACGACCGTCTGGTTATCAATACGGTCCCAGGAGGTGCCGTCGTAGAACAACATGTCACCTACGCCGTACTTCACCGAGCTGATCGTGCCGGCCACGCTGACGAGGTAGAAGTCACCGAGGTTCGGAGCGGCAGGTAGCGCGCCCTTGCTGGCATCGAAGCGGCCCTTGAACACCAGGGAACCCAGCACGTTCAAGCGGGCCTGCTCAGCCCAATGACGAGCCGAGTAGTTCCCCGGTGTGACCTCGACGTTTACCGCAGCGTTCGCGTAGTTGAGCGCGAGAGTCTGCGAGGTATTTGCAGCCGAAGCACTGGACGATGCGGCAGTAGCTTGGTTCGTTGCGATACCCGCCTGAGTCGTCGCGGTGTCTGCCTTGGTGCCTGCTATGGTCGCGCTGCTGGCCGCAGCCGTTGCACTATCTGCAGCATTCGTAGCCTGCGTGGTGGCCTTCGTGACCTCGGTATTAGCGAGGGTTACCTGATCGGTTGCGAGCTTCACCTGCGCAGCGGCAAGAGGAACCTGAGCGGCGGAGCTGGCGGCGGAGCCGGCCGATGCCGAGGCAGATGCCGCCGAGGCGTCCTTCGCGACAACAGCAGCGGCCCGTGCGGTGTCCGATGCTTTCGCCGAGACATCCGCAGCGTTCATGTAGATCACGGTCTGAGCGTTGATGGCTTGTGCTTGAGACACTGCGCCGTTCAAAGAGTCCGTCAGGATGTTCACGGACTTCTGCAGAGCCGGGAAGGTAGGTAGGGTCACGATGGCACCCGTGCCGTCCTCCATATCCACCGTGCCATCTTTCTTGGTCAGAAGATCACGTAGCGCGTTCTTGTAGCCGTTCCACTTGTCGATGAGCGCGGAGATGCGAGCGGCTAATGTCGAGTTCGACACATAGCCGGGTTCATTGTTGGTAGTGATCTTTACCTCATGCCGATGGCATAGATGGTGATGGCAGTTCCATGGAAGTTGCCGGAGTTGTTCTGCGTGTAGGGGTCAGGGCCGACGCGGACGCGGTACTGCACCGATCCCGACACGGGGGCGTCGAAGGCCAGCATGGAATCGAAGTCGGTCGCGCCACCATTGATGTAGTGGTTGTGTACTTTGACGGTGACCCACGTACTACCTGATAGCCGCTCCAGGTAGATGCCCCCTGTCGCTCCGCTGCCGGACGGGTTGTTGATCTTCGTTTCGACGTGGATCAGTGGCAGATGTACTTCACCCAGCAGGACCGGTGCGGGCAGCGTGATGATCGGGCCGACACCGTTGTTCGAAGCAATAAGGTCGCCCGTCCACACTTGGTTTGCGTTGGACTGCAGTGTGCCGATCATGTTCTGCGCCGTGATCTTGCCGGCGAACTTGGCATTGCCTGCTCGATCCACACAGAAGACGGCGTTGTTGTAGTTCTTAACCCCTCCGCCGATCCACATGGGATAGGTATCGCCAGGGTTGTTCGTCAGCTCGCAGCGAAACTCCTGCGGGTTGATGATGGCCCCGTTACCGTCGAGCTGGAACGTGCGGAACGTGCCGCCATTCACTTCGCCCATATTGGCCGAGATGGCTGACAGCGTGTTTGTCCTGATCTTGTCCGCAGTGATCGAGCCATCGACCATGAGCTGCCCTTGGATGCCCACGGTGCTCACGCCGCCGACCGTGCCGATCACGAACGGGTACTTCATCTGCTGGACACCACCCGTGCTGGTGTAGGTCGGGGAGACGAAGCCGAAGCGATCAGCCATAACGATAAAGCTGCTGCCGGTCTTGCTATCCACACCGAGGCCGATGCCGGCGATGACAGGCACGCCATCGATCTTCCCGCCATTGATCCGCACGGTGTAGTTCGCCTGCCACTCGGGGTTTGCGCTGGGATCAGCGCCGCCCACGACCAGAGCCTCGAACCGTTGCTGGAGGTTTGCAAAGGTTCCCTTCGAGAACGCTTCGACCTGAGTGGTCGCGATGGCCTGCGCGTAATCCTTGGTCGCGTAGGTGGTCTGCAGGGTCTGCGTGATCGCCTTGTCGCCCGCAGCGAAGTCCGATGCGACCTTCGTGATGGCCTGCGCGCGTGCTTCGGTTTCTGTAGCGACGGCTTGTTGGACAATCGTGATCTGCGCAAGGCTATCTTTGATGGCCGCGCTGAGCTGCGTGGCGGACGTTACGCGCGCCTCGGTCTCCGTGGCGATGGCCTTGTTGACCTGGATGAACTGTGCGGCGCTGTCGTCGAACTTGGCGAATAGCTCAGTGATCTGCGTCGCCACAGACTGCGAGTTGTCTTCAATGGTCGTGAGCGTGCTTTCAGCCAGTGCAAGTCGGCCTTCCGTCTTGCGGCGCTCATCGAAGGTCTGGTCGCTGCGCAGGAGTTCTTCCAGCAGCGTCTCGGCGGTGTTGTCGATGTCATCCAAGCGGGTCGTCAGGATGCCCATGACGGGCGATGCCATCAGTGCGTCGATGATCTGCTGGATAGCCAGCGAGGGCGGACCACCGTCTTGACCAGTCCAGCCGGAGCCGCCACCAGGGAGACCGCTTCCGCCATAGGCGCCGAAGTCGATCTGCTCTTGCAGGATGTAGAGGAGTTGCTTTGCGTTGGTGTTCAAGTCCTCAGCAGGAAGCTGAGTGCCGGCTTGCACCTCAATGAGTGTGCGGTCGCGCGGCGTGAACCTGCGGATGGTCACCAGGATGCCGTGAGGCACCGGGGCGGCCAATAGAATTTGGGTAGGGCCAGCCCAGGTAAAGGACTGTTCCACAGCATCACCCACATCCCCTGCGAACACACGGATGTCTTCGTTGTGTAGGGAGGGGAAGGGGATGGTGTACGCGGCTGCATCCTCCGCCAGATACATGACGAAGGAGTAGCCACGAGCGAGAGGCGTCATGTATCTCCAGAGGGTTATTGAGGATCGTCTTTCGGGAGCTGGTTAGCCATCCATGAGAGACCATTGCGAACGCCAGTGACGTTCTGAAACCACAGCAGCGACATCGCATCTTTGGCTTGCTTCTGCGTGACGTTCGCATGGGGATCGAGAGCCGTCACAGCGAGCCTTGGGAGACCCCATAGAGCACGTCCGGTCGCCAGGGTGGGGATGCCTTGGACGCCACTGTCGAGACCCGTGGAGCGCCCGTAGGCGAACACAGGGGTGTCATCACCACCGAGGGCTTTCTTGACGCCCAAGTCGTGCGCGATGGTGTCCGTCATAAACGGGATCACCGACGAATAGCTCGACTGCTGGAACGCCTGCTTGGCAAGCGAATCCCATGTCATCAACTTCTCCCGCTTGTCGGTCGTGTCGCCGATGGTGTTGATGTAGTTGCGAGCTGCCATGCCGATACCGGCGAACAGCGTCGAACCCATCCACATCTGCGCCGTTTGCCAGTCACGCATGTGCAAGCCGTGCAGCAGTACCGCCGCGTAGGAGTTGGTCATGAACGTGCGGAACTGCGTGAAGATTCGGCCGGTGGCCGAGTGCATGAGCTGCACCGTATCTCCCACGCCGCCTTCGCCGAGCGTTCGCTTCGCATTGCGCTGAACGAACAACGCCAGCAGGCGCTTCTCATCGGGAGTCCAGGTGCTCCAGTTCTTCGAGATGTCATGGACGCTGTTCATGCCCTTGAGCTTGGCGAAGATCGTCGCTTGATCCTTGGCATCAAGACCGCCAGCGCGGAGCCGGCGAACCATGCTCGCGGGGACGCCTTCCTTGTTGGCCATCTGCACCAGGCGGCTGGCGATACCGACACCTGCGAAGCCCTGAAGGAACTGCTGCATCGGAGCGATGCCCGAGACAACACTCATGGCACGCTGGCCGTACTGCATCCCCCGGTCGAGCTTGTTGAGCGCACGGCCGACAGCCTTGTCGTTATTCCACACCGACTCACCGACTGCATCGAGACGCAGGTACGGCTGGTTGCGCACGAAGTCCGTGCCCAGGCCGGTCACGTCAGCGAGCCAGCGAGCCTCGACTTGATCGAACTTGCCCATACGCATCTGCTTGACCATGTTGGCTGCAGCAGGTGCCGCCTTGATCGCGTTGCGAAAACCCACAGCGCCGAGCGTCCCGCCGACGCTTTCCAGCATCGTGTAGCCCACCTGGCCCATCGTGGTCATGAAGTTCTGCGAACGAATCAAGCGGGAGCCGCGAGTCCATGCAGAGTTCGGAGCGTCCGAGGTGGACTTGCCTAGGATAGAGTTCAACGTGATGTCGAGCGCGCGGGAGAGGTCAGTATCGCCGGCCTCCTTACTGTGCTTCAGCAGGAACGCCTTGTAGCGATCCAGCTCGGCTTGCGTGCCCACGTCAACGTGCTTTTTCAGTGCGGCCCATCCAGACATCTCACGGATGAAGTCGGGCACCAGGTTGTCCACGTTGTTCTCCAGCAGATCAGCCAGGTGAACCGTGTGCTCGTTGCCCAGGTCGTCCTTCAGCGTTGCACCGAAGGATTCATCAAGATCAATGCGGGACTTCGCGCGGGCGTGTACCGCCTTCTCGGCGGCCTCGCGTTCCAGCTTGCTCACGAGTGCATCCACCTTCACCTTGTCAACGCCGGCCTCGGTCAGCAGCTCACGCACACTGCCTGAGTCAGCGGCAGCGAGGGTGCCGTGCAGATCGCTCGGGCCGCCCATCGCTTTCTCGTAACCACGTTTGAGCCATGCACCACTGACTTCGTGCAGGAGATCTTCGTTTAGCTCCTCGCCTGGCTTCAGGTTCTTCACCCACTCGCTGCGCATCGCGGGCTTCACCAGGTTCTCTTGCAGGTTCTCGAAGGAGAGACCCTTCGTTGCATTGAGGTCGGTGTAGCCTTTTGCAGAGAACACGCGGGGCAGGTAGCCGTCCGGTGTCATCTCCTTCTCGAACCCTGGGACGCCACGGGCACGTAGCTCGTCCGTCATGGTCTTGAAGGCGGCGGCAGCATGCTTAGCGGTGGCCTCGACTTCAGGCCCCATGTCCTTTGCCACGCCACGGATGTAATAGCCGACCGACTCGTTGAACTGCTGGCGTGCCACGTCACCGCGAACACCCGTGGAGGCGGAATACTTCGCCCACTCCTGTTCAACCGCTGTGCGGTAGGCACCGTGAATAGTGTGATCCAGCAGCTCCGATTCCTCGGCCGCAGTGAACTTGGTGGCAACGTTACGATCCGTGTTGCCCACGGAGTCACGCAGGAGACCACGGGATTCATTGCGAACCAGCGCGGAGTTACTGTTGCCGAAGCGGGCTGCAAGGTCCCGGCGGACTTTCAGGAAGGCACCACGGATCGGCGCGTTCTGCGCTGCATCGTCGAGCTTCGCCTGCTGCCACTCAGGCGTACCCACGGCGGGGCCGTCCATCTTCGGGACGTTCAAACCATCGACGCGTGCAGCGCCCATCGAGTCCGCCGTGTTCGGCTTGGAACCATCGACGGCCGATGCGGCCTTGGTGAACTTGTTGGTGCCATGCGCCAGCTCGGCCAGCTCAGGGCCACGAAAGCCGAACGCGCCACCCATCAGGAACCCGAACGCCCCCGCGGTGACGAGATGGCCTGTATCAATCGAAGGGTCGTATTGCGAGGACAGTGCTTCACTGCCCACGTTGGTTGCGCCGGCCACAATGCCGGAGCGCACAGCGTTCGCCAGTCGCCCCGCTGTTGCGGAGTAACCCAGGCCACCGGAGGCGGCACCGATAGCGAACATGGACGGATCGAGTAGACCCGCTGCTGCGTTACCCAGGAGACCGAACTGTGCCGAGTCCTCCTGAGCCATCTTGTTCTGCATCGCAAACCCTTTGAGGAGGTCAGCGTGCGCTGGAGACTGTGCGCGCTCCAGCAGTTCCATCTGATCTTCGAGACCGGCCTTGCGCCAGTCGTCGATCACCGGCTTCAGTGCGTCGCCGTAGAAGTTCTCATCACGCTCGACGCCGTTCTCCTGCAGTGCCCGGTCGGCCCATCCGATAGGCCCCTGGACAATCTTTGCGCCGATGAGGTCATGGAACGTCGTGTTGTCCTTGACCTTCTGTGCCTGCGCCGCATCCGTGCGAGCCTTTGCGTCCAGCTTGGTGGCACCTGCGGACGGAACTAGAGGGACGTTATCCCTCGGTTGAGCGTAGATGCTCGGTAGCTGATCCACAGGTGGTCCTCGTTAGTGATTGCTGGTGATGAAGTCCGCGAAGGACTGCAGGTGATTGGCCGGGTCGTTGGCGTAGTCGGTGACCTTGTGGGCGGTAGCCACGGAGGCGTCCCATTGGCGCTGCTGGAACTCGGCGGTTGTCGGATCGCTTCCTGCGGGGAGCTGGAGCTTGCCTTTCAGGAGCGGGGCGTACTGGTCATTGAGCTTCTTGACGTTATCGGGAGTGAGGTCAGTCGGATTGCGCTGGAGCTGCCTGAACGTCTGCTCGTTGCGAACCTTCTTGTCCTGTTCCTGCTTGCTCCATGCCGAGTAGTTGGCGCGGGTGGCAGACGGGATCACATCGACGAACTCGGTGGTCTTCCGCTCGACACCATCGGTGCCCTTATGGGTTACCTCATGGGTCACGGGGAGCGGCGTGCCGCCAGCAGCGATGTAGTTCAATCGCCACTTGTTTGCATCGCCGGGAACAGGCGCGAATAGCACCTGGTCATCTTTGCCGACCACGTTGCTGTCCACGAGCTTCTGCTTCCACATGTTGCTTGCTTCAGTCATCGCGCTGCTGGTCACGTCGTCCATGCCGTCGCCGGTTCCGTAGTTGCGAACCATGCGGTCGTTCACGCGGATGAAGGATGCTTTCACTCGGGTCAACGCAGCCTGTGCGGCCACCTCGGGAGATGCGCCGGCCTGCACCATGTCACGGACGGACAGGCGGTAAGCGGACTCCATCTCGGACGTGTTGCTGATCGGCGTGTTCGAGCTGAACCAGCCACCGTCCCCGAAGTTCTTGGGGGCATCCTTGGCGACCAGCTTCATCGCTTCAGTGACGTTGTGGTTGATCGTCTCGGCGTCGAGCGTGCTGCCCATTTTGACCTTCGACCATGCTTGCGTGTCATCAGCACCCAACAGCTTCGCCGTCTGGTACTGCGTGATGCGTGCAAGGGTCTTATCGTCCACCTGACGGGCGGCCCACTCGGGAGAGATGCGCTGCATCTGCTCGAAGATTTTGACGTAGCGCGTGGCCCGCGTGGGGTCGCTCTCGTCGATGCTGCCCGACAGGATTCCCTTGAGGGCCGGGATGGGTGCGCCGGACAGTGCCGACTTGTTGAGGATGGCCTGCACCTGCTTGTCATCGCCGGACTGCAGAGCCGCAGTGAACGCACGGTCACCGGCTTTGCCCACGTCGTCCGGCTTGATGCCGGCAGCGTTCGCCGCCAGGGCGTCGTAGTTACTCCAAGCGCGATCCGCGTTGCGCTCAGCCTGTGCCTTCGCGGCTTCCTTCGCGAGCCGTTCGCCGGCCTCGCGGGACGCGTTGATCTTCGCAGCGACCTCAGCGGCGGACTTGTCGTTTGCCTTACCCCATGCGAGCGCGCGTGACTTGCCCAGGATTCCCTTGTCAGCCAGCGCGTCGATCTGCACCGTCTCGGCAACCTCCTGTTCGTAGCGGGCCTTCTCGGCACGATCCTTCTGAATCGTCTCTCCTCGCTTGGCAGCGAGCTGCAGTTCTTCTTTGTGCTCAGGGATGTCGGCCAGTACCGGGCGGCCGTTGCCGGTCGAGGTCTGGAGGATCGACATGCCCTTGGCGATGTCCATGTCGCCGGAAGCGATGGACGCCTTCACGGCGTCCACAGCGATGTGATCCAGCTCGTCATCGGTCATGCCCTTGTCGGCATTGATCGCGCGCCAGTTCGTGTAGTTCGTGGCGACGTCCGGGCCACCCTTCGTGATCGCGTTGACCAGGAGGGCAGATGCACCTTCCTCCTCGCGCTTCATCGATTCTTTGATGGACTGCTTCAGGTAGCTCTGCTTGATCCCATCCTGGGTCTTGGCGAGACCCATGAGGAACGCGTCACGCGCGCGACCTTCGAGCTTGTTCTCCTCAATAAACTTCTCGGCGCTGTCCTTGATAAACCCGTCAATGTCGGAACCGGGTTCCATCTTTGCCAGATCGGCCTGAATGGAAGACTGGTACTTGTCCACGGCATTGATGCCGTCCGTCTCCATGTAGCTGTCGCGAGCCATCTGGCTGGCTTGATCGAGCCACGCCGTTTGATCGGCGCCAGTGACATCGTGTTCGGCGGCTTTCGCTTCGCCTGTGCGCTTGTCGTCGGCTTCCTTCTTGGCTTGCGCTTTCGCAAGCTTCTGGCGGCCTTCCTGCACGCCGGACTCGCCGACAGCGTTGGAGATGCCATTGAGGGCGCGACCCATAACGAACATGGCACTGCCGGCACCGCTGGCGGCTTCGAGGTTTGCCTGGACAGGTAGATTGATGTTCGCCGATTGCGAGGAATCGACAGCCTGCTTGGGCGTGATGCGTTGTGCTTCAAAGCGGGGCATGTTGATCCCTTGGTTTGGTTAGTGGCCGGTTTTGATCTTGTAATTGCTGTAGGCATTCGCTCCAGAGTTCGCGGAGCCTGCGAGGCCCGCCGCGAGCTGACCGTTGATCTCGCCTGTCTTGCTACGGACTTCCTGCTGGCTTTCGAGCTGACCGTTCTCACGGTTCTTCTCGATGCGAGACACGTCGCGTCCTGACTGCATCATCAGGTCGTTGAGGATCGCGTCGGTGGAGTTGCCGGATGCGCCGGACTCGGCGGAAGCTGCACGGGCAGAGGCACGCTGTTCGCGCGCTTGCTTCAAGCGGTCGTCGGTCTGGACGGATGCCTGCTGATCGATCTGAGTTTGCTGGAGCTGTGCTTGCTGATTGAGCGCCTTCTGCTGCTGGTTGGCGCTGTAGACGGCGGATGCTGCGCCGACGACGGCGAGCACACCCGCCGTGATGCTCACGGGTTCACACACTAGGGAATAATCCGAACTCGATAAAAGGGAAGCCGTTGCAGTCGTGGACTTTGTACGGCTTGAAGCCGAGCGCGATCATCCATCGCTGCGCGCGAACGTGACGGGCATCGACGAGGTTGAATAGGGCGGAGTACATCGGGGTGATGTCCGCGATGAACTTCTCGGAGACTTTGACGAACGCACGCGCAATGTGTCCGCGCGGGCCGGTGCTGAGCATCCAGGGGACGCCGATGGTTGGATCAAGGGTGAAGTCGGCAACGCCGTGCGCAGCCTGGGGGAATCCATCCCACCAGGCCACGGAGGCTTCTCTGCTGCTCTCTACGGATTCGATGAGAGCCTGCAGCGGTGATGCCCAGCCACAGGCAGTTAGCTCGTCCAAGTCTTCCGCGCACATGTGAGCCGCGATGTACTCAAGCGATTCCCGTGTGGGTTCGCGGAAGGTGATTGTCATTGCTGGACCTTGGCTGTGTAGAGACCTTCCCATTGCACCGACTGGAACCAGGCGGGGAACGGTGAGTCATTGGTGAAGGACACATCGACGGCATCGGAGCGCGAGGCCACGAGGAACGTGTAGGTGCCCGATTGAGTCGTAGGGGTGCTCAGGAGGAACGCTGCGTCCCCGGTCGTCCTGTTGGTGAACGTGCTCTCCAGCTGCGGCACGATGGTGTCGATCGCTTGCGGGCGACCCTTCGGTGTCACGAGACACTTGAAGTACGTCGCATCGTTGTAGCGGACAGTCATGCGCTTGATCTGCAGACGGCCGATCAGCTTGCTCACGTTGTTCTGATCGCGGATGAACTGCTGACTCAGCGTGATGCGTCGGTTGTATCGGTAGCCCACCACGACGCGGCCGGTGTCCACGCGACCCGGCAAGCGGATCGTCTGACCGCCATTGACCAGCGTTGCCAAGCGCAGATCGACAGTGGTTCCCGGTGAGGGCCAATCGGTCGTCTTGAGCACAGCAAGGCCCGTGAGGGTCGGTAACGTGAGCGGCACAGTGATGTCGGTGTAGTTACCGAACTGCTGCCATACCGGAGTCACCGCCTCACGGCGGTCAAGGTAGATGTCGTGCTCGGCAGAGATCAGCGGGTACGTCGGGGACGAACTCAGGTCAAGGCGCAGTAACTCCACGCCTCCCGAGGGAGCCTTCGTCATCACATAGAGCATCGTGCCGATAGCGTGGACATGCAGGACTGAGCCGGTGCCCTGAATGAGCCAGCGGTTCCATGCGGACTGCTGCTTGGTATCGCCGGACCACTTGTATTGATGGACGAACAGCTCGCCGCCTGCAGCGTTGCGCTGAGCGATGAACAGCATGTCCGCGTCCCCGGCCTCCGCCATGCAGCGGGTGTTGCCCGTTACATACGAGGGAACGTGCGCGGTCACATCGGCCGCCTCGGGCGTCACCGTGTCATCGGACACGAAGTATTCCCGCACGGTGCTCCATGCCTTCGCCTGGTTGTCGTCGAGGAAGAACAGGCTACTGCCGGCCAGCACAGGCTTGATCGTGGGCGATACGCCGTAGGTCGTCACCGGGTCGATCTTGACCGTCTTGGGTGTCAACGTCGGCGTGCCGGTGAGCTGGAACAACGAGGTCTTGCCAGAGGCGAAGATCATCAGTGCCTTCTGGTAGGAGATGCAGTGAAGCATCTCCGCGACACCTTCAGTCGGAGCGTTCACGTCGATCACATCACTGTCCAGCAGCGAGGTCACCGTCGTGCGCCAGAAGTTGAAGTAGTGGCCGATCTCCGACATGACGATGTTTCCGGCGCTCGCAATGAGACCCAGGCGATCTCGGTGGAAGAACACATCACCGATGCGCTGCCCCACGATGGACGGGGGCGGACTCGATGCGGTGTCGCCCGCGTAACGTGTGTCGTACACCAG
>Ga0302314_10009464_pt1 | contig 17215 bp, 16 predicted proteins | sample III_Palsa_N2_3_FD_200533 | JGI IMG/M metagenome (GOLD analysis project Ga0302314, IMG submission 200533) | Peat permafrost microbial communities from Stordalen Mire near Abisko, Sweden - III_Palsa_N2_3 | ecosystem: Environmental > Terrestrial > Soil > Palsa > Peat permafrost | place: Sweden...
CGCAAACGTTCTCGTCTTCGCCGGCCGGGCGACGCGGATCGCGCGCACCGTCGCCCGCAGCGGCCTCGATCCCGAGGAAGTCGAGCGCCGTATGAAGGCCCAAATCGACCCCGACCGCGCCCGCGAACTCGCCGACTACGTCATCGACAACGACGGCACAATCGCCGCCCTGCACGACGCCGTCCGCGAAGTGTTCGACGACCTCCGCGACCGCATCCCCACAGCCTCACGCCTGTCACACTGAGCGAAGCGCCGCCAGGCGCGTAGTCGAAGTGCCGACGTGACTTCGTCGCTCCCCGTTCGTCCTTCGACTGCGCTCGCTGCGCGAGCTCCGCTCAGGATGACAAGCGGCGAAACACCGGTGCGCCGGCCAAGTAGAGCGGGGCGGGAGGACGGCATGGACCCTTCGACCTTTGCTTCTGCGTATGGGCTCTCGACGAGCATCGGTATTCGCCCGTTCTTGACCCTTGCGCTCGCGTCGCTTGCGATGCATTTCGGGTACCTGCATCCGGCCCACGCGTTTGCGTTCTTGGGGACCGACGGCGCGACGTGGCTGCTCGCGGGACTCGCGGTTCTTGAATTCGCCGCCGACAAGATCCCGATCGTCGACCACACGCTGCATGTTTTACACTTCGCCGCCAAGCCGATTGCGGCGGCGTTGCTCGTGGGCAGCGCGGTCTCCGCGGGCGGTTCGCCCGACGCAAGCGCTGACCTCATGATGGGCCTGGGCGCATTGAATGCGCTCGGGGTTCACACCGCCGTTGCCGCCACGCGCGGAGCGTCGACCGCAATGACCCTCGGCGTCGCAAACCCGTTCCTTAGCCTCGGCGAGGATATCGCCGCGGTCCTCTCGGCCGTGCTCGCGATCCTCGTCCCATTCGCCGGCGCGATGCTTGCCGCGGTGCTCACGCTCGCGCTCTTGATCGTCGCGCGCCACCTCTACCTGGAAATGCGGCGTTCGCGCGCGGTCACTGCGTCATAGGGGTGCGACGTCCTTTGGACCGGTCGTGAAGACACCAAGTTGGTTTGTGTAGTTTCCGTCGCACGGCGTGCCCGGTGGCGGCCGGTGATCGAGGAAGACGGTATAGACGGTGTCGGATGCGAGCGGGGCGTTCAGCGTGGCCGCGAGATAGCGTGGGGGGCCGAACGTCGTTGTTGCTAGGGGCGACGGAAGCGGCGACGGTGCCGCTCGCAAGGCGAGTTCTTGGCCGTTCGCACGACCGGAACGAAGCCGAAGGAAGTCATCTGCAGGCGTCGGCAACCCCTGTTGAGTCGCGACAATCACGGCCGCGATGCTCGGGTCGACGTCCGCTGCACCGGGTATTGGAAACGCAAGCGCTACGATCGGCAGCGGGACCGGCGCCGGCACCCCACATTGACTGCCGCTGTTGCTGCACGCACTCACGAGCACGGCGGCAATCCCCGCCGCAGCAGGGCTAAGCACGCGGGAGAGCTCCATCGATAGCTCTTTTAGGCTATAAAACCATAACCCTTTCGCGCCCCGCCTATTCGGGGCTGATTCAGCGACCTCCACGGAGAGCGCGGCCCGGGCGGGCGCCCGTCGGCTCGCCATGGCGCAAAACGGCCTGACCGTTCACCCAAACCGAGTCGATGCCAAGCGGATAGGCGTACGGGCGATCGTACGTCGCGGTGTCGACGATGCGGTCTGCGTCGAAGAGGACCAGATCGGCGTAGGCGCCGATTTCGATGCGGCCGCGTGCGCCTAGGCCGAATTGATCGGCGGCGAGTGAGGTCATGCGGCGGATCGCTTCGCCGAGTTCGAGGGTGCGGCGGCCGCGCACGTAGCGGCCGAAGACGCGCGGGAAACAGCCGAACGTGCGCGGGTGCGGGACGCCGCGCGCGGTCGGGCCGTCGAACGCTCGCGCCGATGCGTCGCTGCCGATCGAGACGAAGTCCGCGCTCAGCACGGTCGCAACGTCGTCCTCGCTCATCGCGAAGAAGATCGCTTCGACCTCGAGCGACTCCTCGAGCAGCAGACGCAACGCCGCGCGCGGCGGCGACAGCCGCCAGCGGCTTGCGATCGCGTCGAGACGCATGCCGGCAAGCGCGGCGTTACGTTCGCTGCGCACGCTCGAAATCGCAATGTCGCCCCAGGTGCCCGCGTGGTCGAGTTCGAGACGCAGGGCTAGCGCCGCGGCGGTCGCCGGATCCTGCAACCGTGCGAGGGTCGCTTCGCGGCCGCCTTCGCGCGCGTCGTCCGGCAGAATCGTGTCGAGGTCCGTCCACATCGCGACGTACGGATACACGTCGGCGTTGACGACATGACCGCTCGCACGCGCGCGCGCCGCGAGCTCGAGCGAACGATGGACCTTCCCCCAGTTCCGCTTCCAAGCGGCCTTGTGATGCGAAAGCTGCACGGCGACCTCGGCGGCGCGCCCCACGAAAAGCGCTTCGTCGACCGCCTCGAGCAACGCATCGCCTTCGTCGCGCACGTGCGAGACGTACCGTCCCATGCCGGCGTCGCGCGCGGTCGCGGCGCAGGCAACGAGCTCGTCTCGATCGGCATAACGCGAGGGAACGTAGATGAGCCCGCTCGAGACGCCGAGCGCACCCTGTTCGACCGTCGTGCGCACGAGCGCGTTCTGAGCCGCTGCCTCGGCCTCCTCGAGCCGGCCCTCGCGATCGCCGCGCACGCAGCGGCGCGTCGTCCCGAGACCAACGAGCGTCGCGACGTTCAGTGCGACGCCGCTGCGCTCGACGATCGAAAAAAATTCGTCGAGATCGCGCCAAGCGATCTCCACCCCGACCTGCCGCGCGTCTTCGGCTTTACGCGCCTCGGCGAGGCCGCGCAGCGGTGCGACCGAGGTTCCGCAGTTGCCCCCGATCTCGGTCGTCACGCCCTGGCGGATCTTCCCCTCGCAGCGGCCGTCGGCAAGCCACAACTCATCCGAATGCGAATGAACGTCGATGAAGCCGGGGGCCAGCGTCAAGCCGCCGCCGGCGACGCGTTCGTAGGTATCGCGCTCGCGCAAATCGCCGATCACTGCGATCCGATCGCCGACGATCCCGAGATCCGTCACCGTGGGGTTCGGCGAAAGCCCGTCGTAGATGCGCGCACCCGCGATGATCGTGCCGATCATCGCGGTTTAGGGCTGGTCGCCCTGGGTACGACCATGTCAAGCCAGCGTACGATTTGAATTTCGCCGCGACCGTCAGAAGGATTTTCACATGGCAAATCCAGCCCCGAAAGACTCATCTGCGGCCAAGACGCCGGGCGGCGATATGTCCGTCCGCGAAGCGGGCAAAAAGGGCGGCGATACCGTGCGCGAGCGGTACGGCTCGGGCTTTTACGAGGCGATCGGCCGTAAGGGCGGGCAGGCCACGCGCGAGCGTCACGGCGCGCAATTCTACGAGGAGATCGGCCAAAAAGGCGGGCGCGTCGTCAAGGACAAGTACGGCTCCGATTTCTACGAGGAGATAGGCCACAAAGGCGGTCAGAAGGTCAAACAGCTCATTGCCGAAGCGAAGAAAAACCTCTCTCAAGAGGCTCCCGCATCGACAAACGGCTCGGCCAAGAAGCCTAAAGGCTCCGCCTAAGCTCGTTCATTTAAACCGCGCGGCGCCGGTGACGTCACGCATTTCGATCTGGCCTGTCTTGATGTCGACGCTGAGGCTGCCGACGATCAGCGGGGCAGCGGCGCCGGTTTTGATTGAGACGCGCTTGTCGAGGTCCAAACGCTGCTCCGCGTCGCTCCAGCGCGCGGAGTTCGTGTCGAACGAGCGGGGCGGCTTCGCGTCGATGGTTTCGACGTGCAGGGGACCGGTCACCGTGAAGTCGCGCGTGAGCGTGTTGACGCTCATGTGCGCCGCGCGGACGCGCAGGTACGGTTTCCCGGCCTTGAAGATGATGCCGTTGCGCACGTTTTCGAGATCGAGAACCGTCTGGTCCGCGTTGCTGACGAGCCGATCGTAGTCGGCCGTCCAAGAGCGCGTCTTGATCCGTTCCCCATGCGCGATCCCCTCGTGGAAAACGATGTCGGTGTTACTCGGTGGAGGCGGAGTCTCGCCGAGGCCCGCGCGATAGATACCCCAGCCGATAAACGCCGCGACCGCGAACCCGCCAAACGCGACGAGCCGGGCGGGGCTCATGCGCCGCGCCTGCGGCTCCACGCGACGACACAAACGTAGACGAGAACGAAGCCGAGTGCGACCGCGTTTCCACCGATCGCATCGTACGCGGTGTCGACGGGCGGCCCGATCACCCCGGTGACGACGGCTTGCTCGTCGAGTGCGGTCGCGCGCGTGAACCGCCCGTTCGGCGCGATCAACCCGCTGATCCCGGTCGACGCGGCGCGCACGATCCAGCGCCCGGTTTCCAGGGCGCGCATCTGCGCGATTTGGGCATGCTGATAGGGGCCCGCCGTCACGCCGAACCAGGCGTCGTCGGTTGCGACGATCAGTGCCCCCGCGCCGTCGCGAACGTCGCCGACGACGAGATCGGTGAAGGCGGACTCCCAGCAAATGATCGGACCGAAGCGCACCCCGTCGACGTCAACGACGCCGTCGCTGCTCCCGCTTGCGAAGTGGGAAACCTCGCTCGCCCAGGGGATTCGCGACAAGAGCGCCGCGAACGGCAGATGCTCGGCGAATGGGACCAGCTGACGCTTGCGGTACACCGCGTCGAGCCCGCCGTCGGGACGGAAGAAATACAGCACGTTGTACGGACCGTCGGGCGAGTTCCAGAGCGTGCCGACGACGAGCTCGGCGTGGATCGCGCGGGCAAGGCCGGCAAAGCGCGCTTGCAGTTCCGGCGAGCGATTGAGCGCCGCCGGAATGACGGTTTCGGGCCACACGATGAGCGAGGGCCGGTCGCTCGCGGCCTGCGCGGTCAAGCTTTCGTAGCGCTCGAGCGCCGCAAAGAACGCGGCTTTCGTGAACTTCAGCTTCTGCGGGATGTTGCCCTGAATCGCCGCGACCCGGTACGCGGGTGTATCGAGGGCGCGCGCGGGCCAGAACGTCCAAGCAAGTGCGATGCAAACGACGACGCCGAACAGCGCAAGGGCCGCATCGACGCCGCTGCCGCGCACCGCGCGCATCCGGATCGCGTAGGCCGCATACGCTGCGATCACGCACAAGAGGAACGTGATGCCGTACGCCCCCGCAAACGCAGCGACCGGCGCGAGCGGCGAGCTGACCTGCGTATACCCCAAGTTCGCGAACGGTACGGCGAGTTGGCCGAGCCCCTCGCTGCGCAGCCACTCTCCGGCCGCAAATGCGGCCGCTCCGCCGAGCGGGACGAGCGCCCGTACGCTGCGCGTGCGGCGCGTGAGCCCGTGCGCTGCAAACGCGACGAGCGCACCGACCAGCGCGAATCCGAAGAACGCGTCACCAATTGCCGGCCCAAGCGTTAAGAGGAAGCCAAACGGAGCAATTAGCGCGCCGGCGGTCTCGCCGAACCACCAATAGGAGAGCGTAAAAAACGCCGTCCCGGCAAGCCAACCGATCCAGAAGGCGCGTTTCGGCGAAACCACAAACCACGCCCAGAAGAGCCCCACCGCGCCGATCGGCGCGAGAACGACAGCGTTCGTTTTCGGAAATGCGAGCGCCATCAGCACGGCGCCGAGCGTTGCGACGACGAACGGAAGAAGCGAGGAAACCATGCTCCGCCGCGCCTCATCCGTCACGTTCGCCCTCACGTTGGTTGTCGTTGCCGCTTGCGGCCACCAAGTGACGCCTTCGCCTTCCGCTCTCAACAACGACCTCTCGGGACACATGCAGGTGAAGTTCGGGGTCAACGCACCGCTCGACTTCAACGACGTCACGTACGTCATCGCGATCGACATGTGCGGCACGGGGGTTCCGTACCCGCAGGCCTTGTATACCGGTTATAATAGCTATACGTTTGCGTTCCTGGTCGGCGGCGGCTTCGGCAGCACGGCGCTTCCGCTCTTGTATCAGTATTACGTGAACCCCAATTCGAGCGGAAGCCTGACGGTGCTCGCGGTCAATAACCTCAACCCTTCGACCACCGCGTTCAACCCGAACTACAACGGCCAGAACAGCGAGTTCGAATTCACCTTCGTGCGCAGCGATCTCAACAATCCGCTGGGCATCGCGCTTCCGTGCCCGGGCTCGACCCCGCTGCCGACGCTCTCTCCGACCGCGACGCCGACGGTTTCGGCCGGTGCGACGCCGAGCGCTTCGCCCGCGCCGACCGCCGTAGGAGCGACGCCATCGCCGTCGCCGACTCCCTCGCCGCTCCCCTCCTCCGTCGCGACCGCGTCCCCATACTTAAGCACCTGGACGTTCAACCTCATGACGTTCGCCGCGAACCACGGCCCGGCGCTCGATTCGCTCGGCTACGGCGGTCCGACCGACAACACGTTCGGCGGTATCGTCGTCGACACGACCACGACCGCGGCCGTGACATCGTACCGCAACACGCCGCAAGCAATCCCGCAGCTCCAAGCCGCCTACATCACCTACGGCGAAGTCGACAACTACCCGTAGAATGGGGGGAACCCCCCAAACCCCCCGGCGCGGACTCCCGCGCTTGACCCCGCGCCTGCGCGCGTGCGCGCGGCGTTGCCGCGCGCGTTCGCACTCGGTCGCTGTTTCGAATACTCTAGAATTTCGAATACTCTAGAAACTGAGGTTTTGCGGGATGATGCTGTTGATGCCGCCGGATGAGGTGCCGCCGATGCCGAAGCCGGCGGCTTGGCCGGGGAACGCCAGGATCACGAAGTTGAAGGCGAACTGCTTGAGATCCTGATTGTAGGTGGCCTGAAGGTTGTAGCAGTTGTCGACGGTCCTGCTTAAGAGGATGTTCTTGTCTTCGAGGCGGTTGTGGTTGTGCCAGTCGACGTTCGTTGAAATTTCGAGCGACGTGTCCCGTCCGAAGGGGGTAATCGCTTGGACGTTGGTCGTGTTGAAGCCGTTGCCCGAGCCCGGCGTCCAGAAGCCGCCGATGATCAGGTACGACTTGAGCGAGGGCCGGTAGTTGAGCTGGTAGGTGACGCCCTGCGCTTGCCGGTCGAAACTCGTTCCGTCCGAGAGTGAGAACGAGTAGACGTCCCCGTTGTAGAAACGGATCGTCTCTTGGGCCGAGTGCGAACCGCCCGAAAGCCGGTCGAGGAGTTGAAACGGGACGTCGGTCGGACCGATCGGGTGTTGCTCGTTGTAGTTGAGCGAGTTGATGATGTGGTTGCCGATCGGCGTGTTCAGCGAGGCGCTCTGCTGATCGAACGCTTTCTCGTCGCCGGTCCCGTAGTAATCTTGCGTGATGCTGTAGTTGCCCGAAAAGTCGCTGTTTCCGAAGACTTTTGCGTACACGGACTCCGTGAGCTCGCCTTGAAAGCGCGAGGTCGAGAAATGGTTCTGCGGCTCGGCGTATTCGCCGATCGTGAATTGGAGTTGCGGCCCGAACTTGAAGCCGCCGTAGCCGATGTGCGGCAGGATCTGCAGCTCCGGGAGGCGGTCGTACCCGAACGGATTGGACGAGAAATCGGTCTTGTCGTAGGTCAGGTTGTAGTCTGCGCCCTTGGTGAAGATGTGCGTGTCCGTCTCGATGTGGAACGTGTCGCTCTGGACCCCGGACCCGAGAAAGCGCGAGTACGTGAGGGAGATTTGCTGCTGGATGTACTGGCTCAAGGTAAGCGTATCGATGAAGCCGATGCTATACGTATCCGAGACCGTGCCTTGCATGGCGCGCTGGAACTCGAGGTTTTCGGTCGAGATGCTTCCGGTCTGATGGATGATCGATCCGGAGATGCTGATCGACGGCGGAATCGGTAAGTTGGGGCCAAAGTCGCTCTGATACGAGACCCCGAACTGCGCGCGTAGCCGCTTGCTGAACGTTTCGACGTCGTTGATCGTCAGGTTCGTCAGCCGTGCGTCCTGCGTTCGGTCATCGATCGTATACGAATCGATCGTCGTATACCGGTGTGCGTCCTTCGCTCCGATGTAGGCGGTGTAGCCCAGACCTAGGCCGCGCTTGGTGTAATACTCGACGCGGTAGTAGCCGTAGTATTGATTGCTCGTGCCGAAACCGATGCGCAGCTTAATCCAGTAGCCTTCGGCTGAGTCGTACCCGATCAGCGGGAGAAAGCTCGCCTGCCGGCGCGGGTCCGCGACCTCGACTAGCGGTATCACGAGTAGCGGAATGTAGAAGATCGCCGTCGGGCCCAGGAACACGACGGCCTTGCGCGCGATCAGCTTGTCGCCCGGAATGATGTCGATCGTGCGCGCCTCGACGTGGTATCCGGCGTGCGGGTTCTCGCAGGTCGTGAAGGTTGCGCGCTCGCCGTGCGTCACCCCGTCGGACCGCGTCACGAGCGACTCCGCGCCGAAGTGCATCTTGCCTTGCTGGACCCCTTCGATCGACTCGCCCTGTCCTTGCAGCAAGGTCGCGCGACGCGTGCGCGTATCGAACAGGATCTTGTCCGCATAGAGAATCGAATCTTGCGCCCGATTGACGAGATACGTGTGTCCCGTAACCGTAATCGTGTGGTCGCCGTCGTAATGCGCGCGGTCGCCGACGATCTGACCCTCGGTGTAGAAGAGGTGCACGTTGCCGACGAGATCGGAGGGCTGATGCTCGTCGCTCGAGCCGTAGAGTTTGTCGGCGACGGTGACGATCGAGTCGGGGCCGAGGGTTGGGCGGGGGATCGCTGGGCTTGGGCTCGGCGACGGCGCGGACCCCAAGGCTGGGTTTTTGACCGGGATCTCGGGCGGGCTGCTCGAGCGCTCGATGAACACGGGGCCGGTGTTACTGTTGGTCGGCTGGGCGCTCGGCAACGGCGGCGGTGACATCTCGGGCGAACCGATCGGCGTCGGCGGTATCAGCTGACCCGGGCCGGGCGGCGGGGCCTTCGGGATCGGAAGCAACGTCGGCGTCGGGCTCGGCGTCGGCGTCGAGCCGCTTGCCTCGGGTGACGCGCTCGCCTCGGGCGACGAGGTCGCTTCGGATGAGGGCGCCGGCGAGGGCGAGGGCGAGGGCGTTTCGTTTTGCGCGACGACCGCGGGCAGGGCGCCCGGCGGAGGCGTTTCGCCTCGCGCGAGCTTCACGGGCATGGCCTCGGTAAGCATCTGATGGATCGCCGCGTACTCGTGCGCCCGAGCCGCCTTCGAGGGCGGGCCACCGCAGGAGCGCTTCATCAGCGCGAGCAGGCGCGAGTCGACCGGAACCTGGGGCGCGGTCGCGCTGAGGCCCGCGATCGCGTTCGCACCGAGTGCCAGCAGCACGATGACGGCGCCCGCGACCCGCGCGCGCCGCAGCGTCGTCAGTGTTCCACGCGCCAAAACATGAGCGCTCCGGCCGTTCCCATGATGATGTTCGGAGCCCAAGCCGCAAGATAGGGGTTCATCGCTTCGTTCTTACCGAGCGCCGAGAACGCCGACATCATCAGGTAATAGATGAAGAACAAGACGATCGCTAGCGCGACCCCAAGCGCCCGGCCCAAGTTCTTCCCTTTCTTCCCGAGCTGCGCGGCAAGCGGCAGCGAGAGCACGACGGCAATAAACGACGCGAACGGAAACGAGAGCCGCTGCGCGAGGGTAATCTTTAGCACGTCGAGCGACTGGCCTCCTTGGCCCGTCGCCTGCATCGCGTTGATCTGCGATTTCAAAGTCTTCGAATTCACCGCATAGGGATCGTTGGTCGTCGAGTTGACGAACTGGTCGATCGACTCACCGAGGGGCAGCCCGATGTCGAGGGTCTTTTGAACGGCGTCGCCGTTGACTTCGCCGCTTGGCTTGAACTGGGTCACGCGTGCCTTCACGAGATGAAGGATCGAGCCGTTGACGGTCGCCGTTTGCGCGTTGACGACGGTCTTGTATGGGCTGGTCGTCGCGTTCTGGAAGATCATGACGTTCGTAAGCGTCTTCTTGTCGTCGCTGATGTTGCCGACGTAAAAAACGTTGCCGGTCGAATCGTCCTTACGGAAGAACCCAGGAACGATCGGCAGTTCCTGGGTGTGATAGACGATCTGATAGAAAGAACGCGTCGAGAGGTCGGTCGTGACCGGTGCGATCGTCTCGTTGACGTAGTAGGAGAGGCCGAACATCGCCGCCCCGAAAGCCAGCGGCGTCAGGCAGATGCGCAGAAACGTCACGCCCGAGGTGCGCAGGGCGTTGAGCTCGTTGTCGCCGGCCAGGCGCCCGAAAGCGAGCAACGTCGCGAACAGGCACGCGAACGGGAAGGCTAGCGGCGTGCTCTGCGGGACGCGGAACAAGAGAAACCGCAACACGAGAAACGGCGGCGCGTGTGCGTTGATGATGTAGTCGGCCGCCAAGAAAAAGATGTTGACGAACCAAAAGAGCAGATACGCACCGAATGCGAAGGCAAACCACGGTACGATTTCGCGCAGGATGTAGGCGTCGAGTATCGGGACGCGTGAAGCCAAGCGCAGCGGCGCGAGCGTAGCTGCCCGAAATCCCGAAACGGTCGCCATGAGGACCTAGGGCGTTCTTAGTTCGTGGTCGAGTGCAGCTCGGCTTGCACCCTGGCTACGTAGGCGCGCGTCTCGGAGAACGACGGAATGCCGCGCGCGAAGTCGACGGCGCCCGGGCCCGCGTTGTACGCCGCAAGCGCTAGCGACATGTTGTTGTGATAGCGATGCAAGAGATCGTGCATATAGCGGCATCCCCCCGAGACGTTTTCATACGGATCGAACGCGTTGAGAACGCCGTACGTCGCCGAGGTATCGGGCATCAGTTGCATGAGACCCTGGGCTCCGGCCCGGCTGACCGCCGCCGGATCGCCGTGGGATTCGACGTCGATTATGGCCGAAACGAGCTGCGGCGAGAGGCCGTTGTCGCGCGCGTCGGCCAGCACGATGCGTTGCAGCGCTGCCTGGTCCATTGAATGTGGCCCGTACGGCACCCATCCGCCGCCGCTACAGCCGCAGAGGGCCCCCAGCACCAGAAAAGCTGCGAGGAATCTCACTTCATTCTTTGTTTTCGGCCGAAAACGGCAGCCCGCCTCCGCCGGAGGAGTATTCTCAAAGCCGCGACCTAACGCCGGGCGGGCCTCCTGCGTGACGCGGCAAGGTTCGAAAACGGGGACATCGACCCGCTCACGTTGCCGTTTTAGGTCTTTTGGAAGCTATCTTCGTCGAGCGTGGCCCCGACGTGGGCGATCACCGTCCCGAGCCGCTCGCCCCGCGAAACGACCGTTCGGGTCGTTAGGTCGAGCTTCAACGGGACGAGCTTGCTGATATCGTACGTCGCAAAACCGGTCGTCGTTGCATCGAACGCCTTGACCCCCTGGGACGAACTCGAACCGGATATCGCCAGGCCGATCGTGTGGCCTGCGTCGTCGACGGACGTGATCGTGTAGGTCGTCAGCGCCGAAACGCCGCCGCCGTACGAATGTGCGCTCCATTTCGCGCCGACGGTGACCGTGTCGGCTTTGACGAAGCCGCGCGCGAGGTAAGGCAAGAGCGCTTGCTCTTCTTCCGTACAGGCGACATTCGGGCCGAGCATGAGGTCGTCGCCGAGTATTCCGACGCGGAACGGCGCCGAGCGGTCCTGTGAGATGTCGACGGCGAGGCCGCCATCGGCGGTCGCAGCAACGACGTCGACCGAAACCGTGGAACGTCTGTGCGCCTCGGGGCCGTCGTCATTCACAAGGCCCGAGCTCAGGCCGATACCGATGCCCGACACCTTCGTTTGGATCGTGCTTTGGGAGTCGTAATCGACACCGAAGGCCATGTGCCGTATGACCGTGAGGGCGGCAGCGGGCGCGTCAGCGCCCAGTACGGCCTCTTTCGGGGCGGCGGCAAACCCGGCCGTAGCGCAAAACGCGAAGGCCACCGCCGCCACTAGCGACATCCGGTTCTTCAACGATCGATAGCCTCACTCAGGGTTCGCCCAAGCTCCAAGCGCACCGAAGCGCGCCCCAGCGCGGCCGGGCTTCTTGATTGCGTGGGGCTGCGCCTATGCGACGCCGTATCGCCCGCGCGACCGTGTCGCTTGGTGTGGTTTTCGTTTCGTTTCGGAAACTGAACGCACTTCTGGTTGCATGGGACCATCGGCACGGGTATAGTGGTGCAAAGTGGCTTTAAGTGGGGCGAAGTGGAGGATATTCCCTGGCTCGCGATGTTCCGCGTTTTACCGGCCGCGCCGAGCACGCCCTCGATGAGAAGGGCCGGCTTGTCGTCCCCGCGCGCTTTCGCGACCGCCTCGGCGCGAAGTTCATCGTGACGATCGCCGAGCCCGACCCGTGTCTCGCGCTCTACCCGCAAGTCACCTGGGAAGCATTTTGCGAGCGGCTCGATGCGGCCGAAGTCAAGGACGAGCGCTTCCGGCGCTTCGTTCGCCACGTGTTCGCGAACACCGAGGAGGTCGGCTGCGACGCCCAGGGCCGGCTGCTCATCCCGCCGGCGCTGCGCGCCTACGCAGCGATCGACCGCGACGCCGTCACCATCGGATCGCTGACTCGGGTCGAAGTGTGGGCGAAGGAGCGGCTCGGGATGCTGGCGCCGTCGCCCGACGAGGCGGCTGCGTTCACAACGGAGCTCGGGCTCTATTAATGAACACGTCGCCGTCCTGCTGGCCGAATCGCTCGACGCGCTCGCCGTTCGGCCGGGCGGCGTGTATCTCGACGCGACCTTCGGGGCCGGCGGCCACAGCCGGGCGATCGTCGAGCGCGGCGGTACCGTCGTCGCGTTTGACCGTGACCCGCACGTCGCCGTCCCCCCGGACCTCGCCGGCTCGGTCACCTTGGTTCGCGAGAATTTTGCCGCCGCCGCCGAGGCCCTCGACCGGCTCGGAATCGGGGCCTTGGACGGTGCGCTCTTTGACCTCGGCGTCTCGTCGATGCAATTCGACCGGGCCGAACGCGGCTTCTCGCTTGCGGCCGACGGACCGCTCGACATGCGGATGAACGATGCGAACGGCCCGACCGCTTACGATTTGCTGGCGCGTTCGAGCGAGGCAGAACTCGCCGACCTGTTCTTCATTTACGGCGAAGAGCGCCAGGCGCGCCGGATCGCGCGCGCCGTCGTGGCGGCCCGAGCATCGGGGCGGCTGCCGTCGGGGACGCTCGCGCTTGCGAAGCTCGTCTCGGGGGTCGTCCACGTGCGCGGCAAGCGCGAGCGCATCCACCCCGCGACACGGGTCTTTCAAGCGCTGCGAATCGTCGTCAACGACGAACTGGGCGCGCTCGAGTCCGGGCTCGATGCCGCGATCGGCCGTCTGCGTCCGGGCGCTCGCATCACGGCGATCAGCTTTCATTCGCTCGAGGACCGTATCGTCAAGCGGCGTTTGCGCGACGACGACCGGCTCGTCGTGCTGACCAAGAAACCGCTAACCCCAAGCGACGCGGAACTCGCGCGCAATCCGCGTTCGCGCAGCGCGAAGCTTCGCATCGCGGAGCGTGCCCCGTGATCGCGCGCGTGCTCGAAGTGCCGCTCCCCGAGCCCGCGCCGCGCCGGCGGGCCGGAACGCGCGCGGGCCGAAGCGCAGTCGGACGGCGTCGCGAGCAGCGGCTGCGCGCGCGCTACGCGCCGCTTGGCCGGATCGCCGCCATCGTGCTTGGGTTCACGTTTGTCATCGTTGCCTATCTTGCGCTCCTTGCGAACGTGACGCGCCTGAACTACGAACTGAGCAAGAGCGCGCACCTGCGAGCGCGGCTCGTCGACCAAAGCGCGCGGCTCGAAGATCAAATCGCGCGCCTCGAGTCGCGCGAGCGGCTCTCGCGCCTTGCCGCCAAACTCGGCATGCGCGAGGCCGGGACCTTCGCCGAGGTCGCGCTGCCGGCACCGGCGCAGCCCCCCCAGCCGAGCGGTATCGCCCTCCTTAGCTGGCTGAAATAACCGTGGGCCGCCGCCGGCCCGACGAAGCGTCGGTGCGCGCCCATGCGGTGCGAGCGAAGATCGTCTTTTACATCTTCTTCTGTTGCGCGCTGTTCATCGGCGTGCGGCTGTACATCGTCCAAGTTCGCGACGGCCCCGCGCTCGCCGCGCGCGCTTACGAGCAGCGCTTGGCGACCGTTAATTTCCCCGCGCACCGGGGTGCGATCTTCGATCGCGAGGGGACGCTGCTCGTGCGCTCGCTACCGTCGCAGAGCGTCTACGCGACGACCGGAGAGCTTGGACCGGTCCAAGCGAGCGCGCGCGCGCTCGCGAGTGCGCTGCACGGGACCTCCTACGCCGCACTGCTCGACGCATTGCAAAGCCACGCGCCGTACGCTCAGATCGCGCACAAGATTTCGCACGACGAGGCCGATGCGATCGCGCGGCTCGATCTGCCCGGCATCAGCGTCGTCCCCGAGCCGACCGGGGTGCGCTTCGTCCCCTCCGGGCGTTTGGCCGCATCGGTGATCGGGTTCACCGGGTTCGACGAGAACGGGCTCGACGGCGTTGAGTATTCGTTCGACGGTGTGCTGCGCGGCACGCCGGGCCGCATGGTTCTCGAAACCGACGAGTTCGGGCGCGCGCTGCCGTTCGCGCAGCCCCGCGTCGTGATCGCAGCCAAAGCGGGACACTCGATCGCGCTTACGATCGATTCGTACCTGCAGTACGAAGTCCAAGACATCTTGCGGCAGACGGTCGCGCAGTGGCACGCCGAGAGCGGTTGCGCGCTCGTGCTCGATCCCGAAACCGGAGAGATTCTCGCGCTCGCCAACGTCCCCGATTACGACGTGCGCGACTACGCACGTTATCCCGCGGACTCGCGGCGCGACCGCGTCGTCATGGACGCCTACGAACCGGGCTCGACGTTTAAGCTGATCACCGCGGCGGCGGCACTCGACAGCGGCAAGGTGACGCCGCGCGATCGCTTCCCCGCGCGCGACGAGCTGCACGTTGCCGGCAGTACGATCCACAACGCGGAGGACGGGTTCCTTGCCGGAACCGGCAGCTCGGAGACCCTCGAGGACATCATCGCCTATTCGCATAACGTCGGCGCCGCCGAGGTCGGCATGCGCATCGGCGGCGCAACGATGTACGAGATGATGCGCCGGTTCGGATTCGGCGCGTCGACCGAGGTCGGACTGCCCGGCGAGAACCCCGGTATTCTTCCGCCGCTCGCAGACTGGAGCGCGACCTCGCTGCCGACGATGTCCTTCGGACACGGCGTTGCGGTCACGCCGCTTGCGCTCGCGCGCGCTTACGCCGCGATCGCGAACGGCGGCTTACTGCTGCGGCCGCGCATTCTGTCGGCGATCATCGACAGTGACGGAAGCGAAATCTACCGCTACGACCGCGAGATCGAGCGCCGCGTCATGTCGCCGAAGACAGCGGCGATCCTGCGCGGCTACCTGCGCGCCGTCGTGCTGCGCGGAACCGGGAATCCAACCGCGCGCGTCGCCGGCTATACGACCGCCGGTAAGACGGGGACGGCGCAAGTCGCCGAGAATGGCGTCTACGTTCCCGGAGAGTACGTTGCGTCGTTTGTCGGGTTCGTGCCCGCCCAATCTGCGCGTTACGTGATCCTCGTGAAAATCAGTAAGCCGCGCGGCGCGATTTACGGCAGCGTTGTCGCCGCCCCGGCATTCGCCCGGATCGCGCGGGTCGCGATGCTGCACGCGGGCGTGTTTCCCACAGCGGCGCGCTTGGTTCGCCTGGAAAGGCCGTCGAAACGCAACTTATGACCGATTCCCCTGCTCGCGCCGTCGAAATCGCTCCGCTCGTCGCGGCGCTCGAGGGTGCGCGCGTGCTGGGCGAGCTTCCCCGGGCTACTTCGGGCATCGCGCACGACTCGCGCCGCGTCCGGCCGGGAGCGATCTTTGTCGCGCTGCGCGGCGAACGAAAAGACGGCCACGCGTTCCTCGAGGCGGCGGGGCGCGCGGGCGCGGGGACGGTCGTCGTCGACGATGTGTACCTGCAGGCGAACGGTCCGCCGGCCGGCGTCGCGACGGTCGCGGTCGCCGACACGCGGCGCGCGCTTTCCCGTCTAGCCGCCGCGTTCTTCGGGTTTCCCGCGCGCTCGTTGCGGATCGCGGGGGTGACCGGAACCAACGGCAAGACGACGACGACCCACCTTGCCGGCGCGATCCTCGATGCGGCCGGGATTGCGTCGGGGACGATCGGAACGCTCGGCGCGCGCTTCGGCGGCGCGATGTGGTCGCTCGACAACACGACGCCGCTCGCGCTCGAACTGCAGGGCTTGCTCGCCGAGATGCGCGATCGCGGCGCGCAAGCGGTTGCGATGGAGGTCAGTTCGCACGCGCTCGCACTCGATCGCGTCGCCGACATCGAGTTCGAAATCGGCGTGCTGACCAACGTGACCCGCGACCACCTTGATTTTCACGAGAGCTTCGAGGCGTACGCGGCGGCCAAACGCCGCCTCTTCGAGCGCTCGCGGGGCTGCGCGTTCGGCATCGACGACCTGACGGGACGGCGCTGGTCGGGTGAGTTCGCGCGCGCGGGCGCCGTGGTAAGCACGTTTGGATTTTCCGAGGACGCAACCGTCCGCGCCCGCGACGTTACCTTGCACGCAAGCGGCAGCTCGTTCGTGGTCGACGGACGCCGCTTCAACCTGCGTTTACCCGCGCGCTTCAACGTCGAGAACGCGCTAGCGGCGCTCTGCGTGGCACGCGCCTATGGCGTCGCCGACGAGATTTCGGCGAGCGCGCTCGCCGCGGTCGAGAGCGTGCCGGGGCGGATGGAGCATCTCGACGGCGGCGGCGTCGACGTGCTCGTCGACTACGCGCATACGCCGGATGCCCTCGAGGTCGTTCTGCGGGCTGGCCGTGAGATGTCCGCGGGCGCTCTCGTCGTCGTCTTCGGCTGCGGCGGCGATCGCGATCGGGGCAAGCGGCCGCTGATGGGCCGCATCGCAAGCGTGCTTGCCGATCGCGCTGTCGTGACCAGCGACAACCCGCGCCGCGAGGATCCGCAAGCGATTGTCGACGACATCCTCGCGGGGATCGGCGATGCACCGGGCGTGCGCGTCGAGATCGACCGTCGCGCCGCGATCCGTAGCGCGATCGCGGGGGCTGCGCCCGGCGACCTCGTCGTGATCGCCGGGAAGGGCCACGAGACATTTCAGATCGTCGGAGAGACAGCCCAGCATTTCGACGATCGCGATGAAGCGCGCGGCGCGCTTGCCGCGCGCGACGGTGCGGTGAGGCCGTGAGGGTTCCGCTCCACGAAGCGGCCGCCGCGGCGCAGGCCCGGCTCGTCAACGAGGGCGCGCTTCCATCGCAGCTGCGTTTTGTGACGGACACGCGGACGCTTGCGGCCGGCGACGTCTTTGTTGCGCTGCGCGGCGAACGATTCGACGGACATGCGTACCTGACCGAAGCGCT
>Ga0302314_10009465_pt1 | contig 17215 bp, 17 predicted proteins | sample III_Palsa_N2_3_FD_200533 | JGI IMG/M metagenome (GOLD analysis project Ga0302314, IMG submission 200533) | Peat permafrost microbial communities from Stordalen Mire near Abisko, Sweden - III_Palsa_N2_3 | ecosystem: Environmental > Terrestrial > Soil > Palsa > Peat permafrost | place: Sweden...
TCGCTGCTCAGAGTTTTGGTCTGGCCGGAGGTTCCTGCTCAGGCGCGGACGTGACCCGCGCCCTCCACAAGGTATTTGAAGGTACACAGCTCGCGCAGCCCGATCGGCCCGCGGACGTGGAGCTTCTGCGTGGAGTTGCCGATCTCGGCGCCCATGCCGAACTCGCTGCCGTCGGTGAAGCGCGTGGACGCGTTCACGTAGACGCAGGCGGCATCCACCTCGAGTTCGAACGTGCGGGCGGCGGCGGTGTCGCCGGTCACGATCGCCTCGGAGTGGCCGCTCCCGTGGCGGTTGATGTGCGCGATCGCGGCTTCGACGCCGTCCACCACCCCGACCGTCATCTCGAGCGCCAGGTACTCGGTGTCCCAGTCCTCGTCTGTCGCGGCGCGGATCGGCAGATCACCGACGATCTCGCGCACCCGCGCGTCCCCATGCAGCGTGACGCCGGCGTCGTGCAGCGCGTGCAGCACGTGCGGCAGGAACGCGTCAGCGACGTCGGCATGCACCAGCAGCGTCTCAGCCGCGTTGCAGACACCGGGGCGCTGCACCTTGGCGTTGACAACGATCTCCTGGGCGGTCTGCAGATCGGCGCTGCGGTCCACGTACACGTGGCAGTTGCCGGATGCGGCGAAGATCACCGGCACCGTGGCAACACCCTTGAGCGCCGCCTTCAGGCCCTCACCCCCGCGCGGGATGATCAGATCAACGGTCTCGCTCTGCGTGGCGAGCTCGCGCAGCTCGTCGCGGTCTCCCCCGGCGATCAGAGCGAGAGCTCCGTTCGGCAGTCCCGCGGCCACCGCTGCCTCGGAGGCGATGCCTGCGAGCGCGGCGTTCGAGTGCGCCGCCGAGCGCGAGCCCCGCAGCACGATCGCGTTGCCCGACTTCAGACACAGCGCGGCGGCATCGATCGTGACATTCGGTCGAGCCTCGTAGACGACGGCGACCACGCCGAGCGGCACACGCACCTTGCGCACGTCGAGCCCATTCGGCAGCCGGAAGCCATCCATCACCTCACCAACGGGATCGGGCAGCGCCGCGATCTTGCGGGCGCCGTCTGCGATTGCGGCGATCCGTCCGGGATCGAGCGCGAGGCGATCGAGCAGAGCCGGACTCAGGGCGGCCTCACGACCGGCCTCGAGGTCACGCGCGTTCGCCTCGAGGATCTCCGGCGTGCGCTCGATCAACGCATCGGCAATCGCCTCGAGCGCGCCGTTCTTGACGTCCGAGCCGAGCGTCACCAGCGTGCGAGAAGCGCGCCTGGCGGCGGCACAGATCTCTGAGACTGTCTCGGTGGCGGTGACCATGGTCTCGCTAAAGACTACGCGAGCCGCGAATCGTCGCGGCCGGGCTCAGCTCAGCACGAAGTAGTCGCGATGCACGGCCTCGTCGCTCGCGAGCGGCAGCAGCTCGCGCACGGCCGCCGACTTGAGGCCCCGCACGCGCCGCAGCTCCTCGGCCGAGTAGTTGCTGATGCCCTTGCCCACCTGCAGATCGCCGCAGGTGACCTCGATCGCATCGCCGACCTCGAAGCTCCCGGTGACCTCGACGACGCCGACCGGCAGCAGACTCGTGCCACCGTCGCGCAGGGCCCGCGCCGCACCGGCATCGACCTGCACGCGTCCCCGCGCCGGCTTGGCGTATTTCAGCCAGAGCTTGAAGCTGGAAACACGGTCAACCCGCGCCGGAAAGGTCGTCCCAACCTCCTCCCCCCGCATGGCTGCGGCGATCGTCCCGGCAAGTTGGCCGTTGGCGATCACCGTCGGAATTCCGGCTGCGGTGGCCATCTCGGCCGCGACGACCTTCGAGCGCATCCCGCCCGACCCCAGCAGCGACGCCGCCTCGGTGATCTCCAGCGCTTCGAGGTCCTCGATCCGCTCGATCCGTGCGACCAGCTCGGCCTCCGGATGCGTGCGCGGATCGGCCGTGAAGACACCGTCGGCGTTGGTCAGCAGTAGCAGCCTCTCGGCGCCGACCAGAATCGCCACCTGGGCGGCGAGGAAGTCGTTATCGCCAAATGAGATCTCGTCGGTGGTGGTGGTGTCGTTCTCGTTTATGACCGGCACCACCCGCCACTCGAGCAGCTTGGCCAGCGTATGGCGGACGTTGAGGTAGTGTGCGCGCGCGCTGATATCGAAGAACGTCAGCAGCACCTGAGCGCTGGGAACCCCGCGCTCCTGCAGCAGCTCGTCATAGACGCGATAGAGCTTGCCCTGGCCGATCGCACTGGCCGCCTGCAGCTCGTCGATCGCCTTCGGCCGCCCAGCCGGTGGGATCTGCATCACACCGAGTCCGCGCGCGATCGCGCCGCTGGTCACGATGATCGGTTCGTGGCCGCGAGCGTGCAGCAGCGCGACATCGTCACAGATGCGCTTCAGCACGTCGATGCGGACCGTGCCGTCGTCATCGGCGACAACGCTCGATCCGAGCTTGATCACAACCGAGCTCATGGCGCTCCAGATTACGGATCGAGTTCGAAGACGACGCCCGCGATCTCGACGTCGTCACCCGACTCGAACCCGGCCGCCTCGAGCGCGCGGATCACCCCGAGCCCGCGCAGGCGCAGTTCGAGGTGCTGCAGCGCGTCCTCGTTGTCGAGGTCGTAGCGGGCGACGAGCTTCTCGACGCCGTCACCCTCGACGACGTAGGCACCCTCGTCGTTCTGGGTTATGCGGAAGCCGTTGCTCGGCGCCGGCCGGAAGGTGCGATGTTCGGGCAGGTCCTCCAACAGAGGGGTGATCTCTCCGTTACTGGCCCGCTGGCCAGCAACGTCGTCGTCAGCGCTCAGTCCGGGCACGGCCCGCAGCAGCTCAGTGGCGAGCTCGTCGAGCCCCTGGCGCGTGGCCGACGAGGTCAGGAACACCGGTACCTCCTCCCCCATCCGCTGCTGCCACTCACGGCGGGCCTGCTCGCCCTCCTCGGGCGTGACCAGGTCGGCCTTGGAGAGCGCGACGATCCGCGGCAGCGTCGCGAGCCGCTCCTGGTAGAGCTCGAGTTCGCGCTCGACCGTCTCGAAGTTGGCGAGTGGATTGGAGCCGTCGAGCGGTGCGAGGTCGAGCACGTGCACGAGCATGCGTGTGCGCTCGACGTGCGCGAGGAAGTCATGGCCAAGGCCGATGCCGTCGGCGGCGCCCTCGATCAGGCCGGGGATGTCGGCGATGATCAGCTGGCGGTCGTCGCGATGCAGCGTCCCGAGCGCCGGCACCAGCGTCGTGAACGGGTAGTCGGCGATCTTCGGGGTCGCGCGCGTCAGCACCGAGATCAGCGAGGACTTGCCGGCGTTGGGCACGCCGACGAGACCGACGTCGGCAAGCAGCTTGAGCTGCAGCGTCAGCCAGCTCTCGTTTCCGGCCAGGCCGCGCTCGGCAAAGCGCGGGCTCTGGCGCGTGGAGCTCGAGAAGTGACGGTTGCCGCGCCCGCCCGAGCCGCCCCCGGCGACGACCGCCCGCTGTCCCGGCCGGGTCAGGTCGTGCTGGGTGCCGTCGGCCTCGATCAGGATCTCGGTGCCCGGCGGCACTGGGATCTCCAGCGTGTGGCCATCGGCGCCGTGGCGCTGTGCGCCCTGGCCGTGGGCACCGCGCTTGGCTTTGAAGTGCGCCTGGCGGCGGAAGTGCTCGAGGTCGCGATAGTTGTCGTCGCAGACGAGCACGACATCGCCGCCGCGGCCGCCATCGCCGCCGTCGGGACCGCCCTTGGGCACGTGCGCCTCGCGCCGGAAGCTCATGCAACCGTCGCCGCCACCGCCGGCCTCTACGTGGATTCGTGCTTTGTCTTTCATTGCTGAGAAATTTGAAGCGTAGATCCGCGCCGGAGGTTAGTCTGCGGCGGCAGATTGCAAATCAGTAATCCCACACGGAGGTGACCGGACATGAAGTCGTTACTCACAGATTTCAAGACGTTCCTGATGAAGGGCAATCTCGTCACCCTGGCAGTCGCATTCGTCATCGCGACGGTGTTCGCCGCGCTCGTCAAGGCCCTGGTCGCTGACCTCGTAACGCCGATCATCGCGCTGATCTTCGGTAAGCCCAACTTCGGCGCGTTGTCATTCACGATCAACTCGAGCCACTTCTACTACGGCGACTTCATCAACGCAGCCATCACGTTCGTCACCGTGGCCGCCGCCGTGTTCTTCTTCGTCGTCAAGCCCTATGAGGCCTTCAGCAGACGCTTCGCGAAGGAGGATGACTCCGTCAAGGCTTGCCCGGAGTGCACCACCACGATCCCGGTGGCAGCAACACGCTGTCCGCAGTGCACGGCAGTGCTGACCGCTCCGGGTCCAGGCGAAGCCTTCGCCTGAGACAGAAACGAAAAGGTCCCGCCCGGGGCGGGACCCTCAACCCTGCAGCGCGCGAGTGCTGACGTCAGGCGGCGTCGGTCGGCTGCTCGACGCTGATCACGCGGCCGCGCCAGCCGTGCTTGAACTGCACGATGCCGGGGGACTTCGCGAAGATCGTGTCGTCCTTGCCGATGCCGACACCGGTACCCGGCTTGAAGCGGGTGCCGCGCTGGCGGACGATGATCTCGCCACCGGTCACGGTCTGGCCGGCGAAGATCTTGACCCCGAGCATCTGGGGATTTGAGTCACGGCCGTTGCGGGATGAGCCGAGGCCCTTCTTATGCGCCATCTTCGGTCTCCTCGGCGGCGGGCTTGGCCTTGCTCGAGCGCGCGGCTCCGGCCAGCTTGATGTTGTTAATCTCGATCCGCGTCAGTTCCTGACGGTGTCCGTTGCGGCGCTTGTAGCCCCGCTTCGGCTTGAACTTGACGATGCGCAGCTTGGGGCCACGCTCGTGGGCGATGATTGTCGCTGCGACCTGCACCTTGGCGAGGTCCTCGCCATCGACGACCTGGTCGCCATTGACGTAGAGCAGCGGGGTAAGCGACACGCTCGCGCCGTCCGCGTCGGGTAGCCGCTCGATGAGCAGCTTTTCACCCTCCTGGACGCGGTATTGCTTGCCGCCTGTCTTGACGATTGCGTACATGATCACTCTGAGGAAGATTCGCCGGCCGATGGAGCCGAGCCGGTGTTGGCCGTGGAACGGCGCCGACCTCCGCGCCGGCCACGACGCCGGACGGTGGATTCTACGCCATCAGCGTCGGTTCCGGCCGATTCGTCGGCGGTCCCTTCGTCGCTCACGGTAGCAGCGCCCTGTGGATCGTCCGGAGCTGCAGGCTCCGCTGCAGCGTTTTCAGACGTGTCCTCGGACGGCTTCGCGGGCCTGCGGTTGCGTGAACGCGGCCTGGCGGCGGGCGGCTTTGGTGCGGCTTCCCCGCCATCCTGGGCGATTTCGGCCGCGGCGGTCTCGGCGGCGTCGAGCTCGGCCGCGGTCGGATCATCGGGCAGCGTGACATCCGCCGCGGGCGTCGCCGCACCGTCCTGGGGCTTGGCGGCCTCTGGCTTGGTGGCCGCGCGCCGGCGCCGCGCCGGCGGCTTCGCCGGTTCCGGCTTGGGCTTGGGCGCCTCGAGCTTGACCGGAGGCTGGTCGATCAGCACCGCCTTCGCCTCGGTGCGCCCGACCTCGTCGATCCGCACCAGCCGCTTGTAACCGACCGAGCCCTCAGCACCCTTGACGCTGATGATGTAGCCGTCGACCTTGGCGACCGCGTCACCGGAGCTGTACATGTGCGGCTCGATGATCTCGAGGTAGACCTCCTCGCCCTCACGGAATGGCAGCGCGCGCTCGAGAACCTCTTCGCGCTCGGCCTCCATCAGCACCGCGAAGTGCTCGAGCGGCAGGCCCTCGGAGCCCTCGAAGTGGAACCACTTGCCGGTGTCGGCCTCGACCGCGCGCAGCACGCGCGCATCGTGACCGGTGAACTCCTGACTGACGCGCGGGTTCATCTGGATCAGCAGCGCCTCGGCCTCGACATGGGTCGCAAGCTCGCGCATACGCCGCTCGAACTCGATCGCGATCGTCTCCTCGGACTTGATCACGCCCTCGCCATGGCAGGTCGGGCACGGCCGGGTCATGATCTCGCGCACGCCCTCGGTGACGTTCTGGCGCGTCATCTCGACCAGGCCAAGCGGCGAGATCTCGACCACGAAGGTCTTCGTGCGGTCCTCGTCGAGTGCCTTGCGCAGCGTCTTCAGGACCGCATCGCGGTTGCGCGCGCGCGCCATATCGATGAAGTCGATGACGATGATCCCGCCGATGTCGCGCAGACGCAGCTGGCGCACGACCTCATCTGCGGCCTCGAGGTTGGTCTTTGTGATCGTGTCCTCGAGCCTCGCGCTCTTGCCCTTGCCGGTGAAGCTGCCGGAGTTGACGTCGATCACCGTCAGCGCCTCGGCATAGTCGATCACCAGGTAGCCGCCGCTGGGCAGATCGACCCGGCGCGAGAGCGTCGCGTCGAGCTCCTTGTCGACGCCGAAGGTCTCGAACAGCGGCCGCTCCTCGGCCCACAGCTCAACCTGATCGACGAGCTCAGGAGCTGTGCGCGAGAAGAACGAGACGAGCCGGTGATGCGCCTTCTCATCATCCACTATCGCGCGCTCGAACTCCCCGGAGTAGATGTCGCGCACGACGCGCACCGACAGATCGGCCTCCTGGAAGACCAGCGCCGGAGCGTCGGTGTCCTCAACACGCTTCTGCAGGACGTCGTTGAGCTTGAACAGGTACTGGAGCTCACGCTCGAGGTCGGGGCGCTTGGCGCCCTGAGCGGCGGTCCGGATGATCGCTCCGGCGCCCTTGAGGTCGAGCTTTGCAGCCTCCTTGCGAAGCCGGTCGCGCTCGCGGTCGTCGAGCCGGCGGGACACGCCGACACCCTCGCCATACGGCGCATAGACCATGTAGCGCCCGGCGATCGTGAGGTCCATCGAGAGCCGCGCGCCCTTGGTCTTGAGCGGGTCCTTCACGACCTGTACGACGATCTCCTGGCCCGGCTTGAGCAACTCGCCGATCTGCGTCGCCTCACGTCCCGAGCCGCGGCCGCGCCGTGGCGCCTCGACCCCCGGCAGCACGATCTCATCGACGTGCAGGAAGCCGTTCTTGTCCAGGCCGATGTCGACGAACGCCGCCTCGAGGCCGGGCAGCACGTTGTCAACGCGACCCTTGTAGATGTTGCCGACGATCGAGCGCGCACCGCGGCGCTCGAGATAGAGCTCGGCGACGCTGTAGCCGGCAGCGGGATTGGCGGGGCGCCTGCGGCGGCGCGAGCTGGCGGTGGTGGTGGTTGGTTTGCGGGTCGGCGTCTCGCCGGCCCCCTCGAGCAGAGCGACGCGTGTTTCGCCACGGTCGACGCTCACCAAGACTTGCTTCTTCACTTTGTGTTCCTTTGAGTTTCCGCCCGAGGCTCGAAGCACTCAGGCTAAGTGGGGCGGCGGCGGCTTCGCGGAGTGCGCTCAGCCGCCGGCCGTCAGACGATTAGAACCCTCGCCTTGCCGGCCGATGACATCCGTGCTTGGACGTGGATCGACTGCAGCAGGCCGATGGCTATGAAGGTTGTGATCACCGAGGATCCGCCATACGCCATGAGCGGCAGCGGAATCCCGGTGACAGGCATGATTCCCAGGTTCATCCCGACTGTCAGGAAGACCTGGAACATGAACATCGCCAGGATCGACCCGGCGATCAATGTTCCGTAGAGGTTCTTGGCCATCGTCACGATTCGTAACGTGCGCCATATCAAGAGGGCGTAGAGCGACAGCACGATGGCGGCACCAGCGAAGCCGTAGATCTCGCCCAGCGACGCGAACACGAAATCGCTGTCGGCCTCAGGAATGAAGCCGCCCGTCGCTTGGCTGGCCTTGGACGGCCCGGTCCCGGTCTTGCGCCCGGAACCGAGCGCAATCTCACCCTCGCACAGCTGGTAGCCATAGGGGTTGGTCGAACCGTTACAGCGCGCCGGCGGGTTGATGAAGGTGGTGAGGCGTTCCTTCTGGTAGGGCTTGAGCACGTTGATCCCAGCCGCCGGCGCGACCGTCAGCACTATGACCGACGCGACCACCACGAGTACGGCGAGCGCGGTCAGATGCTTCCAGCTGGTACCGAGGAAGAACAGCACCGAGCAGGCGATTAGCCCATAGATCAAGGCATCGCCAAGGTCGGACTGCGCCATCACGATCATTGCCGGGATCAGGCCCAGCAACAGGATCCGTGCTGTGGTGCGGTGCTCGCTCATCCGCCGCGAGCGCTCGACCGCAAACGCCGACAGCGCAAGGATCAGCAACACCATGCCGAACGCGGATGACTGGAATGTGAAGCCGGGGAGCGGGATGCGCCGCTGCGAGGCGCCGGCCGTGCCACCAGGAGCAGAGAACGCGAACACCGCCAGGTTCAACACGATCACGAGGCCGTAGATCACGTAGCGGAACTCCCGCAGGCGCGAGTAGTCGAAGCGACTGATCAAGATCGACAGCACCAGTCCGAGGCCGGCATATTCGGCCTGGCGCTTGTACTCACCCACGTACGGGCTGACGTTGAGCGTGTGCAGCACGACAATCGAACACAACGACAGACCGACGCCGGCAAGCAGCAGCAGCGGATCGATCCGCAGGAGATGGCGGCCCAGCGGTGCCGCGGGCTGGTCAGAGATCTGGATGGGTTGCGGAGTGCTCAAAACTGATTTCCAGTTGAGGCGCCGGCGACGTACGGCCCTGGCTTTCCGTAGAACCATTGCGACAGGATCTCGCGCGCGACGGGCGCCGCGGCGACGGCGCCAAAGCCGCCCTTTTCGACGTTGACGACGACCACGATGGGGCGCTTGGAGTCGGGGACGTAGGCCACGTACCAGGCATGTTCCGGGCTGCTGACATTGCTTCCCAGCTCGGCCGTACCGGTCTTGCCGTAGACGGGCTTGCCGAAGTTGCCCATGACGCTTGTCGAGGTTCCGCTCGGACCCTGGGCCGCGAGATTCAGGCCGTTGCGGATCGCGTCCAGGTAGGTGGAGTTGATGTGCAGACTGCCCTTTGGCGCCGGGTTGATCTTCTGGATGATGGCGCCAGTCGGTGACGTGATCTCCTGTCCGACGTGCGGTGTCACGATCGTGCCGCCATTCTCGATCGCCGCGTAGACGACCGCCAGCTGGATGGGCGTCACCTGGTCGTCGAACTGGCCGACGCCGGTCTCGACGTTGTCACCGACGGTCCAGTATTTGACGCTGGCAATCGCGCAGCCACCAGAGGCCACCGCTTCACCACCCTCGGTCATCACAGTCGGGACCTTCTGGCTGCGGTGGTAACCCTGGAGCTTCGTCGAGCTGACCGCGCCGGAGCCGTTGGTGTACGCGTAGGGGCCGGTGGCGTTCTGGCATTCGAGCTCCTGCTTCCACAGCGCTGCCTGCAGCTTCGGCGATCCGATCTCACCGTTTGCCTCGGCCGGAAGATCGACTCCGGTCGTATGGCCGAGCCCGAGCTTGCTTGCCCAGTACTGAAGCGGCCAAGACGAGTTGCTGGGCTTGTAGGCGGCGTTCGGGTTGCCGTTCATCTTGTAGCCGAGGTTGTAGAAGAACTCGTCATCGGAGACCTCGAGCGCATACGGCAGATCGACGGCTCCGTAGTGCGCGCCTCCGGAGTTCTGCAGGCACAGGCCACCCTTGAAACAGAACTTCGCGTCGTCCTCGAAGACCCCGCCGAGGCTCCAGTCGCCGCTCTCCAGCGCGGCGATCGCGGTGACCGCCTTGAAGGTCGAGCCATCCGGCAGTGGGCCCTGGGTCGCGCGATTGACCAGTGGCTGGTTGCTGCTCTTCAGCTCGAGCGTGTGCAGCTCCTTGGTCGTGATCGACGGCGAGACCTTGGCCGGGTTGTAGCTCGGCGCCGAGCCCATCGCGTAGATCTGACCGTTGACGGGGTCCATCGCGATGAAGGCTCCGCTGGTACCGCCGTTGACCTCGATCGAATGGTGGAGCGCGCGCTGACCCACCTCTTCGAGCTGCGCGCTGATCGACAGCTTGAGCGTGTCGCCTGTCTTGGGCTTCGTCTCCTTGGCGTAGCCCTCGAACAGGCCCTGCGAGTTGACCTTGACTCCCTGCTCGCCGTTGACACCCTGGAGCGCCCAGTTGTAGGACTCCTCAACGCCGGCCTGGCCGACGAGGTTGCCCGACTTGATTCCCTTGTAGGGCTTGGTGCCGACCTCCTGGGCGCTGATCGGACCGTACGTCCCGAAAACCTGCGCACCTGCGGTGTCGAGCGCGTATTTGCGGATATAGGTGTCCTGATAGAGCACGCCCGGGAACTCCTCGGGACGCTCGGCGATGTAGTCCTGGATGGCGGCCGGCACGTTGGTCTTGATCGCGACGTTTGCATACGACGACTGCGAGACGCTCTTGGCGATCAGGCAGGAGATCGGCGCCAGGCTCACGTCATAGTTGCTCGGCGGCTTGTGCGCCCAGTAGACGGTGAAGTGACACGCCCGCGGTTTGTTGCGCATCCCGATCAGCTTCGCAAGCCGGTTAAGCAGCGGGTAGTCCTTCGCCGGGATCGTCACAGGCGGTTTGGCGCCGGTGTCCAGCGTCACGGGCGACGGCAGGCTGCGCGGCGCGATCTGAATCGAGGGCACCGCCACGGACTGAACCAGCGGCGTGTCGCTGGAGTCGACGATCTCCCCACGCGCTGCGGCGACGGGCACGTGCGCTACGACGTTGCTCTGGGCCTCGGCGACATAGCGTGTACCCGACAGCACCTGCAGGAACCACAGCCGGAAGAAGATGATCGCGAACAGCAGCAGCGCGATGCCACCGATCATCGCCACGCGCAGCGCCAGCTGCGGCGTCATCGGCGGGGTGCGCTCGTCGATCGGACCGAGCATCAGCGCGCCCTCATACGCGAACCGCCGAGGCGTTCAGAGGGGCGTTGCAGCGGGCTGAGTGAGGTCGTGTAGGCATGGCGCCGGCGGGCACGCGGGTCCCGTGGTAGCGCGCGGTACAGGAAGCGGCGCACGACCTCGTAGACGGGCAGCGCGAGCAGGCAGTTGACCAGCACCTGCAGGATGATCTGCTGGATCAAGAGGAAGCTGACCGGGGCGTCGACGCCGAGCAGGAACTGGATCACGGCCATGCCGATCCCGGTGAAAGCCGTCGCGATCGCACCGAGCCCCAGCGGGATCAGCCCGTGAGACGGATCGCGCAGCTCGCGCATGCGCCCCGACCAGTACCCGACCGTGATGAACAACAGCGATGTGACCCCGACCGTCTGGAACATCACGAGGTCGACGAGCAATCCGATCGCGAAACCCGTCACTGCCCCGGCCATCGAGCCGGCAAGCAGCCCGGTCGCCATGACGACCAGCGTGGTGATGTCAGCGGTGGCGCCGAACAGCGAGATCTGCGACACCACGGCCTCCTGGACGACCACGGCAACGATCGCGACGATCGCGATCCTCAGCGCCAGGTGCAGGTTGGAGTCTTTGCTGTTCACGGCGTGCGCCCGGGCTGTCTCAGCTGTTGTGCGGGTGGAGCAGGATCTGGACGACGCTCAGATGCTGGAGATCGGCGAGCGGGGTGACCTGCTCCTGCGCGTTCTCCAGCAGGCTGCTCTGCGGGTTGTTGCTCGACACCGTGCCGATTGGAATCCCAGCGGGCGCGTTGGACTGGACCGTCGGGTTTTTGGCATAGGTGAGGTCATTGGTCACGACCAGCTGACCGTCGGAGACGGTCGAGTCCGTCGGCAGGTCGTTCAGCTCGAGGACACCGGGATCGCCGACCTTCGGCTCGATCAGCCCCGCCGCTCCGTCCTGATTCTCGATCGATGCACCGATCGCGAAGTTCGGCGAGGTGATCAAAGACACCACAGATGTTGTCGGGTTGACGATCGTGACATCGCCGACGAGACCGGTGGGGCCGACGACAGGGTCGTACTGCCTGACATGCGAATCAGAGCCCTCGTCGACGGTGATCGTGTCGTACCAGAGCACCGGATCGGCGCCGATCAGGGTCGCGTACAGCGGGTCGTAGTTGGCGATCCCGTACTTGTCGTCGAGCTTGACCATCGACGCGATCTTGCGGTACTGGATGCCCTCGTACTGAATCTTGGCGTACTGCTTTACGAGCGCGCTGTATTTGTCCTGTGCGCTCGCGAGCTCTGACTTCGCCGTGAAGGTGGACCCAATGTAGTTGGCGGCGTCGCGGAACGGTGAGAGCACCGTGCTGGCGCCGGACTGCAGCGGCGAGAGCACCGCGGAGATGCCCCGCTGGATCGAGTGCACCGGGCTGCTCGACGACTGGCCGAAGTAGTCCGTTAAAAGCGCTAGGGAGATGACGACGAGCAACGCCAGCACTGCGCGTCGCCGCCGGATGGTTTTGTCGTGCAACGGAAAATCTCCAAGGCCAGCACCGTTCTAGTAGCGACGGCGCCGGTTGCGTGAGTTTTTGCTCGAACGGTGGATCGCCTCGAACTCCTCGAGCGACCTACCTGAGCCGACCGCCACACACGTGAGTGGCGACTCGGCGAGGTGAGCGGGCATCTGGGTCTCGTGCCGCATGCGGTCCTCCAACCCCTGCAGCAGTGCCCCACCCCCGGCCAGCATGATCCCGCGGTCCATGATGTCGGACGCGAGTTCTGGCGGGGTTCTATCGAGCGTCTCCTTGACGGCATCGATGATCTGCGACACCGGCTCCTCCAACGCACCCCGGATCTCCTCACTGGTCAGCACCACCGTCTTGGGCAGGCCGGAGACCATGTCGCGACCGCGAATCTCAGCCTGAACCTCCTCAGGCATCGGGAACGCGGAGCCGATCTCCAGCTTGACCTCCTCAGCAGTCTGCTGGCCGATGAGAAGCTTGTACTCGCGCTTGACGTAGTTGATGATCGCCTCGTCGAGCTCGTCGCCGCCAACGCGGATCGACTGCGACACGACGATCCCGCCAAGCGAGATCACGGCCACTTCACTGGTGCCACCGCCGATGTCGACGACCATCGAGCCGGTCGGCTCGCCGACCGGCAGACCCGCCCCGATCGCAGCCGCCATCGGCTCCTCGATCAGATAGGCCTGACGCGCGCCGGCAGAGAGGCATGCCTCCTCGACGGCGCGCTTCTCGACGCCGGTGACGCCGGAGGGCACGCAGACTACGACCCGCGGGTGCGCCCAGCGGTTCTGGTGAACCTTCTGGATGAAGTGCCGGAGCATCTCCTCCGTCACTTCGAAGTCGGCGATAACGCCGTCCTTCAGTGGCCGGATCGCCGAGATCGTGCCGGGCGTGCGGCCGAGCATGCGCTTGGCCTCGATGCCGACGGCATGCACCTCACCGGTCCGCGAGTCGACGGCGACAACGCTCGGCTCCGAGAGCACGATGCCGCGACCGCGCACATATACGAGCGTGTTGGCGGTGCCTAGATCTACGGCCATGTCGCGGCCGCCGAAACCTGTTAGGTACGTGAAGAAACCCATGTAAGGAGAGGTGATTGAGGGGTTCAGACGGGCGGCGAGCACGGTCTGACCGAACCCTGGAGCCAATTCCCATCCTCGAGGCCGAGTGTACTCGAACTCGGCTGGTTTATAGCCTTTATTGCCGCTAAATCGCCTAAAAAATCAGCGATGGCAACAGATCCATCAGCGTAGCAACCGGGAGGCCGACAACATTCAGGTAGTCACCGTCGATCGACTCGACAAGCGCCGCGCCGCGGCCCTGGATCGCGTATCCGCCCGCCCTGTCCTGCCACTCGCCGGTATTCAGGTACCAATCGATCGCAGCATCCGTCATCGGCCTGAAGCTCACGTATGTGACGGCTGCAGCGCTGCGCTCACCGCCAGCGTCGATCAGGCACAGCCCGCTGACCACACGATGGCGACGACCGGCGAGGGCGGCCAGCGTTGCCGCTGCCTCCTGACGATCGCCGGGCTTGCCATAGAGGCGCTCATCGAGCGCCACGAGCGTGTCGACGCCGAGCACGATGTCTTTACTGTCAGCGCTGCTGGCCCGCTGGCCAGCAGCGGCCGCGGCGCGCGCCTTGCGCCGCGCATTCTCTAGGGCGACCTCCTCCGGCTGCCCGGCGGTCAGCTCTTCGACGCCGGTGACGACGACGCTGAAGTCGACCCCCAACTGCTCGAGGATCGCGCGGCGCTGAGGCGAGCCGGAGGCGAGTATCACCGGTCCGCCCTAGAGCTCAGGGAAGAAGATCCCGATCTCACGCGCTGCGGACTCCGGCGAATCGGAGCCGTGCACCATGTTGGTGCCGATCGCGACGGCGAAGTCACCGCGGATCGAACCGGGAGCCGACTGCAACGGGTTGGTCGCGCCGATCAGCTGGCGTGCGGCCTCGATCGCGGACTCGCCCTCGAGCACCATCGCAACCAGTGGGGCCGAGGTGATGAAGTCGACGAGCTCGCCGAAGAACGGCTTGCCATTGTGCTCGGCGTAGTGGCGCTCGGCCGTCTCACGGCTCAGCGTCTCGAGCCGCAGCGCGGCGAGCCTCAGGCCCTTGCGCTCGAAGCGGGAGACGATCTCGCCGGTGAGGTTGCGAGCGAATGCGTCGGGTTTGACGAGAATCAAAGTGCGCTCAGCCATAGGCGGAACCTTTCAGTTCAAGATTGTGAGGGCGGATGCCCGCGCGCAGGTTAGCGGGCGCTCGGAGCCAAGCCGTCAAGAAGGCTGACTGCGGCGGGCCGCTCAGAGCAGGTCGCTCGGTGGCGGCGCGACCATCGTCTGCTGCGGGTCACGGCGCGTGCGGCGGCGACGCTGGCTGGTCAACGCCGGATCGAGACCACGGTCGGTCTCGCAGTACGGGCAGATCTGCCAGTTCGAGTCGAGCGGCTTTGCGCAGTTCGAACACGGGTCCTTGAGCTTGCGCAGGCAGTGCGGGCAGCGCAGGAACTCCTTCTCGACCTCGTGGTCGCAGTACGGGCAGGTGTGAGCACCGATCTCGGAGATCCGCGCCTGTGCCGCCCTGATCTCGAGGTCGCGCTCATGCACATCCTCGAGGTATTCGGGCGGGCGAACGATCATGTAGACAACCGTCCCGATCAGCGGAAAGAACGAGGTCACGGTCGCGCAGGCGACGAGGATGTTGTCGGCAATCCGCCGGCGTGCATCGGCCCACGTCCAGTAGATCAGCGCAAGCCAGATGACCGCCAGCACAACCAGCGCGAGGTCCACGACCAGGCTCACGGTGTGGTTATGGATCCCGAATATGCCCGCGGTGAGGGTCATTGAACGCCGAGTGTAAACGTAGACGGAAACGGAAACGCATGATTTCTGGCGCACTCCGCGCGCCAGCGCTCGCCCACTCCCCGTCGGTGGGCAGGTACCCAGATCTCAGAGAAAGATGCGACCGAGGACGTAGCCCACCCCGAAGAATAGGAGGATCGTGATCGCAACGCTGAACGCGACCAGACCCATCATCTTCAGGAAGCTGGGATGGTTTTCGCGATCGTCGTTCACAGCATCGAGGCGCGACGGGTGCCATGACTGGCCTCGTCGTGCAGCAGGTCGGAGATCAGGTAGAGCGAGCCGGTTGCGACGACCACTCCATGCTTGCCCGCCAGCTCGCGTGCGCGGCGCAGCGCCGCGTGTGGCTCACGAACGATCTCGGAATGAATCGTGATCCCGGGAGCCATCTGGTCGAGCAACGAGCTCAGGGTCGGCGGCGGCAGCACCCGCGGGTTGTGGCTCGAGGTGAGCACCAGCGCATCGCACAGTGGCGCCAGGGAGTGCAGCATCACCGACGCGTCCTTGTCATCGAGGATCGAGACAACCGCCGCGACGCGCCCCTCCCCCGTGCGAGCCGAGTCGATGATCTCGGGCAGCGACTCGGCCAGAGCGATGACCCCATCGGGATTGTGGGCGCCGTCGAGCAGCGTCAGCGGTTCCTGGTCGACCACCTGCAGGCGTCCGGGCACGCGTACATCGGCTGCGGCCGCTTCGACGGCGGCCTCGTCGAGCTGCCCTAGGAAGGCCTCGGCGGCGGCCCGTGCAACTGCGAAGTTGCGCCGCTGGAAGGTGCCGAGCGCGCCCACGGCCGCGTGTGGGTCGGCGTCGGCCTGCACGATCCTGACGCCGCGTTCGGCCGCCAGCTGCTCAGCTACGGCGAGCGCGTCGGGATGCATCCCGGCGCCGAGCACGAGCGTCCCGCCGGGACGCACGACGTCGACCTTTTCGCGTGCTATCGCGGTGATCGTCGGGCCCAGCCAGCGCGTGTGCTCGAGCCCGACGCTGGTCAGCACCTGCACCTTGGACGGGATCACATTGGTGGCGTCGTAGCGGCCGCCGAGCCCGGCCTCGATGACGGCCACGTCGACCGCTTCAGCCGCGAGCTCGGAGTAGGCGGCCGCGGTGAGCAGTTCGAACTGCGTGACCGGGTCATCGCCGCCGCTCGCGCGGTTGACCTGCTCGGTGGCGCGCAGTGTGCGCTCGATCGCATCGGCGAACTGCTGCGGCGTGATGTCGTGGTCATCGACGCGGATGCGCTCGTTGAAGCCAACGAGGTGTGGTGAGAGGTATGAGCCTGCCCGCCGTCCGTGACGCGTGAGGATCGCAGCGATCATCCGCGTCGTCGAACTCTTGCCGTTGGTTCCGACGACATGGATCGACTCGAACGCACGCTCTGGGTGACCGAGCGCGGTCATCAGGCGGCGCATGCGGTCCAACCCGAAGCGCATACCGAACAGCTCGAGCGACAGCAACCGCCTCTCGGCCTCCTCGGGTGTCAACGCGCCTCCCGTGAACGGGTCACAGGCCCTCCAGCTCGGCCCGCAGCGCGTCGAGCTTCGAGCGCTCGGCCTCGACCACGGCCGCCGGAGCCTTGTCGACGAAGCCCTTGTTCGAGAGCTTGCCCTCGGCACGCTTGATCTCGGCCTCGAGCTCCTTGCGCTTTGCCTCGCCCTTGCGCGTGGCCGCTTCGAGGTCGACGTCGGCCGACGGCAGGATCTCGAGCACGCCGCCCGGGATCACAATCGCGGCCACCGCGGCATCAGCAGCAGCATCGGAGCTGAGCTCGAGCCGCCCGAGCCGCGCGACCTGGCCGCTGGTCTCGCCATAACCTTCGGCGCGCAGCCGCGCCGGCAGGACCGCCGACGCCTTGACGTCGGCGCCGTCGCGCCACCCACGGATCGCCTGGATCGCCAGGATCGCGCGCTGGACCTCATCCTCCGCACCCGCTTCAGATATGCCCGCTGAAGCACCCGATCGGGCCCGCCCACCCGCGAGCAGACCCTCCGAGCCCGGGATGTAGCCGTAGATCTCCTCGGTTACGAACGGGATCAGCGGGTGCGCGAGCGTGACCGTCTCGGTCAGCACGTGCAGCAGCGTGGCGCCGGTGTCGGCGTCGCCGTCGTAGAGGCGCGGCTTGAC
>Ga0302314_10009467_pt1 | contig 17211 bp, 14 predicted proteins | sample III_Palsa_N2_3_FD_200533 | JGI IMG/M metagenome (GOLD analysis project Ga0302314, IMG submission 200533) | Peat permafrost microbial communities from Stordalen Mire near Abisko, Sweden - III_Palsa_N2_3 | ecosystem: Environmental > Terrestrial > Soil > Palsa > Peat permafrost | place: Sweden...
GCCGGCTGGAGCGCGCCCGCGCCAGCGCCGCCAGATAACCTTGTCCAAGGCGCCGATCTTGCCCGCTGGTCTGCGAGGGCTTAAAGCCGGACCATGGACGCGAGAGCCCTGACCACCGCCCGATGGCCCCGCAACGCCGCCTGACCGCCTCTCCAGGCGCGACCCGTCCCGGCGCGAGCCCTCGCGCGCATCCTTCCGTGAGTTTCCGTCCATGACCGATCCGACCCCCGTCGCCGACAGCGGCTCTGCCGCTGCGCCTTCCAAGCTGGTGCTCTCGGGCATCCAGGCCTCCGGCGCGCTCCACCTCGGCAATTACCTCGGCGCCCTGAAGCGGTTCGTGCAGCTGCAGGAGGAGGGCGCGCCCTCCTTCCTGTTCGTCGCCGACCTGCACGCCATCACCGTCTGGCAGGATCCCGCCGTTCTCACCGCCCAGACCCGCGAGATCGCCGCCGCCTACATCGCCGCTGGCCTCGATCCCGCCCGCTCCACCATCTTCCCCCAGTCGGCGGTGCCGGCGCATGTGGAGCTGGCGTGGATCTTCAACTGCGTCGCCCGCCTCGGCTGGCTCGACCGCATGACCCAGTTCAAGGAGAAGTCGGGCCAGCACAAGGAGCGGGCCTCCGTCGGCCTCTACACCTACCCCGTGCTGCAGGCGGCCGACATCCTGGTCTACAAGGCCACCCACGTGCCGGTGGGCGAGGACCAGAAGCAGCACTTGGAGCTGACCCGCGACATCGCCCAGAAGTTCAACAACGACTACGGCGCCTCGAACTTCTTCCCCCTGCCCGAACCCGTGATTCAGGGCCCCGCCACGCGGGTGATGAGCCTGCGCGACGGGTCGGCGAAGATGTCCAAGTCCGATCCGTCGGACAATTCGCGCATCAACCTCCTCGACACCCCCGACCAGATCGCCAGTAAGATCAGGAAGGCCAAGACCGATGCCGAGCCGTTGCCGGACACCTTGGAGGAGCTCAAGGGCCGTCCCGAGGCGGATAATCTCGTCGGCGTGTTCGCCGCCCTCACCGATCGCACCAGGGCGGAGGTTTTGGCCGACTATGCCGGCCAGGGCTTCGGCGCCTTCAAGCCGGCGCTGGCGGATGTGGCGGTGGAGACGCTCCGCCCCGTCACCGACGCCATGCGCCGGCTCATGGACGACCCCGCCGAGATCGACCGCGTCCTGAAAAACGGCGCCGAGCGCGCCCGCGCCGTGGCTGATCCCATCGTCGCCGAAACCAAGCGCCTCGTGGGCTTCTGGAGCGCGTAGACCGTTTTCCTCGCCGGTCCAGAGAGCGGGAGAAGGACCTTATCCGGCCCCTATTCACCAGGGGCTCCCTTCCCCCTTTGATGGGGGAAGGGCCGGGGATGGGGGTGACGGGCGTTCAGGATGACGCGGTCGTGAGAGGAAGGTCCGCCAGCGGCGTCATCCCATCCTGCCCCTCCCCATCCAAAGGGAGGGCAACGCCAACCTTATCCCCCTCCCTTAACCCCGCCTTCGAAATGGCCGCATACTGCTCCTCATCCCCGAAAGGGCCCGGCGCTCCGCACCTTTTCACCGTCACGCCGCGCCGCTGAAGCGCGGGAGCGCGAACTCATGCCCTCACTTTCAACCTCAACTCTACAGCCCTTCATCCTAGGCCTTGTCCCTGGGCATGGACTTAACCTTTTCTGATCCGAAGCCTTGCCGATATGAGGCGATGGTGGCGAGGAAGTTTCGAGCGAGCTTGTCGAAGCGGGTTGCCGCGCGTCGGAACGGTTTGAGGCTGCAGAAGAAGCGCTCGACCCTGTTTCGGGTTTGATAGAGGTCTGGATCGACATGGCGCCCACATCCCCACGCGCCGCAACTTGCGACGCCAGCGCTCGTCGGCGACACGAGCCTTGAACCAGACTGCGCCAAAATCAGCAATCAGGTTGACTACACGCCCTAGGCACAAGGCCTAGAATGACGGCTGGATGGGTGAGGGTTGAAAGTGGCGCGGGCGGAATTGGCGTCTCGCTCGTGACCCGCCATGAGCTTAAAGAGGTCTCATGGACGCCTTCCCCGCCTTCGTGCCGCTCAAGGGCCGCCGCGTGATCGTGGTGGGCGAGGGGGAGATGGCGGACGGCAAGGCTGTGCTGTTCGCAGGCTCTCCGGCGGAGCTGGTGCGCGTGCCGGATGGCCCTGCGGCGCTCGATCCGCAGACCTATGCGGGCGCGGCGCTGGTCTTCATCGCCAGCCCGGATGAAGCCACCGCTATCGCCTGCGCCGCCGCGGCCCGGGCCGGGGGCGCCATGCTGGTGAATGTGGTCGACCGGCCGGCGCACTGCGACTTCTACACCCCCGCCCTGGTGGATCGCGGCGCGGTGGTGGCGGCGGTGGGCACGACAGGTTCGGGGCCGTTGCTGGCGGGGCGTCTGAAAGCCGAGATCGACAGGGTGATGCCGCAGCGGGTGGGCGATCTCGCCGGCATGCTAAAGGCGATCCAGGGCGACGTCCGCGCGCGGTTTCCCGACTTCGCCGAGCGGAAGGCCTTCCTGGCGTCGGTGCTGGACGGGCCGGCGGCGGTCGCAGCCCTTTCGGGCGACGCGGCGGCGGGCGAACGGCTGGCGCGGGCGGCGCTCGCCGCGGCCTGAGGCCCGCAGAGGTCTAGCCGAAGCTCAGCTCGGGGTGCGCCGCGCCGGCGTAGGCGGCTTCGGGTAGGTGGCAGGTGAAGGTGGCGCCGGCGCCGGGCTCGCTCTCGAGGTCCACCCACCCGCCGTGCAGCTCCACCAGGGCCTTCACGAGCGCAAGGCCGAGGCCGGGGCCGCCGCGCTCGCGCCCGACGAAGCGGTCGAAGATATGGGCCTGCACGTGGAAAGGGATGCCGCGCCCGGTGTCCTTGACCCGGATCTGCACCTCGCCAAGCGCGCGGCGGGCGTCCAGCGTCACCTGCCCGCCCGAGGGGGTGGATCGGACGGCGTTGGCCACCAGATGGTCCAGCACCTGCTCGAGGCGCCGGGCGTCGGCGCGGATCACCCCCGCCTCGCCGACGGTGGCGACGATCTTCACCCCGCCGGATTCCGCCAGCCGCTCGGCGCGGGCGGCGGTGGCGGCCATGAGGTCGGCCACGTCCACGTCGTGCAGGCTGAGCGCCATCTCGTCGGCGTCGATCTGGGCCATGTCGAGCACGTCGTCGATGGAGCGCGCGAGCTGGGAGGCGGCGGCGCGCACGGAGGCCACATGGCCCCGCGAGCGCTCCGGCAGGGCGTCGCCGAGGCTCTCCAAGAGTTCCGAATAGCCGATGATGGTGGTGAGCGGGGTGCGGAGCTCATAGGAGACGTTGCCGACGAAATCCCGCTTCAGCCGCTCGGCTTCGCTCAGCGCCTCGGAGCGCTCCATCACGGCGCGCTCCAGCTGGCGGGTCGCGGTCACGTCGTCGAAACCCACCAGGGTGGCGCCATCCGGCAGGGGTCGCGTCTGAAAGGCGACGATGCGCTGGTCCGAGGTCCGGGTTTCGCCGGAGATGGGCTCTCGGGCCTGGGGATCGGGGTCGGCGATGCGGGCCTTCAGCTCGCTCCAGAAGGCGCGGTCGTGCACCAGCGGGATGCAGAGGTTGGCCACGCCGTCAAAGTCGCCCGCGTCCGACATGGCCTGGGCGCTCACCCCCCAGAACCGCTCGAACGCCTCGTTGTGCAAGCGCAGCCGCCCGTCCGAGCCGAATACGGCCACCGCGTCGTTGAGCTTGTCGAGGGTGGCCTGCTGCACTTGCAGGAGGCTGTTGTACTGGGCGCGCAGCTTCAGCTCGCCGGTGATGTCGGAGAAGAGCAGCAGCATGCCGCCGAAGGGGTGGGGCTGGCGGACGATGCGCAAGGTCCGGCCGTCCGGCAGGCTCCAAAGCTCGTCCGGCCCGACCTGGATCTGCTCGTAGAAGCCCATCTCGCGGGCCTTCCAGGCGGCGTAGTCCACCTGTTCGGGCAGGCGGCGGCGCTGGCGCAGGCGGTCCAGCACCTCCCCGTGGGACGGCCCCTCCGCCAGCCAGGCAGGCTCCAGGTTCCAGAGGTCGGCGAAGGCGGTGTTGTGGTAGGAGAGCCGCCGGTCGGGCCCGAAGATGGCCACGGCGTCGGCGAGGCGGTTCAGGGTCTCGTCGTGGGCGGCGTCCTGACGCTTCAGGGCTTCGCGCATGTCCTCCATCTCGGTGACGTCCAGCGCGATGGCGCCCGCGCCGCCGCCCTCCAGCGGCTGAGCGGTGACGAAGAAGGCGCGCCGCCGGCCCTCGATGGGCGCCCAGCGCAGGCCCTCGCGACGCTGGACCAAGCCCGCCGCCTCCGCCGCAAGGCTCTCCACGCCGCGATCAAAGCTGAGGCCCCGCGATAGCGCATCCTCCACCGTCTCCGCCTCCGCCGCCTTCAGCCAGGCGCGGTTGGCCCAGATCAGGCGACCGGCGGGGCCGCTGATCCAGGCGGGATTGGGATAGGCGTCGAGGAAGTCGGCGAACCGGGCCGCCGAGGGCAGTCCCGCGCCGGTGGAGACCGACAGGCGCAGCCACGCAAAGGCGCCCGCTGTACGACCCTCGACCACTACCGCGCTCTTGGCGCCGGGCTGGCCCTCGCCATGAGGGCCGCGCGCTTCGAAATCGCAGGGCTCGCCGCGCTCGATCAGCGCTTTCAGCCGTCGCGCATGTTCAGGATCGGAGCGGGTCAGGGCCTGCAGCACCGTCGCGGCGCTGGCGTCCTCGGGCAGGCCGAGCGCCACGGCGCAGCCGATCAGGCTCTCGGGACCGGAGGCGGCGCGGGCCTCCACCGCCTGTCCGTCCTCGACGGCGATGACGATGAAGGCGGAATCGAACGCTTCGGTGGAAGCGTGAGCCACCTCCTCCTTGTCGCGCAGACCCTTCAGCTCGGCGGCCAGGGCGCGAATCTGCACCTGGGCGCTGCGCTTCTGGGCCAAGGCCCAGAGGGCCGCCGCCAGCGCGAGGCTGGTGGCGCCGCCCGCGGCGGCGAATGCGGCGTCGAATGCAGCCATGCGACAGGTTCCGGATCGACGCCCGCTGGCGTCGAATCACGACTTATACCGCGACGCCGCGAATGTGCCGAATTAGGCGGTCTGCGGAGCCTTTCAGCCCTGCGGCGGATTCGCGCCCCGGCTCCAGCGGATCGCCGCCTTGGCCACGCGTTCGCCGAGGAGGCGGGCGGTTTCGCGATCGCCTGACGGCGGGGCGACGTCGGCGCCCGCGTTGTCGGACTGGGTCATCAGGCCGATGAAGCTCCCGACCCGGTTGAGGGTCTCGGGCCCGCGCTCGGCGGCGGTGATGCCCGGAGGGGCGAGGCCGAGGTTGATCCAGTTCATGCCGTGCTGGGCGGCCAGGATGGACAGGCTCTGCAGGGCGTGCAGCTTGTCGCCGGAATAGCTGTGGGAGTTGGTGAAGCCGGCGGCCAGTTTGTCAGCCCAGGCGCGCGTGGCGAACACTCTCGAGCTGGCGTCGGCGAACGCTTTGAACGGTGCGGAAACGTCGCCCATGTAGGTTGGCGCGCCGAAGATCACGGCGTCGGCGCCGCTCACCGCGTCGAGGGTGGGGCCGAAGTCGTCGGTCAGCCCTTCGATCTTCAGCAGCACGGCTTCGGCGCCGCCGTCCTGTACGCCCTTGGCCACGTGTTCGGCCACGACGGCGGTATGGCCGTAGCCCGAGTGACAGACGATTGCGACCTTGGCCATCTGCAGCGCTCCATATGAACTGATACAGTGTCAGATACGGATTGGTGCGCCGAGACGCAACAGGCCAGATGCGAAGATTTTCTGAAGCGGCCTTAAGCTAGGCCTGAGCGGCGGCGTCGGCCAAGAGATCTGCAACGGTGATGCGTGAGAGACGTTCGCCCGCGGCCTTGTCGGCGGCGGCGATGGCGCCCCGCACGGCGTCCGGGATGCGCTCGCCCACGGGACATCCCTTCACCCCCGGCGGCGGCGAGCCGAAGTTGGCGCAGCCGTTCACAGCCCGAAGCACCTGATCCAGCGTGATGGTCTCCGGCGCCCGCAGCAGCCAGGAGCCGCCGGTGGAGCCGGACCTGGCCGCGATCAGCCCCGCCTTGGCCAGCATGGCGGTCACCCGCCGCACCACTACCGGATTGGTGGGCATGGAAGCGGCGAGCTCGGCGCTGGAGACCGCCGAGCAGGGCGCACGGGCTCCCGCATGGGCCATGTAGGCCAGGGCGTGGGCGGCGACGGGGAATCTTTGGCTGTCGGACATTTCAATGAGTTTCTTCATGAAACGTAAGCGTCACTGACGCACTCCGCAATGACTGGTGGTTAGCGGTCGCAAGGGTCACATGAGAGCCGTGATTGAACCGGGCGGAAAAAAGGCGTATCGCGGCGCGCCCCGCCTCAGGCGCGGTCGAATTGAGGGACGAACCTTTGGCGTGTCGCCGTTTGTCGTCCAGAAGGATTAGATGGCTGTGACGGCCTCAGAGACCACGGCTGCCGTAATCAACGGCGGCCCTTCCCCAGCACCCGCAATCAAGGACGCAGACGCAGCGCCCTCCGCCGCCCCAGCCATGACCTTGGAGGAGACGGCGCGGCACGGTCATGGCCACAAGGCCGTCACCGGCTTCTGGGGTCTGGCGATCGGCTCCATCGGCGTGGTGTTCGGCGACATCGGCACCAGCCCCCTCTACGCCTTCCAGGCAGCCATGACCCAGGCGGCGCACGATCCGGTGACCAAGCCGGCCATCCTCGGCGTGGTGTCCCTGGCGCTCTGGGCCCTGATCCTGGTGGTGACCATCAAGTACGTGCTGTTCGTCATGCGGGCGGACAACAAGGGCGAAGGCGGCGTGCTCTCCCTCATGGCGCTGGCGCAGCGGGCCATGGGCAAGCGGACCATGGCGATCTTCCTTCTCGGCGTGGTGGGCGCGGCCCTCTTCTACGGCGACGCCATCATCACCCCGGCCATCTCGGTACTCGGCGCCTTCCAGGGCATGAACGACGTGCCGGCCTTGAAGCATATCTCCTCGCCGCACCTGATCACCGGCGTTTCCTTCATCATCCTGATCGGCGTGTTCGCCGTGCAGTCGCGGGGCACAGCCAGCATCGCCAAGCTGTTTGGCCCGGTGATGGTGCTGTGGTTCCTGGTGATCGCCACGCTCGGCGTCTCCCACATCGCCGACAGCCCGACGGTGCTGTTCGCCCTCAGCCCCCATTTCGCCGCCGAGTTCATGATCAAGCACGGGATGGTGAGCTTCCTGGTGCTGGGCTCGGTGTTTCTGACCGTGACGGGAGCCGAAGCCCTCTATGCCGACATGGGCCACTTCGGCCGTTGGCCGATCCAGGCGTCATGGCTGTTCTTCGCCCTGCCGTGCTTGGCGCTGAATTACCTTGGCCAGGGCGCCTATGCGCTCCACGCCCTGCAGTGGGCCAACGAGCATCACCACGCCTTCGTCAGCCAGGACTGGTTCTTCGTCATGGCCCCGCCGATCCTGCGGGCGCCCATCGTCATGCTGGCGGTGTTCGCCTCCATCATCGCCAGTCAGGCGGTGATCACCGGCGCATACTCTCTGAGCCAGCAAGGGATCCTGCTCGGCCTCCTGCCCCGCATGGACGTGCGCCGGACCTCCGAGACCCAGTCCGGCCAGATCTTCATGCCGCAGATCAACAGCTTCCTGATGTTCGGGGTGCTGGCGCTGGTGGCCATGTTCCAGACCGCTGACAACCTCGCCGACGCTTATGGCCTGGCGGTGACCGGCACCATGCTGGTGACCACCATCCTCGCCTACATCGTGGCGCGGCGGATGTGGAAATGGCGCCTCGCCGGGGTGCTCCTGCTCATCGCGCCGATGATCTGCCTCGACACCGTATTCCTGGTGGCCAATGGCATGAAAATCCCCACCGGCGGCTGGGTGCCGCTACTGATCGGTAGCGTCCTCTTCCTCCTGATGTGGACCTGGGTGCGTGGCTCGCAGATCCTCACCGACAAGACCCGGCGGGAAGCCGTTCCCCTGGCTGACCTTACCGAGATGCTGCGCGCGCGACCGCCCCACCGGGTGCCCGGCACCGCCATCTTCCTGACCTCGGACGTGGACATGGCGCCGGTGGCGCTGATGCATAATCTCAAGCACAACAAGGTGCTGCACGAGAAGAACCTGATCGCCACCGTACGCATCGCCGAGACCCCCCGGGTGCCGGAATCCCAGCGGATCGAACTCGTGCCGATCAACGACGTGTTCAAGCAACTCGTCATCAACTACGGCTTCATGGAGCGCCCGAACCTGCCCAAGGCGCTGGCGCTTTGCCGCAAGCAGGGGGTGAAGTTCGACATCATGGCGACGTCCTTCTTCCTGGGGCGACGCTCTGTGGTGCCGGCGGCGCAGACGGCCATGCCGCTTTGGCAGGACAAGCTCTACATCTACCTCCTGAAGAACGCCGCCAACCCGACGGACTTCTTCCGCATCCCCGCAGGCCGTGTGGTGGAGCTCGGCGCTCAGATCACGGTCTGAGCCTCGTTAGGCGTCGGCGGTCGTCACCGGATGCTCGGGTGCGGGCGGTCGGGGCGTCAGCCGCATGCCCTTGATCCAGAGCTTCAGCGCCTCCCAGTGGATGGCGCCCACCACCTTGGCCATCAGCAGCGGATGGCGCAGCCACGCGGCCACCAGGGTCCTGTCGTTCAGCGCTTGCCGCTCGCCGGTAAAGGCGGCGGTCATCAGCAAACCCTCCTTGTCCTTCACGTCTATGCGTACCGACAAGGGATGCTCATCCGTCAATTCACCCGGCGGCACGACCCGAAAATCGTAGGTCATGGCCAGAGGGTTGAAGGGGGAGACGTAGAACCGCTTCTCCGTCGCCTGGCGCACGTCGGGGCCCTGATCGTCGGCCTTGAGCAGATAGCTGTGCCGCTGGCCGAAAGTGTTGTTCACTTCGTAGAGGATGGCTTGCAAACCTCCGTTCGGTCCTTCGCAGAAATAGACGCTCAGGGGATTGAACACCGACCCCAGCACACGAGGCATGCAGAGGAGCCGCACCCGACCGCCGGCCCCAAAGCCGCCGTCGACGAGGATGCGGTCCACCTGCGCCTTCAGGGGCGTCATTGATCCGTCCAGATGGTCCGCCTCGCGAAAGTCCATCAGGTTGAAACAATTGAGGGAGAAAAGCTTCAGGCGCCGGTCGAGCGCGGCGAGCTCATCCAGGTCGAGCAGCAGCATGGGGATGCGATAGGCGAGCCTGTGATCCCGCGGTTTGAACCGGCGGTGCCAGACCCGGCCTTCATAGAGGGCGGAACGGTGAGGGCCTTCGATCACGCCGCCGCGGCCCTTGCCGTCGCAGCCTGGGGCGGATCGACGAAGATGCGACCGGACTCGTTCTCCACCAACCAGGGCCGACGCACCCCGCCGAGCGCCTCGGCCACGGCGAGCCCGGACTGCAGGCCATCCTCGTGGAAACCCGAGCCGAAGTAGGCGCCGCAGAACCAGGTGTTGCGCGCGCCCTGCAGCGACCATAGCCGACGCTGGGCCAAGCCCGCCGCTACATCGAACAGGGGATGCTCGTAGCATTCCGTGGCGATCACCGTGCCCGGCGCAGGATGCGCCGGCGGATTGAGGGAAACCAGATACTGTTCAGGGCCCGGCAGGCCCTGCAGCAGGTTCATCCAGTAGGTGACCTCGCCCCTGCCGCCCATCGGACCCCCGCTCTCGCCCACATAGTTCCAGGCCGACCAGGCCGCTTTGCGGCGCGGCATCAGGCTCACGTCCGTGTGCAGCACCGCCGTGTTGGGAGTGTAGCGGATGGCGCCCAGCACCTCCCGCTCCGCCGGCGTGGGCTCCGCCAGCATGGCCAGGGCCTGCGGCGCGTGGGCGGCGATCACCACCTCGTCGTAGGGTTCGGCGGCGCCGGAGGCGTCCTGAACCACCACGCCGACGCCGGTCCGCACGATGGCGCGCACCTCGGCGTTCAGACGGATGCGATCGGCGTAAGGGGCGGTCAGGTGCGGGATATAGGCGCGGCTGCCGCCCACCACCGTCCGCCACTGGGGCCGGGCGTCGATGTCGATCTCCAGGAGGCCATGGTTCTCGAAGAAGCGCACGAAGCTTGAGACCGGGTAGTCGCGGATGGTGCGAATGTCCGAAGACCAGATGGCCGAGGCCTGGGGCAGGAGATGGTCTCTCTGGAATGCGTTCCCGTAGCTGTGCTTTTCCAGATAATCGCCGAGGGTGGTGGACAGGTCCTCGTGATCGACCGTGTGCGGTGCGGTCTTGTAGAACCGTTGCAGGTCCCGCAGCATGGACCAGAACCGGGGTCGCAGGAGATTGCGCTTCTGGGCGAAGATGGCTTTGAGGCTGGTGGAGCCGTACTCGAGACGCCCATCGTCAAGCGAGACGGCGAAGGACATGTCCGATCCTCGCGTCTCCACCCCGAGGTGGTCGAACAGGGCCACGAGGTTGGGATAGTTCAGCTCGTTGTAGACGATGAAGCCGGTATCGATTGGGACGTGGCCGCCGCCCCAAGCCGGCGTGTCCACCGTATTGGTGTGGCCGCCAATCCGCTTCGCGGCCTCGTAGACGGTGACGTCGTGACGCTGGCTCAGCAGCCATGCCGCCGACATGCCGGCGATCCCGGTCCCTACCACGGCGATCTTCAACCGCCTCGCGCCTCTGTCGTCCCCGGCCATTTCGGCATCCTATCCCATATCGGACCCGCACCAGACATAGGGCGGGATCAGATACGCACGGCGGGAGTTACGCTTAAGATTTTACAACGGACGCAGGTCCGCACTCGCAGGCTTCGTAATAGCGAGTCATCCGGCGTCGTTTTTGTTCCGTAGCTTGGCTTGAAACCTTCGGACGCCTGCGCGTCGTCGGGATCATTGGGCGCGGGTGGAAGGATCGGGATGCTTCGGGGAGAAAAACGAACGGGCAGGGAGCGATCTCTCATCGTGCTCGCTGCAGGACTTCTGACGGCGACGGCGCTGGGCGTGACCCTGTCGGGTTGCTCGGCCACCACGGTCCTCAACAACCTCGAGCCCCGTTTCGGCGTCAACCACGTCCGCGACCTCAGCTATGCGCCGGGCCCGCGGCACGGCGTCGACGTCTATACGCCCAAGACCACAGGCCCACACACACCTGTCGTCGTGTTCGTCTACGGCGGTGGATGGGACATGGGGTCCAAGTCCCAGTACGGCTTTCTCGGCGCAGCCATGGCCTCCCACGGCTATGTGACGATCATTCCCGACTACCGCATCTATCCTGAGGCCCGCTATCCGGATTTCGTGCAGGATACGGCCATGGCGGTCCGCTGGGCCAAGGATCACGCTGCGGAATACGGCGGCGACCCCGACAACCTCTTCCTGATGGGTCACTCGGCGGGCGCCTACAACGTGGCCATGGTGGCGCTCGATCCGCGCTGGCTCTCCGCCGTGGGCATGGACCCGCACCGGGATATACGTGGCATGATCGGTCTCGCCGGACCCTACGATTTCCTGCCGCTGCAGTCCGACGAGCTGAAGACCATCTTCGGTGTGGAGGGTCAGGCGCCGCCGAGCCAGCCCATCAATCACGTGGACGGGCGCGAGCCGCCCATGTTCCTCGCCCACGACCTTGGCGACACGGTGGTCTACCCGAAGAACACCATCAACCTCGCTGCGAAGATCACCGCGGCGGGGGGCGAGGTGGAGACCCGCTATTACAAGGGTTTGAGCCACGCCCTGATGATCGGCGTGTTCGCGGCGCCGCTACGCTTCCTCGGCCCCGTCTATCGGGACGCCACCGCCTTCATAGACGCCCATTCCGTCGCCAACCCTTCCGCTCCCGCCTCGAGGACTCCATGAGCCTGATCGAATCGGCCATCCACGCCTTTGAAGACGCGCCCCTGCCGGACTTCGTCACCCGCCCGGCCATCGGGCTCTTGGTGGAAGGGGCCCGCAGGAAGCTGACCGGCGCGCCGGGCGACGCCAACCTGATCTTCGCCGAGGAGATGAGCCGCCGCCCCATCGCCGAATACACCGACATGGCCAACGAGCAGCACTACGAGGTGCCCGCCGCCTTCTTCGAACGGGTGCTGGGGCCGCGCCTGAAATACTCCTCCTGCCTCTATCCCAAGGGCACAGAGACTCTGACCGAAGCCGAGGAAATCGCGCTTGCCGAGACCTGCGCCCACGCGGACCTCCAGAACGGACAGGACATCCTGGAGCTCGGCTGCGGCTGGGGCTCCCTCAGCCTGTGGATGGCGGAGACTTATCCGAGCGCTCGCATCACCGCCGTCTCCAACTCCAATTCGCAGCGTGAATCCATCATGGCCAAGGCCGCATCCCGCGGCCTCAACAACCTGACCATCATCACCGCCGACATGAACGACTTCATGATCGACCGCACTTTCGACCGCATCGTCTCGGTGGAGATGTTCGAGCATATGGCCAACTGGCGCGCGCTCCTCACCCGCGCCCGGGGCTGGCTGAAGCCGGACGGGCGGCTGTTTCTCCACGTCTTCAGCCACAAGACCGCGCCCTACCGCTTCGACGTGAACGATCAGACCGACTGGATCGCCAAGTATTTCTTCGCCGGCGGGGTGATGCCGAGCCACGACCTGATCAAGGCCTTTCCCGACCTCTTCACGGTCGAGGAAGACTGGCGTTGGAGCGGATCGCACTACGAGAAGACGGCGCTCGACTGGCTTCGCAACTTCGATACGGCGCCCGAGGCGGTGAATGCGGTGATGGTGGAGACCTATGGCCCCAACGCCAAGGTCTGGACCCGGCGCTGGCGGCTCTTCTTTCTGGCGACCGCGGGCCTGTTCGGCCATCGCGGCGGCGAGGAGTGGGGCGTCAGCCATTATCGCCTCGCGCCGGCGTTTCGCTGATGGGTCCGAGCTTATTTGGCCCGGCTTCATTGGGCAAATATGTCCTCGCCTACTTCGCCGCGGCGCTCACTTTCGTGGCCATGGACTTCGTCTGGCTGTCGCAGATGGGACCGCGGCTCTACACTGCCGAGCTCGGCGATCTCTTCACCGACAAGCCGTCCATCGGCCCGGCGATCCTGTTCTATGTCGTCTACCTGTTCGGCGTAGTCGTGCTCTGCATCGCCCCGGCCCTGAAGGCGGGCGACTGGCGCAAGGCTGCTCTGAAGGGAGCAGTCCTCGGCCTTTGCGCCTACGCCACTTACGACCTGACCAATCAGGCGACTTTGCGCATCTGGTCGCTTAAAGTCACCGTACTTGATCTTGTGTGGGGCGTGTTCGTGACCGCCGTCGCCGCCAGTGTAGGCTTCCTCGCCACCTGGAAGGTGATCCACGCCAGAGGCGGTCCAGCGTCGAAGAACGGGAGTATGACGTGAGCGCCATCGACACCCTAAACGAAGCCGGGGCCTTCTCGTGGAAGGCCCCGGAGATGCGCCGGACCCCGCCTGCCTTCCGACAGGTGATGAAGGTGGCCGCCGAAAACTGGGAGGGTCGGCCCCTCACCATCGTCCTCCCCTCCGGTCACCAGTTTCGTTTGCCCGGAACGGCGGAGATGTCCGATGTTCGCATGGAAATCCGTGATTTCCGTTTCATCCGCCGCATCCTTATGTCCGGCGACATCGGCTTCGCCGAGGGTTTCATCGAAGGGGACTGGGATACGCCGGACCTGTCGGGCCTGCTCGAAGCCTTCTCCCATAATTTCGACCGGCTGGGCCAAGTGATGAACGGCAACCCCATCGCCCGGGCGTTCGGCGCTATCTCGCACGCCCTGAATCGCAATAGTCGGCGGGGGTCCAAGAAGAACATCCATGCCCACTATGATCTCGGCAACGCCTTCTACGGTCGTTGGCTTGATCCCGGCATGACCTATTCCGCCGCCCTCTACACCGCGCCGGGTCAGTGTTTGGAGGCCGCCCAGACCGAGAAGTACGCCGCCCTCGCCCGCTCCGTCGGCATGGAGGTGTCACACACGGTATTGGAGATCGGCTGCGGTTGGGGCGGGTTTGCAGAATACGTTGGCAAGGAGGTCGGCGCCCAAATCCAAGCCATCACGATCTCGCAGGCCCAGCATGATTACGCCAAGCGCCGCATCTTCGAGCAGGGCCTTGCCGACAGGGTGGATATCCGCCTGATCGACTACCGCGACGTGGAGGGCCGGTTCGACCGGGTGGCCTCCATCGAGATGTTCGAGGCCGTGGGCGAGGCCTACTGGCCGACCTATTTCGGCAAGGTTTCCGATCTCCTCAATCCTGGCGGCCAGGCCGGGCTGCAGATCATCACCATCGCCGAGCAATTGTTCGACGGCTACCGCGCCCGCCCAGACTTCATCCAGCGCTATATCTTCCCCGGCGGCATGCTCCCGAGCGAGACCCGGCTGAAGGCGGAGACCGACGCGGCTGGGATGGGCTGGACCGGCGTGCGCCGCTTCGGCCTCGACTACGCCCGCACCCTGCATGAGTGGGCTCAGGCGTTCGACCTCAGTTGGTCCGACATCCGCACCCATGGCTTCGACGCGCGGTTCAAACGGCTATGGCTCTACTACCTCGGCTACTGCGAGGCGGGCTTTTGCACCGGTCGAACCGATGTGATCCAGCTGTCGCTGGCCAAAAGCTGATCTGCCAATCCTAGGCGCCGTTAAATCTCTTTCTGGACGTTTTACATAAAATAACTCTTTTTGGTTGTTTATGCGACCAAAGGGAGCGGCGATGGACGCCCGACGTTCTGATCTGCATCGGCCTGAGGGCGACTTGGGCGCGCCCCCGTCCGTTGACTGGGGTCGTCAGATCGATCTGTTCAGGCGGCGCTCACCGCTGTTCACTTGGGTCGCGGCCACCCTCTTTCTGATGGCTGCATCGGTCATTGTCCTGATCCCCCAGCGCTACGCCGCCACTGCGGAGGTCATGATCGATCCTCGCCGCGAGCGGGTGGTGGAGCTGCAGCAGGTGCTGCCGGACCTGTCCGCCGACACCTCGGCGGTCGATACAGAGGTGGAGGTGCTCAAGTCCCGCGCGTTGACGCAGAAGGTGGTGGACCGCCTAAAGCTCGACCGGGATCCAGAGTTCAATCCCGCCCTGCGGCCTGGCCTTCTTGCGGGCTGGGGCGGCAAGCCGCGTCCGCACCGACCAAGCTCAAAGCCTGTGGCGGGAGGTGAGGCCGTCACCTCCAATGTCGCGTCACGGCTGAAGATCGCCCGGCGCGGCTTCACCTACATCATCGCCATCACCTTCAGTTCCGTTTCGCCCGACAAGGCCGCTGCGATCGTCGCCGCCTTCACCGACGCCTACCTGCAGCAACAAATGGACGCCAAGTCCTTTGCCGCCCATCGGGCTTCCGACTGGCTGAGCGCGCGTCTCGGCGGCCTTCGCACCGAGGTGGAGGCGGCTGAGCTGGCGGTGGAGCGCTACAAGGCCGACCACGGCCTGATGACCCTGACCGAGTCCCGCGGCTCGACCACCACCGAGCAGGAAATTTCCGGTCTCGATACCGAGTTGGCGACGGCCAGGACGGCGCGCGCCGAGGCCGAAGCGCGGCTGGCGGCGGCGCAGGCGCGTATCGCGGGCGGGGGGCAGGGCGACGATCTTGGAGAGGTTTTGAATTCTCCGGTGGTGCAGGAGCTTCGCCGACAGCGCGATCAGGCCGCCAAAGAGGTCGCCGGCCTGCAGGCGCGCTATGGCCCGCGCCATCCGGATCTCCTCAAGGCCGAGCTCCAGAAGACCGAGATCGATCACCAGATCCAGCAGGAGATCGACCGCCTCGTCTCGAACCTGAAGGTCCAGGTTCAGGTCGTGAAGGCACAGGACGCCGCGATCGATGGAGCGCTGAACCGCGCCAAGATCGCCCTGGCGCAGAATAACGGCGCTTCGGTCGAGCTGAAGGAGTTGGAGCGTAATCTCGACTCCGTCAGAACCATCTACCAGTCCTTCCTCGACCGCTCCAAACAGACCTCCGCCCAGGACGGCATGGCCCAATCGGACGCGCGGCTCGTATCGCAAGCCAAGGTTCCGCTCTCGCCAAGCTTCCCCAATCGGCAGCTCGGGCTGGCCATAGCGTTCGCCGCCTCGCTGGCCGCCGGATTGATGTCGATCTGGCTCGTCGAAGCTTTTGAGGATGGCCTCTACGGGTCGGACGATATCGAAAGGCGCCTGGGTCTGCCTTGCCTCGGCCTGATCCCCTTGGCGCCAGGACGCGAGCGGGGCAGGCCGCAGGTTTCTCCCGAGACGCTGATCCGAGATCAGCCTTTCTCAGGTTTTGCAGAATCGTTTCGTGTGCTGAAAGCGGCGTTGCTTTCCGGCGACGGTCCACAGCACCGCGTCATCGCCGTAGCGTCTGCTTTTTCCGGCGAAGGCAAGACGACCACAAGCCTCTGTCTCGCCCGAACGCTGGCGCGCGGGGGCGGCAGCGTGGTGATCGTGGACTGCGATCTGCGTCGCCGGACCATCAACCGGCTTCTGGCCGAGGCGCCCCGAGCGGGTCTGCTGGATATCCTCTCAGGTGCAGCGGAACTTGATGCGGTGCTGATAGAAGATGGCGGCGTCTTCATCCTGCCCCTTGGTGAGGCTGAGCCTGTCCATGACGATGTATTCGAAACCGGCGCCATGGACCGCCTGCTGGACGAGCTTCGGCGCCGGTTCAGGGTGACGCTTCTGGATACTGCGCCCGTGCTCCTGGTGGCGGAGACCCGCACTCTCGCCATCAAGGCCGACGGGGTTTTGTTCGTCGCCCTCTGGCGTCGCACAAGAGGAGGGGCGGCTGCGGATGCTGTCAGGATTCTGAACGACGCCGGCGCCGTTGTGACGGGCGCCGCTCTGACGCAGGTCGATCTCAGGCGCATTGATGCGCGGGGCTATGGCTACGCCGAGGGCTACTATCCATTCTATCGGGGCGGCCTGGAACCGCAACCGCGGGCGTTTCGCCTGACGTGGTGGCGACCCCGGACATGAAAACGCCCCGCGCGCGCAAGCGGCGGGGCGTTGTTCGGGAGCACGCCTGAGTGGCGTGCGACCCTTAAACTTACTTCGCGTCGTTAGCGGTGTTGGTCACAGCGTGGCCGGTGGCGGCGACGTCTTGACCAGCGCCGGCGACGGTGTTGCAGGCGGCGACCGACAGGGAGGCGGCGGCGACCATCAGAACGATGAGCTTACGCATTGGGTATTTCCTTACAGAACGCCGCCGAGACGGCAGAAAGCCTAAACGCTTACTTCGCGTCGTTGGCGGTGTTGGTCACAGCGTGACCGGTGGCGCTGACGTCTTTGCCGGCGCCGGCGATAGTGTTGCAGGCGGCGGTCGACAGGGCGGCGGCGGCGACGAGCAGGACGATGAGTTTGCGCATT
>Ga0302314_10009468_pt1 | contig 17211 bp, 19 predicted proteins | sample III_Palsa_N2_3_FD_200533 | JGI IMG/M metagenome (GOLD analysis project Ga0302314, IMG submission 200533) | Peat permafrost microbial communities from Stordalen Mire near Abisko, Sweden - III_Palsa_N2_3 | ecosystem: Environmental > Terrestrial > Soil > Palsa > Peat permafrost | place: Sweden...
GGTGTGGCTGACGCTGTAGGTGCTCGCCGCCAGCAGGGCCTGCCAGACCACCGCCCCGGCCAGGGCCTCGGGCCACAGCTGGGCCCGGCGCAGGGTGCGGGCGGTCAGCACCTGGAATGTCAGCAGCAGCAGAGTGGCGTTCAGAGCCACGGAGAGTGCGACCGCGCCGAGCCGTGCCGCCCAGCTGATGTCGATGCCGAAGACGCGGGAGGTGGCCGACAGGGCGGCCAGGGCGGTAGTGAGGATCACGCCGACGGCGAGGAGGGCGAGCAGGCGCAGGCTGCGCAGGCGGCCCTTGAGGGGGTTGGGGCGGCGGTAGCGGGGCACGGCCCAGATCCGGTTCAGGGTGTTCTGGGCGGCTTGGGCTATGCCCAGTGCGCCGTAGACGCTGCCGAGGACGCCGACGACCACGGCGAGGGTGCTGCCGTGGAACGAGTGGATGTTCTCGCCGATCTGGTTCCCGATGACCGGGAACTGGCCCAGTGCCGAGTTCAGCACCTGCTGCTGCAAGTGGGTGTTGCCGTGCAGGGCGTAGCCCAGCCCTGTGTTCAGCAGCAGGAGCAGCGGGAAGAGCGATACGAAGCCGTAGTACGTCAACAGGGCAGCCTGGTAGGTGCCTTGGTCCTCGAAGAACTTGTAGAGGACCGCGAGCGATACGCCCAGCCAGCGGTGGCGGCGCTGGTAGCCGTCCAGGCGGCTGATCATCGTGCTCAAGGGCCCGGTCCCGTCCGTTGGTGTCGCATGACGTTCAGTCAGTGGGCCTGTACCCCGGCTGGCGCAGCGTACGGCCCAGTGGGGCGGGTCGCACTCGCCAAGGGCAAGTGCGCCGACGAGGGGCCCGGTTCAGTGCCGCCGCCACCCGGCAGCCGCGGCGCGTGCTCTGTGGTCCAGTCAGAGCGAGGGGGAGCCGAGCGAGTGTCACGCTGTTGGACTGCGAGGACGTGGCCTGGGAGACGACCGGGAGCCGGGCTGCCGCGGTGTCCCCGAGGACCCGGATGCCGGGCTCCTGCGCGAGGCGGTCACGGGCCTCGTGCCAGGCGCGGGTCTCGCACTCCTCGATCAGGTCGGTGCCCAGCGCGTCCTTCAGCGCGAAGCCGACCCCGGCGCGGATCGACTCCACGATCGCCGGGGTGCCGCCGTCCTCCCTGGTTTCGGGGTCGGTGACGTACCGGTGCTCGGTGGGGGCCACATAGGAGACCGTCCCGCCTCCCGGCACCACGGGCGTGCGGTTGCGCATCAGTTCCTTGCGGAGCGCGAGGACTCCGGGCGTCTGGGGACCGTCCGGGAACTTGTGCGGAGAGAGGAAGACGGCGTCCTTGTGGTCCGAGCGGCCGGGGGCCGAGGGGTCGAGTCGGATCGGCAGATACGGGCCGGCAGTTGCGTAGTCTCAGAACGACAGGGCGCCGTGGGCGTGCAACAGCGTGGCGATGCGGTCGGTGTCGGTGAGCAGTCCGGTGACGTTGGACGCCGCGCTGAAGCTGCCGATGCGCAGCGGGCGGTGGACGTGGCGCAGCAGCTGGTCGCGCAGGTCGTCCTCGTCGATGCGGCCGTGCGTGTCCGCGCGTATCGTCACCACGTCGGCGATGGACTCGCGCCAGGGCAGTTCGTTGGAGTGGTGCTCGTAGGGGCCGACGAAGACGACCGGGCGGTCGTGCTCGGGGAGGGGAACGCCGTAGCGGGCGACCAGCGGTGCGGGCCGGCGCAGCTCCAGCAGGCCGATCAGCCGGTCGATCGCGCCGGTGGTGCCGGAGCCGCAGAAGAGGACCGCGTGCTCGGACCCCGCGCCCAGTGATCGGCGAACGGCCTCGCGGGCCTGCTTGCGCAGGTGGCCGGTCTGCCTACCGTTGCCGCTGGCCTCAGTGTGGGTATTCGCGTAGGCCGAAAGCACGGCGGTGCGCAGGAAGTCCTCGACGAAGTCGAGGCCGTGTAGTCGGCGTAGGTGACGCGGCGGGGGCCGTACGGTCCGTCCGTCAGGGCGCCTTCGCCCACCAGTCCGCGGCGGATCCGCTCCAGGAGATCCGCAGGACAGTCCGTCATGCCGACGGGTGCGGCAGCGGTGGGTGCGACGGGGGGCACATCGGTCGCGGTCATGGGTGTCTGGGCCTCGAGTCTGCGGACGGCGCAATCAAATTGCACTGTGAGTGCAATTCAGTGCCCGCAGACTGGCACGGTCAGCGCTCGGCCGACAATTCGGCGTCCGCCGCGCGCAGCAGTGCGTGCACCGTGGCCTCCATGGTGTGGCGCGCCTGATCGGGGGCGAGGCCGACGGTCCGCCAGTGGTGCCAGGCGCTCCAAGCAGTGACGGCATCCAGGGCGTTGAGGAGGTCGGCGCGGCGGTCCTCGGAGAGACCGTCGAGCTCGGCGGCGAAGACCTCGGCGAGCCGGAGTCGGGCGAAGTCCAGGGTCTGCTGCATCAGTTGCCGAATCCGCTCGGAGGGGTTCTCCAGGCGGGTGATGGCGATCCGGGTGGGGGTGATCCACTCCAGGATGCGTGCTCGTTGTTCCACCAGGGCCGCCACGCGCGCTTCGCGCGCCCCCTCCACCGGCAGGGGCCGAACCTGGGCAGTGAGCTGCTCGAACCTGCGGGTGATCGCGGCGTCGGCGAGCTGGGCCAGGTCCTCGAAGTGGTGGAACACCAGGCGTCGGGAGACTCCGGCGCGTTCTGCGATGCGCTCCGCGACGAACTTCGTCTCGCCCTCCTCCAGCAGGGCGAGCATCGCGTCGGCGATCCGCTCGCGGGTCTGGCGGCCGCGCTCGGTGCGGCCGTCCGCGGCCCGTGCCGCCGTGGCCCGCGCCTTCGGGGGCCGGCCGGGCTCCCGCGCCGACGGCGAGCTGCTGCTCATGGGTCCTCCTGGCTCGCGTTGACATGTTTGCACTCCTGGTGCAACTCTACAGCTGCACTCAGAGTGCAATTAGTTTGAGTCGCAGCGCGAGGGCCCTGTCCGCCCCTGTCGCCGCCCGGACCCGGAAGGCCGTAGGCCGTTGTTCCTCTCCCTGGGGCGCTGGTGCGCCCGCAGACCCAAGCGCGTCGTGATCGGCTGGCTGCTACTGCTCGCCGTCGCCCTCACGGCTGTCGCCCGCTTCGGCGCAGTCACCAGTGAGCAGGTCTCACTGCCCGGCAGTGACAGCCAGGTGGCCCAGGACATTGGCAACGCCGCGTTCGCCGGGTCGGCTTCCGGGCAGCAGCCGCTGGTCCTGCACACCACCGCCGACGCGGCACTCCTCGACTCGACCGCCGAGCAGGCGGCCGTCCAGCAGACCGTGCAGGCCGTCGCCAAGGTCCCGCACGTGGTCTCGGTCACCAGCTTCCTGGACCCGGCCGACCGGACCGCGCTCAGCACGGACGGCCACACCGGCTACCTGTCCATCAGCTTCGACATACCGGCCCGCGACATCACCGCCGCCACCACCGCGGCCGTCGTGAGCGCCGCCGAGCCTGCCACCGCCGCAGGTATCGAGGTCACCCCTGGCGGCAACCTGGCGGACGCTGCCGACCAGCAGCCGACTGAGTACAGCGAGGCGGTCGGCCTGGCCGCGGCGCTCCTCATCCTCCTCGTCGCCTTCCGCAACTTCTGGGCGGCAGGCCTGCCGCTGCTCGCCGGGGGCATAGGACTCGGCATCACGCTGCCGGTGGTCGGACTGGTGGGCCACGTGATGGACATCCCCTCCGCCGGGCAGGCACTCACGGCGATGATCGGGCTGGGTGTCGGTATCGACTACACCCTGTTCTGCCTGACCCGCTTCCGCGACCTGAGGGCCGCCGGGGTCGCCGTCGAAGAGGCGGCTGCCCGCACCACCGCGGGCTCCGGCAAGGCCGTGGCCTTCGCCGGCAGCTCCATCGTCGCCGCCCTGGCGGGGCTGAGCCTCGGCCGGCTACCCCTGCTGTACGCGCTGGCCCTGGCCCCGGCGGTCGCGGTCGTGGTCGCGATGGCGGTGAACCTGACCCTGCTGCCCGCGGCCCTGGCTCTCCTGGGCCGACGCCTGGGTACCGGCCGGCCGCCGGCCGCCCCCGAGGACCGGCCACGCGGCTGGGCCGCGGTCGCCCGCGCGGTCGTGGACTCGCCCTGGCGGGCCCTGCTGGCCGCCCTCACCTTGCTCGTCGTCCTGGCGCTACCGGCCACCGGGCTGACCTTCGGTCAACTCGACGGCGGCGACAACGCCACCGGCACGGACAGCCACACCGCCTACACCCAGCTGGCCGACGCCTTCGGGCCCGGCATCAACGGCCCACTGGACGTCGTCGACACCCTGCCCACCCCCGCGACCAGCACGGCCGACCCGCGGCTGACCGCCGTCACCACCGCGCTGGCCCAAACCCACGGGGTCGCCTCGGTCGGCCCCGTGCAGCTGGCCACGGACGGCAGGACCGCGCGCTGGCAGGTGATCCCGACCACCGCGCCCGCCGACCCCGCCACCACCGCCCTGGTGCACCGGCTGCGCGACACCACCCTGCCCGCCGCCACCAGCGGACAGACCACCCACGTGGGCGGCGTCCCGGCCGCACAGGCCGACCTCAACGACCGCATCGCCGACCGGATGGCACTGATCATCGGCTTCGTGCTCACCATCGCCGGGCTCCTGCTCCTGCTCGCCTTCCGCTCCCCGCTGGTCGCGGCCAAAGCATCGCTGATGAACCTGCTCGCGGTCGGCGCCTCCTACGGCATCCTCACCGTCGTCTTCCAGGACGGCCACGGGGCCTCCCTGATCGGACTGCACGGTCCGGTGCCCATCCCCGGCTACGTCCCGCTGCTGATGTTCGCCGTCCTGTTCGGCCTGTCCATGGACTATGAGGTCTTCCTGCTGAGCGCCATCCGCGAGTCCTACCTGCGGCACGGCGACAACCGGCAGGCCGTGGTCACCGGCCTGGGCAGCACCGGACGGATCATCACCTCCGCCGCACTGATCATGGTCAGCGTCTTCCTGAGCTACCTGCTCAACAACGACCCTGTGGTGAAGATGTTCGGCATCGGTCTGGCCTGCGCCGTCCTGCTCGACGCGACCGTGGTCCGGGGAATCCTCGTACCGGCCACCATGGCCCTGCTCGGCAAGGGCAACTGGTGGCTCCCCCACTGGCTCGACCGGACCCTGCCGCACCTGGACATAGAAGGCGACGGCGGCGCAGGCCGACCGGAGTCCGGCGGCACGACCGAACCCCGTGGGACCGAGGCGGAACCACCCAGCTGCCCGCTCCCCGCCGACACGGTATGAACGCTGTGCCGGTGCTGGCTTGAGTGGGCCCTGCGTTGGCTTACGCGTGCTCGGCGCCGGTTGTAAGGGCTGGGTGAAGGTGCGGCCGGTTCAGCCAGCGGTGGTGGTGGCGCCCGGACGCCTGCGAACACGGCAACGTCGTGGTGGTTCAGCCCAGCGTCGAGGGCCGCCTGGCCGGCGGGCGGCCGGTCTGGCTCGGCCTGGGGAGTTGGCCAGCAGCTGCACGCCGACATCCGGGGAGAGCTGGGTCGCCTGGATGCCGGAGCCGACCACCACGGCGACCAGCACGGCCGTCCCGACCGCCTCGACGGCCGCGCGCCGGCCCAGCGGGGCCAGAGCCGTCATCTCGCCCCTCCGGCGGCGCGGGCGGCTTCGGGGGCCTGGAACAGGGCGGAGAGCCTGGTCAGGGCCGCGGGCAGAACCCAGTAGTAGACCCAGGTCCCGCGGCGTTCGGAGCCGACCAGCCCGGCCTCACGCAGGATTTTTAGGTGGTGGGAGATGGTGGGCTGGGAGACGTCGAAGGGGCCGGTCAGGTCGCAGACGCAGGCCTCGCCGCCCTCGTGGGAGGCGATCAGCGACAGCAGCCGCAGCCGCACCGGGTCCGACAGCGCCTTGAACATCCGGGCCAGGTCGACGGCGGCCTCTTCGTCCAGGGGCCCGCGGACCATCGGCGAGCAGCACGCCGTCTGGTCGAGCACCGGCAGTTCCAATTTCGACATATGTCTATATTGACAGCCATCTATTCAGAGGGCAACCATGGCTGCATCGACACCTGTCGATACAGCCATGATCAGGGGAGACCGCTATGTCCCGCGTTCAGCTCGCCCTCAACGTCGCCGACCTCGAAGCCTCGGTCGCGTTCTACTCCAAGCTGTTCGGCACCGAGCCCGCCAAGCGCCGCCCCGGCTACGCGAACTTCGCCATCGCCGAGCCCCCGCTCAAGCTTGTCCTGATCGAGGGCAGCCCCGGCCAGGAGACCCGCCTGGACCACCTCGGCGTCGAGGTCGCCACCACCGACCAGGTCACCGCCGCCGCCGACCGGCTCAAGGACGCCGGACTGGCGACCTTCGAGGAGAACGACACCTCCTGCTGCTACGCCGTGCAGGACAAGGTCTGGGTGACCGGCCCGGGCAAGGAGCCCTGGGAGGTCTACGTCGTCAAGGCCGACGCCGGCACCCTCGGCAAGAGCGGCGACGGTGCCCCGGACGCCTGCTGCGGCACCACCGCCTGCTGCACCCCCGACGAGCAGGCACTGGACTCCGACCGGACACCGGCCCAGGCCAAGGCCGCAGCCGGATGCACCTGCGGCACCTAAGACCGGTCCGCCACGGCCGACGCTGCCTGCGCCGTCCACCCGCCTGCCACCAGCGGCCGATAGGGTCGCGCCGCCGAGCAGCGACACGATCCACAGAGAAGGAGAAGAGGTCCGGTGGACAGCGAGGAGCAGGCCGCGCCCCGCCCGGTCGCCCTGGGGACCATTCTGCGCGAGTGGGGCCGGATCGGCTGCACCGGCTTCGGCGGCCCGCCGGCCCACATCGCCCTGCTGCGCAAACTGTGCGTCGAGCAGCGCGGCTGGATCGGCGCCGCTGAGTTCGAGGACGGCATCGCGGCGACGAACCTGCTGCCGGGCCCCGCCTCCACCCAGCTGGCGATCTTCACCGCCTGGCGGTTGCGCGGCATCCCCGGCGCGCTGGTCGGCGGTGTCGCGTTCATCGTGCCGGGCCTGGTGATGATCCTGGCCCTGGCGGCCCTGTTCCTCGCCGGCAGTCCGCCGCTGTGGGTCCAAGGAGCTGCCGCCGGAGCAGGAGCAGCGGTCGCGGCCGTCGCTGTCCACGCTGCCGCTTCGCTGGCTCCGGCGAGCTGGAAGCGGGCCGGAGCGCAGCGCACCGCCCGTGCCCGCTGGGTGGCCTATGCTCTCGCGGGCACGCTCGCCGCAGTGCTGATCGGCCCGTGGATGGTCCTGGTCCTTCTCGCCGCCGGAGTCACCGAGGTGGCTGTCCGCACCCGCCGTCACACTGAACCGGGCCAGGGGCGGCGGATGGCCTGGCCGTTGCCGCTGGCCGCCGCAGTCCCGGCGGCCGGCGGGCTGTTCGCCCTGGCCTGGGTGGCCTTCAAGGTCGGCGCGCTGTCCTACGGCGGCGGTTTCGTGATCATCCCGCTGATGCAGGCCGACGCCGTCCACACCTACCACTGGATGACCGACAGTCAGTTCCTCAACGCCGTAGCGCTGGGCCAGATCACCCCCGGCCCCGTCGTGCAGACCGTCGCGGTCGTCGGCTACGCCGCCGCCGGGATCCCCGGCGGACTCCTGGCCGCAGCTGTCGCCTTCACGCCCTCCTTCCTGTTCGTCATCCTCGGTGCACCCCGCTTCGACCGCCTGCGGGCCGACACCCGAGTGCAGGCGTTCTTCACCGGAGCCGGTCCCGCCGTGATTGGCGCGATCACCGGGTCCGCGATCCCCCTCGCCCTCGCCCTGCAACACCTTTGGCAGTACGGCGTCCTGACCGCGGCGGCGGTATGGCTGCTCGCGGTCCGCCGCGGCGTGGTCGGCACCCTGCTGGGTGCCGGGGCCCTGGGCATCACGGCAGCCCTCATCGGCTGGCCCGTCTCCTGAACCACGAAGGCGGTTCGGGAGACGCGCTGCGTGCCGGTCACGAGCACAGAGTCTCCGCCCTGGGGGCTTCGTGCGTCTCGGGGGGCACGCTACGCCCGGAGGGCAGGGCCACCGTTGGGTGCGGCGGCGGAGACCGAGAGGGCATCCGCAGGCGGACCGGTACCTGTGGGAGGAGCCGCAGACTGAGATGTTCAGCCAAGTCCCATGACGGTGAAGACATCGGCGGCGGCACCGATGCTGTAGAAGGGCAAGCCGAGGGCGGTGGTGCCGGATCCGGAGGAGGTGGCGTTCACGCAGCGGAAGGTGGTGTCGCCGACCTGGTTGGTGGGACCGAAGGCGTACTGGTGGGCCGAGGCATCAACGGTCAGCAGGGTCCACATCAGCTGGGTGCTCCCGGGCGCGGTGTGGAGGCAGTCGTACTGGCGGATGCCGAAGCGGAACTGCGCCAGGCACAGCCCGCTGGCCGCATTGACCACGTGGTAGGTACCGGCGGGCTGGCCGCTGACGGGCTGGAAGCTGAACTGTTGCTCGGCGGTGCCTGATCAGGCTGCGCCGACCGCGTTGGTGTTGACGTCTGCGGTGCCGCCCGGTACGTCCACGCAGGTCCCGGTGGTGGCGGAGCAGATGGTGCTTGAGGAAGCCGGTGCCTGACTGGCGTCGGGGTCGTGGGAGCCGATCTGGGTGGCGTTGCCCGCCGGTCCCGACAACATCAGCAGCGCTCCGGCGGCAGCCAGTGCCGCAACAAGTGACCGGCGATTCATCGTCTCTCCCGTCTGCCCTGCCCGAAGGACACGGCTGTTCCCGGCACTGATTAGATACCGGCCGAATTACATCCGGCTGGAGTGTGCCGACACATCGCGGCGGACACTCACTCCACCGCTGGTTCACCTCGGAGGAAGGAGAATGACGTCAGCCCGCTGCGATTGGGGTGCAGCCAGAGGTGTATGGGGCGAATTCCTTTCCCCGGACCTGGACGATAGTCGTCCGTGGCCGCGTGCCAATCCCCTCTCCCGCACGGCCTGTTCATCCACCTCGACGGTGTTCGTGCCCAAGTACGGCTGCGGCCAATGGGTGGGTGGGCTGGACGCCCACTGTCCTGCTGTGCCGCTGATCGGGGCACGTGCGGGCGGGAAGCAAGATTCTTTTGTCGCCGCTCCTGGTGCGACCACTGCCATGACCTCTTGCCTTAGCCGGTTCTTAAGTATTGGCCAGGGGCGGTAATGTCAGGAGAATATTGACTAGTACGCGCCAATTCTGCTTTGCTCATCCTGGTCGGCCTTCCAGTCGCCCTGGCCGGATTGCGGATCTTCGACGGCTCGCAGATGCGCACAGGTCTGCCCATGGTAGGGGCTGCTCTGTGTCGGCCGGTCTTCATTCCCATTGCGCACGAGATGACAGGGAAAATGATTCGGCAGGGCAGGTGGATAGCTCTCTGGCAGACATTCAGGGAGCCCCTTCCGGTTCCCGTGGAGTCGTTGGGCTTAAGGAGGGACGGTTATCGGCCTTCCTGCTCGGCGACGTGGTGCTGCGTGTGCGGCTCGTGGGCCGCGCAGGCCGGGAGGTTGCGTTCCTGGGCGGTTGTAGTCGGTGTGCGACCTGTGCCGGTCGCCTCGGTTCCTTCGGACCTTGACCTCATCGGACGGGCCGCCGCCCGGCGGAAGCAAGGCGCGCTGCGGCGGTCCGGAGAGTTGCCCGCAGTATGCCTCTGTTGATCGTCGAGCGCTGAGCGCGGTTCCCCCACACACGCGAGGAGCACAGCATGGCGACACAAGCGGAATTCGGGCCCCTGACCAGGGGCGGCAGTTCGGTCCTGTCCGGTACCGCGGCGGGCAGGCTGCACCGGGCGGCAGCGGTGCGGATCGGCTTCGGACTGATCTGGGCGATTGACGCGTCCTTCAAGTGGCTGCCCGGCTTCGTGCACGGCCAGACCCTCACGCAGGAGCTCGCCCCGGGCAGCGTGCACACCCCGGTGATCCACCAGTGGATCCAGCTGTGGCACGACATCGCCACCTCCTCGCCCGGGACGTTCGCCGTTGGGACCGCGGTGATCGAGACGCTCATCGCCCTGGGGCTGATCTTCGGTTTCTTCAGCAACCTGGTCTTCATCGGCAGCGCCGTCTACTCGCTCGGCATCTGGTCCAGCGCCGAGGCGTTCGGGCTGCCCTGGAACACGCCCGGGATCACCGATGTCGGCCCCTCGGTCGCCTACATCTTCGCCTCCCTCGCACTGGTGCACGCCTACGCGGGCGCGACCTGGAGCCTGGACAGCCGCCTGCGGCCCAGGCTCGGCAGGTTCGCCTGGCTGGCCGGCCCGACACCCGACGAGATCCAGCACGGCACCGCACACCCCGCACCCGCGAACTGAGGAATCCGATCCACCGCCGCGCCGCACCGGCATCCGGGGGCCGGGCCGCCATGAAGCGGTCCGGCCCCCGCACCGCTGCCGCGACTGCCGTGCCCGGCCGGTCGCCTACCCTGGCGCCATGTACGAGACGGGCACGGACACGGTGAAGGTTCGAGTGCTGGTGGTCGAGGACGATCCCGGGATCGCCCGCTCGCTGGTGCGCGGCCTGGAACGGGCCGGCTACGCGGCCCGCAGCGTCGACACCGGACGGGCCGCGCTGGCGGCCGAACCGGCCCCGGACCTGGTGCTGCTCGATCTGGGGCTGCCGGACCTGGACGGCGTCGAGGTCTGCCGCCTGCTGCGCCGCCGCTCCGAGGCGGCGGTGATCGTGGTGACCGCCCGGGGCGAGGAGGGCGACCGCGTCTCGGCCCTGGACGAAGGTGCGGACGACTACCTCGTCAAGCCCTTCGGTTTGGCCGAACTCCTGGCCCGGATAAGGGCGGTGCTGCGGCGCACCCGGCCGCAGGTCTCCGAACTGATGCAGCACGGACCGCTGTCCGTGGATCCGCGCACCCGCAAGGTCACGGTCGGCGGCCAGGAGGTCGTGCTGACGCCCAAGGAGTTCGACATCCTGGAGTGCCTGGCCGTGGACCCGGGCCGGGTGGTCACCCGTCAGGAGATCCTGGAACGCGCCTGGGACGCCCACTGGTACGGACCCACCAAGGTCCTGGACGTCCACATGGCGGCGCTGCGCCGTAAGCTGGGCGTCCCCGGGCTGGTGGAGACGGTCTACGGCCGGGGCTTCCGCCTGGGCGACGCCGGGACCGGACCATGACCCGGCGGATCGCGCTGGCCGTGCTGGCACTGGTCACCGTGCTGCTGACGCTGGCGGTGGTCCCGCTCGGGCTGGTGCTCACCGACCGCGAGCAGACCTCGTTCCGCGCCTCCGCCGAGGCGGACGCCCAGCAGCTGGCCGCAGCGGCCGAGGAGACCCTGTCCGACCACCGGTCCGACACCTCGATGCTGCAACTCCTGGCAGCGGCCCAGGCCAGGGGCGACTGCGCGGCCGTCTACGACTCCGCCATCCGTCTGGTGGCGACCACCCCGTGCGCGACGGCGACCGGAGGCGCCGTCCCGGCACTGGTGTCCGCCACCCTGGCGCATCCGCAGACCAGCGCGAGCAGGTCCGGCGACCGGCTGACGGTGGCCACACCCGTCGGTGACATCCAGGACGTCTCCGGGGTGACCGTGCTGGTGCGCTCCGCCGATCCGCTGGACGACCGGATCTGGGCCGTCTGGGGCTGGCTCGCGCTGATCGCGGTCGTCGGCCTCCTCACGGGGACATTGGTCTCGGTCCGGCTGGCCCGCTGGGTCGGCAGACCCCTGCACGCGGTGGACGAGGCCGCGCAGCGCCTGGGCGAGGGCGCGCTGGAGGTCCGCGCTCCCGCAGGGCAGGGGCCGCAGGAGGTGCGCCGACTGGCGGCGACCTTCAACACGATGGCGGGGCGCACGGAGGCTCTCGTCCACGGGCATCGCACCGTGGTCGCCGACGTCTCGCACCAGCTGCGGACGCCGCTGGCCGCGTTGCGGCTGCGGCTGGACCTGCTGGCCGGTGACGTCGACGGGGACGCGGCTCAGGAGCTGGCGGGGGCGCAGGAGGAGATCGCCCGGCTGTCGCGGCTGGTGGACGGGCTGCTGGCGGTGGCCAGGGCGGAGGGCGCGGTGCCGCTTCCGGTCGCAGTGCGGGTGGACCAGGTGGTGGCCGAGCGGCTGGCCGCCTGGGAGCCGGTGGCCGCCGAGCGCCGGGTTTCGCTGTCGGCGCGCGGCGGTGAGGGGCTGGCGGTGTCCCTGGGTGCCGGTGATCTGGAGCAGGTGCTGGACAACCTGTTGGCGAACGCGCTCGACGCGGCCCGTGAGGGCGGCACGGTGCGGATCGAGGCGGCGGCCGGCTCCGGTCTGGCCGGGCAGTATGCGGTGGAGCTGCGCGTGGTCGACGACGGGCCGGGGATGACGCCCCGGGCGCGGGAGGCGGCGTTCCGCCGCTTCGGCAACCCGGAGGCCCGCGGCGCCGGCCTGGGCCTGGCGATCGTGCACCGCCTGGTGACCGCGAACGGCGGGACCGCCCGGCTGGAGGACACGGATGGCGGCGGCCTGACCGTGGTCCTGGACCTCCCGCGCTGGCGGCGCGGGCACGGGCGCAGCGGTGGACAGCAGTCACCGGACGAACCCCCGGCCAACCGGTGAGGACCGGCGGTCCGCACCTGCGACGGCGAGCCGGGGTGCCGGTACGACCGCACGCACCCGCGGCCTGCTGAATCCGGATCGCCGAAGCCGCTCTGAACTGGGATCTTTGTGGGCTTTACGGGTTCCGAAGGATTTCTGAACGGGTTCCCGACCGCCCGTCCCGGAATCTGGAGACCGGACGCGTTTCGGTCGCGTCCACCGCAGTGCCGCCCGCCCATGGGCAGCGCCCGCGGTACGGCGACGCGCGAGGAGCACCACGATGCCCCACACCGACCGGGTCCACGACGCTGGTTCGGCCCATCGGCGCGACCGGGGACTGCGACGGGTCAAGGTCACCACCGTCGCCATAGCGATGGCCGCCGCCACCGGGGCCGTCGCGCTGGGCACCGGCTACGCCGCCGCCCTGCCCGGCGCGTCCTCGGCGAGTACACCGACGCCGCGTACGACTGCCGCGCAGCCCTCCCGCACCCCGTCCACCGACGGCGCGCCCAGCAGCCGGGGCACCGCTACGGCGCCGAAGACACCGTCGAGCGCGCCGACGCCGACGCCCTTGCAGCCGCCGACGCAGGCCCCCGCTGCGGCGCCGACGACCCAGGCGCCGCAGCCGGTGCAGACCACCTCGGGCGGATCGTGACCACCCAGGCCGGGCCGGTGCCCGCACCGGCCCGGCTGGTCTTCCCGGCCCTGGGCACCACCGCAGTGCTGCTGGTCGAGGACCCGGCCGCGCTGGACCCGGCCAAGGCGGTGCTGGTGGCCGAGCTCGCCGCGATCGACGCCGCGTGCAGCCGGTTCCGACCGAACTCCGAACTCTCGCGCGCCAACGCCTCAGCAGGCAGCCCGATGACGGTCGGCCCGCTGCTCGCCGAGGCGCTGAACGCCGCCCTGCGGGCCGCCGAACTCACCGACGGCGCGGTCGACCCCACCGTCGGCCCTTCTCTGGTCGCCCTCGGCTATGACCGGACCTTCGCCTCCGTACGCCCGGAGGAGGTGGCCCCGATCACCCCGGTGCGGTCCGCCGGATGGCGCGGCGTCGAGTGGAACGCGGGGACACGGCGGTTGCGACTGCCCGCCGGGGCCGGCCTGGACCTGGGCGCCACCGCCAAGGCACTCGCCGCCGACCGGGCCGCCGCCCTGGCCGCCCGCGCGGCCGGGTGCGGCGTGCTGGTCAGCCTCGGCGGCGATCTGTCCATCGCCGGAGCGGTACCCGACCAGGGCTGGCAGGTGAAGATCGCCGACTACCACGCCGCCCCGCCCACCGCCCCCGGACCGGTGATCACGCTGCGGACCGGGGGCCTGGCGACTTCCGGCACCACCGCCCGCACCTGGCGGCGCGGCGACCGCGCGCTGCACCACATCGTCGACCCGGCCACCGGGGACATTCCCGAACCGGTCTGGCGCACCGTCAGCGTCGCCGCCGCCAGCTGCGTGGACGCCAACACCGCCAGCACCGCCGCGATCGTCCTCGGCGAGCGGGCACCCGCCTGGCTCAGCGCCGCCGCACTGCCTGCGCGACTGGTCCGCACCGATGGAACCGTGGTCACCATGAGCGGCTGGCCGACCGAAAGCGACCCCCGATGAACACCGTGACCCAGCTCGCCGCCGGCCCCAGCCCGCTGTGGTACACCACCCGCGCCAGCGGCACCGTCGCCCTGGTACTGCTCACCGCCACCGTCGTCCTCGGCATCGCGGGCGGCGGACAGTACGTACCCAAACGCATCGCCCGGTTCGAGGTCGCCACGCTGCACCGCAACCTGTCACTGCTCACCCTGGTGTTCCTGGCGCTGCACATCACCACCGCGATCGCCGACACCTACGTCAGCCTGACCTGGTGGAACGCGGTCCTGCCGTTCACCGCCTCCTACCGCCCGCTGTGGCTCGGCCTCGGCGCCTTGGCATTCGACCTGCTGCTCGCGGTCCTGCTCACCAGCGCGGTGCGGCTGCGGCTGGGCCAGCGGCGCTGGAAGGCAGTGCACTGGCTCGCCTACACTGCCTGGCCGCTCGCCGTCTTCCACGGCGCGGGCACCGGCACCGACACCCGGCTCTCGCTCCAACTCGCCCTCAACGCCATCTGCGTAGCTGCGGTGGTGCTCGCCGTGTGGTGGCGCCTGTACCGGGCGGGCCCGGAGCACCGCACCGCTCGGCTGTGGGCCGGCGCGGCCAGCGTGCTCGTCCCCGTGGCACTGGTGCTGTTCCTGGCAACGGGTCCGCTCAAGGCCGGATGGGCCCAGCGCGCCGGCAGCCCCACAACGTCCGCCCCGGCAACGTCCGCCCCCGCAACGTCCGCCCCGGCGGCGGCCGACCGAACGGAGGCCGCCTCGTGAGCGCGACCCACGCCACCACCCCGCACCGCCCGGCCCCGGACGGCCCCGCCGGCCCCTACGGCAGCCGCTTGCTCGACGGCTGGTTCACCACCGGCGCCCCCGCCGACCTCGACCAGCACCTGCACCGCTACGGCCCGCCCCCGCTGCCGCGCAGCCGCCAGGGCGGCCTGCTCATTCGCGCGGTCGACGACGCCGGGCTCACCGGTCGTGGCGGCGCGGCCTTCCCCACGGGACGCAAGCTGCGCACCGTCGCCGAGGCCCGGGGCCGCGCCGTGGTGGTGGCCAACGGCATGGAGAGCGAACCGGCCAGCCGCAAGGACCGGCTGCTGCTGGACCTCGCCCCGCACCTGGTCCTGGACGGCATGACGCTGGCCGCCGCGGCGGTCGGGGCCGACGAGATCCACCTGTGCCTGCCCCGCAGCCGCGACAGCCAGGCGCGGGCCCTGACGGCCGCCTTGGTCGCCCGCCGCCGCGCCGGGCTGGATCCGGTCCAGGTACAGATCCACATGCTGCCGCACCACTACGTTTCCAGCGAGGAGACGTCCCTGGTGAACTGGCTCAACGGGGGTGACGCGCGCCCCCTGGCCACGCCTCCGCGCCCCTTCGAGAAGGGCGTGGCCGGCCGTCCCACGTTGATCGACAACGTGGAGACCCTCGCCCACCTGGCCCTGATCGCCCGCTACGGACCCGCCTGGTACCGCAGCACCGGCGCTCCCGACGCCCCCGGCACCACCCTGGTCACCGTCACCGGTGCGGTACGCAACCCCGGCGTCTACGAGGTCCCCCTGGGCACGCCCATCGGCCAGGTCCTGGGCACGGCCGGAGGCGCCGCCAAGCCGCTGGACGCGGTCCTGGTCGGCGGCTTCTTCGGCAGCTGGCTGACCGCAGCCGACGCCGACCGGGTACCGTTCAGCAAGCCCGGACTGGCCGCCGCCGGAGCCGGACCCGGCGCCGGCGTGCTGATCGCTCTCGCCGAGGATGCCTGCGGACTGGCCGAGACCGCCGACGTGCTGCGCTACCTCGCCGCCCAGAGCGCCCGCCAGTGCGGCCCCTGCCGCTTCGGACTGCCCGCCGTCGCCGAGGACTTCGCCACCCTCGCCTGGGGCACACCCGACCACGCGCTGATGGACCGACTGCACCATCGCGTCGGGCTGCTCCCCGGACGCGGCGCCTGCCGCCACCCCGACGGTGCCGCCCGCCTGGCCACCACCGCCCTCCAGGTCTTCGCCCACGACGTCCAGCGCCACCGGCACCACGGGCCCTGCGCCGCCGCCAACGAACCCGCCACCGCAACCGTCCCCGACCTGCCCGGCCCCGACCAGGAGGGATGGCGATGAGCAACCACCAACTCGGCATCGACCGGATCGCCTGCCAGGGCCGCGGCCTGTGCGCCGAACTCCTGCCCGAACGCATCGACCTGGACGAATGGGGATACCCCGTCATCCCCGACCGCACCATCCCCGCACCCCTGCTCACCCACGCCCGCCGCGCCGTCGCCGGCTGCCCCGTCCTGGCCCTGCGGCTGGAGCGGGACCGGTCCCACCCCTGACGCGGTCACAACTCCTGCTCTGAACCATTTCTTAGGAACACGGCGACCAGACTGCTCCCTGCTCGGCTGCCCGCCACCAGCGAAAGGAACGCCTCGATGCCCCCGATCGGCAATGACGCGGCACGGCCCCGCACACAGGACCTCCCCGCCCCCGCGACGGACACCGGACCGGAGGGCAACGAGCGGCTGACCGCCAGCACCGGCGCAGTCCTGCTGGTGCTCTTCGCCGCCGAAGGCGTCACCATCCTGTCGCTGACCCGACTGCTGACCTGGCACTACTTCCTCGGGTTCCTCCTCATCGGCCCGGTGCTCCTCAAACTCGGCTCCACCATCTACCGCTTCACCCGCTACTACACCGGCGCCCCCGCCTACCGCCGCAAGGGCCCACCCATGCCGCTCCTGCGCATCCTGGGCCCCTTCGTAGTGATCACCAGCGTCACCGTGGTCGGCACCGGCGTCGCCCTCGGCCTCCTCGGCACCAACGACAAAATCGGCCCCTTCCCGCTGCTGCTCCTGCACAAGGCCAGCTTCGTCGCCTGGGCCGCCGTGATGACCGTCCACGTGCTGGCCTACATCTGGCGCCTGCCCCGGCTGATCGGCGCAGACCTGCGCCGCCGACCCTCCCGCCACGGCGAGCCCCAGCCCGGTCGCGCCGCCGTCCGCTGGTCCCTGCTCGCCGGCTCCCTCGCCATCGGCCTGACCATCGCCCTGCTCGGCACACCCCTGGCCTCCAAATGGGCCGGATCCCACCACCACGGCCACCGCGTCCGCATCGGAGCCCAGCACCAGGGCGGCTGAACCAGATCCTCAGGTTTCCCTCACCCACCGCCTACCCCCGGCCGGGCACACTGAAGGCAGGACCATCGCGATGCCCGCCGCACGGCGGGAAGCACGGATGTGGGGACGACGATGGAGAATCCGCGAGCCCGCA